>Ga0335070_10007494_pt1 | contig 12802 bp, 13 predicted proteins | sample Lox_Sample_13_FD_206722 | JGI IMG/M metagenome (GOLD analysis project Ga0335070, IMG submission 206722) | Soil microbial communities from Loxahatchee National Wildlife Refuge, Florida, United States - Lox_Sample_1.3 | ecosystem: Environmental > Terrestrial > Soil > Wetlands | place: USA...
CCGATGGCGACAGCCTTCGAATCTCTCCCGAATGAGACGTATCATACCCGCACAGGTGCCCGAGCCTCTTCTTCATTTCTGCCGATCTCACGAGGGCTATCAGGGACCCCACCACCGGGTCGTCCAGAAGGTCGGGAGGGACGGCAAGCCCGTACTCCTCGTCTGCGACGGGCCTGAACCGGAGCCCCTCCGCCCCGGCAATCCCCGGCCTGCACAGGGTGGCATCGGCGAGGCCTGCCCGTATGGCGGCGGCCGCATCCCGGGGCGAGGCCTCCCGGGAGTATCCCTCGATGGCAGAGGGATCGATGCCCCGCGAGGCGAGGAGGGCATCGAGGATGAGCCGCGGCGCCGAGCCCTTCATGCCGTTGATGAAGCGAAGGCCGGTGAGATCCCCGATCCCGATGCCTTCCCTGGAGGCAATCCCCAGGGGGACGGAGGCGATGTGGAGGAAGGGGAGCCCCTCCACCCTGAGACGCCGGCTGAGAAGGCTGGCCGGGGGGACCAGGTCCGGTGGAGGGAGGCCGAGGAGGGCTGCATGACAGGAGCCGCGCCCGAGAGCGAGGAGTGCCCCGGGAATGGCGGCACCGCTCAGGTGGAGGAAAAGCCCCTGGGCATAGGCGAGGTCCGCCAGTTCCCCGAGGGCCGGGTCCATGAGCCCCACGAGGAGCACGGTCCGTTCGATGCTCCCCGGATCCGTAGTCAGGGTGACGGCGGTCTCGTGAATTGCCTCGAGACCCTCGGCCCGGGCCGGAATGTGGACATAGGCATTCGACCTGACCGTCGCCATCTGGACCGCGGATCCCCGGGAATGGGGGATGGCCCAGCGGCGGTCCCTGACATGCCCGACGGAGACCTGGACAAACTCGTCGAACCCCAGGTCGGAGCTCAGGGGCTGGGACAACCGTGCCTGCACGGTGCACCGGGGAGGCGGGCGAAGCCCCCAGGATTCAAGGAGGGGCGCTGCCAGTTCCCGGAGGACCGTCTGGGCGGCGAGAGGGTATCCGGGGAGGCCGAGGACCGGCTTCCCCCCGATGCTCCCGAGCATGGCCGGTTTCCCCGGTTTCATGGCAACGCCATGGAAGATGAGTTCCCCGAGGGATCCGATGGCCCCGGCGGTGAAGTCCCGGGTCCCGGCCGAGGAGCCCGCGGAGATGACGACGAGGTCATGGGCCGCGACTGCGACGGCGAGGGCATCCCGGATCAGCGAGGGATCATCCGGCACGATGGGGTACTTCGTGCACGAAGCCCCCATCTCGCCGAGGAAGACCTGAGCCATGAGGGTGTTGCTCTCCACCACCTGGCCGGGGCCGGGACGGACCCCGAGGGGGACGAGCTCGCTCCCCGTGGGAATTATCCCGACCTTCACCGACCTGACGTCCAGGCTCGTGATCCCATAGGTGGCGAGGGCCCCGATGTCGAAGGCCCGGACCTGGTGGCCGGAGGCGAGGACCATCTGCCCCTTCCGGATGTCCTCCCCGGCCAGCCGGACATGCTGCCCGGGGGCGACCGCCCTACGCACCTGGAACCGGCCCCCCTGCTCCCAGGTCTCCTCGATCATGACCACGGCATCGAATCCGGGGGGGATAATGTTCCCTGTGTTCACCCTCGCGACCTGGTCGAGGGTGACCGGCGCCTGCTCCGCCGCGCTGAGGGTGTCCCGGCTCCTCACCGCGATCCCGTCCATGGCGGCGATATTCACCTCGGGCACGGAGTACTTCGCATGCACGGGGGCGGTCACGACCCGGCCGAGGGACTCAATGAGGGGAATGGTCTCGGTCCCTGTCGGTGGGGAAAATGAGGTTTTCAGGAGTCTGAGGGCCTCCTCCAGGGATGTGAGGGAGAGGTAGCGCTTCACCACGGGAATCCCCCCGGGACTGCGACGGGAGTCAGGGGATGGTACTCTGAACGCGTGCCCACCCGGGGGCACAGCTGCTGCACGAATCATTGTTTTCTCGTGAAGTTAAAACATATCTGTTTAATCTTCAGGTAATGACTTATGCATAATAAATTGACATGATTCACTTATTTTTATTAACTCGCGGGTGCATATTCCGGGAGGTATTCACCATGCCCCTGAACAACATCGACCTCGCCCAGGTCATCGAGTACCGGGACGAGATGAAAAAGGATCCGAGGGAAGCGAAGTTCACTGCGAAGATCCAGGGCGAGTGGCTCTTTAACAGGGACGGCCCCCAGTTCAGGGCCACGGTGCCGGTGCGGGATGGCACGTATACCATGGAGGCGACCCACCCCAACTTCTCCGGCCCGGGAAAGTATCCCGGCCCCATGGCCTTCGGCCTCTTCTGGTTTGCCGCCTGTTTCACGAGCACCTTCATGACCGACGCGGCGATGCAGCAGGTGAAGATCGACCAGGTGAAGACCCGGGTGGAGGCGGACCTCAATTACCTCGCCCAGTTCGACCTGGGGGACGCGCCGCTCGTGGAGGAGTACCGCATCATCCTCGAGGTGAAGTCGGGCGCGCCCGAGAAAAAGATCCAGGAACTCAGGGATCATGCCCTGAAGGGTTGCATGGGGATGTACACCATCCGGCATGCCATCCCGCTGAAGATCGAGCTGAAGACCATACACTGACCCTTTTTGTATACCATTTCCTTTGTAAAGGCCGGATGAATCCTCCCTCCTCTCCCATGCATCGCATGAGCCCGGCGAGAATCCGGTTCGCTGCATCCCGGGAGCAATTCCAGGCGATGCAGTCAGGACCATCTAGGCTCACCCCCCCGATGATCCGGAGGCCGAGGCCGCACTCGATGCAGAGGCCGGGCTCCTGCAGGAGCCGGGGGATCTCGTCGATGAAACCGTCCCCGTAGAAGAGGGCCCGGAGAGCCCGGTCCCTGTGGGAGAAATAGAGGAAATCGTGGTGGGACCCCGCCGGGGAGAAGAGGCAGCAGTCGCGATCATCCCTGAGGATCCGGAGGGGACCCCTCCTCACATCGGGACCTCTCGCCGTCACGATGAACCTTCGCCCGCCTCCTTCTCCATCCTCACGATGAACCGGTTCCGGTCAATCTCCCTTATCCGGATCGAAAAGCCCGTGCGGGAAAACGCCTCGACGGTGTCCCGCTGGTCCCGGCGCACGATGAACCGGAGGGCTTCCCCCCCGGGGATCTCCTTCAGAAGCAGCTTCAGACGTATCATGAGGTTGGTGCAGGTGAGGTCGGTGAAATCCAACGCATCCTCACTCTGGTCCCGCCCGGGCTGCTCGCGGTCCCTGCCTTCAGAAGAAGAGGATCCGCTGGTGATCCGCCCTCACCCCCTTCGGCAGGGAGAAGAGGATCTCCTCCATCTCCTTGAGCCCGATATCAAAGACCGTCGAGAACCGCGGGTTCTTTTCGAGGCCCCTGCTCTGGAGGGAGGGCCCGAAGGCATAGAGGAGGAGGTCGGGCCCGTCGGCCGCATCGATGATATCCTGCAGGTTGAAGACGAGGTCCTCGGGATCGGTGGCATGGTTCCCGGCGAGGGCATGGACCCCATCCTCCAGGAAGACGACCCGGGTCACGATATTCCGGTGGGCACAGGCGATGGCAAGGGAGAGGGCACCGAAGGCATGCTCCGTCCCGTACGGGTTGCGGGTGATGAGGATGAGGACCGGCGGGGCATCCCCCTCCCCCTCGAGCCATACATCCATGGCCGGCCTCCCCTCCCTCTGGAGGGAGACCAGGGCTGCGGATTCGCCGAGGAGGATCCCCGGGGATGAGAACCGCCCGACCATGGCATTCAGGTTCCGGATCTTCATGGGGCCGATGGTGCAGGCCGATACCGAGATCCCCCTCCCGTCGTCCCAGGTGCTGTACCCCCTCGCCGCTGCGCACCGCTCGCAGGCGAGGACCTGGAGAGGGAGCCCCCTCTTCCGGGCGATCCTGTCGAGCTCCTCCAGACCCCGGCCGATATTCCTGCACTCAGAGGGGAGCTGGTTCAGGTGCCCGGCGTGGATACCATCGAGGTAGAGATACAGGTCCCCTGGGAGGCCTTCCTCGAGGACCCCGTGGAGGCAGGAGAGCGCCTGGCCCGGGCCCCGGTGCATGTACGGGGACTTCAGGAGCAGGAAGCCGAGAAAGGTGGATCCCGGCATGTTCCTCCTCGCGGCCAGGACAAGCCCCCTCCAGAAGGAGCGGGGATGGCTGATCCTCCTCCCGTTCTGGTCATGAACCTGGCCGGGGAACTTCACCTTCAGGGAGTCGACCGAGAGCCCCCGGAGCTCCAGCTCATCCCGGTCGACAGTGATCCGGACCGAGGGGAGGGAGAGGATGCTCTCCCAGAGGGACCGGGACTCCCGGCCCTGCAGGCTGTAGAGCGCGTCCCCGGTCATGAAGAAGGAGATCGCAGCCCCATCTCCGTCCGGGGACTTGAGGAAGGACCCGGGGGCCCGGTTCACGAAGAAGATTCTGAGGGTGTCTCCTATCCAGGAGAGCCGTTCACGGCTGAGCTGGTCCCCGAGGAGAAAGAGGTGCGACCCCATGATACCCTTTCAGCCCCCGGGGAGCCGCGCGATAGTCCCTGCCTGTTCCATGCCTTCCGCCTGCATCAGTTCATGGTAAGCTCGATCTTCCACAGCCCGGGGGCCGGTTTCATTGACACGATCCCAAATCCTCCATCCCGAGCAAACCGCGGTATGGTCTCCGTCGCCGCGGGAGGGTGGTCGAGGGTGATGCTGAGCCGGTCCCCCTTCTTCAGCTTCTTCACCTCTTTTTGCACCGCAAGGATGCAGTACGGGCAGACCTTTCCGGTGATGTCGAGGGTGTAGTCGGTCATTCAGATGATCCCCTTCAGGAGCGATACCACCCAGGCCGAGACGTACGCCGTGTAGACCACCGCCCCGATGCCCATGCCGACCACGAAGGAGAGGGACTTCACGTTCCCCTCCGAGGTCATGGTCACCTGCCTGAGCGGGCATCCGCCGAGGAGTACCCCGGTGACCCCAACCCCGATTCCCCCGAGGACGGCGAGGAGGATGTACGCCCCCGCGGAAAGGCCTGCAGGCGCCCCGGGCACGGGGATGAGGAGGCCGCTCTTCGTCGCCCAGAAGAAGTGCTCGAAGGCGGCGGGGGAGAGGAAGGACAGGACCGTAAAACCGATGAACGCACCGATGACGAGGGCGAGAAAGCCCGTGAGGAGCCGGGTCTGCCTGAGGAGGATCAGGTCCCGGATGCCTCCGACGGAGCAGAACCCGGAACGCTGGGTGAACCACCCGATGAGGGCCCCGGCCGCGAGGGTCACGACGGGTATCGCAATGACGGCGGTCTCTTTCGGAAGCCAGCCTGTTGCCATTGTTTCAGCCCTCCTTCTCCGCTCTCGCGACCGCCAACCGGAGGCCGATGAAGACCCCGGCTACGATACCCATGAACCCGAGCAGGGCGATGAAATCGCCGTACCCGATCCGGATCCCGATCCGGTAGGGGCAGCCGCCCATGAAGAGGGCGAAGTTCATGAAGAGGAGCCCCCCCGATCCGTACCAGAGGTACGAGCTAAGGGAGCCCGGCTTTTTCCTGAACTCCCCGTGGGCCCTTGCGGCGGAATAGGCCCCGACAAGAACCCCTACAACGGTGAGGACCGGGAGGACCGCGTTCTGGGAGAGGGCCGCGATGGCAAGCTTCGTCCCGGCGGCAGCGTTCACCCCGGCGTTCACCAAGTCCCGGGTGTGACAGGCGACGCAGAAGCCATAGGCCTCCGGCCCCCCGGCGCTGATCAGGAGTCCCTGGATGATCGCGGCAACACCGCCGATCAGGAGGCCGGCCACGAGGGGGATCCTCGCGTACCGGTCGAATCGGGAGGGCCGTTCCCCTCCTGCATCCGCTGGTTCTGGCATACCGGAAAAAGTACCGGCCATGGTAAATAGATTTACCGAAATATTAGATCCATGTAAAGTCATATAGGTTAACCTAAAAAATCATAATTGGGGAGACATTAACTCTCGTGGAACATCAAAGTCCGTCCGGGAAACGGACGGTAAAAAGCTATTGAGCCGGGATGGTATTCCTTTACGATTCGGCCGCGAGCTGCTCCCGGAGCTCGTCGACGTGCATGACCTGGTCGTACATCTTCCCCATGAGGCAGTAGCCGTGACGGTCCATGGCATAGACCGGCACCTTGAGGAGGTCCTCGGGGACCTGGCGGGCCGTGAGCTTCTGGAAGTTCACGAGGTCCTCCATGTGGAGCCCGATCTTCTCGGTGATATCCCGGAGCTCCCGGAGCCAGCCCCTCAGGTCCCGGACGTCGTTCCCGTCCCACTTGAAGATCTGGTAGATCTTCATGTACGCGTCCCGCTCGAGGGTGACATGGGTCGCGGTCTTGTCAGACTTCAGGTAGAACTCGAGGAACTGGCGGACGTCCTTCACCTGCTGGGCGAACTCGTATGCGGCGGCCCTGCACTCCTTGAGGGTCCCCCGGAACTCCTCGGGGGGCAGGGACCCGCCGAGCTTCGCCATGTCCTGGGAGAGCTCCTTTAAGTTCACCTCGAGTTCCTTCAGCTCGTTCACCATGTCGGAGAACTTGGCCCCGAGCTCCACGCCGAAAAAAGCCTCCATATACTCCGATTCCCGGGTCATACCATACTCAGGTAATGCAACTCTATATGATTATTGTCATTTGGTAATATCTATCTATTAACATCGTCCAAGGAGTACTCGCATGGTTCGGAAAAAATATGACCCGGGTCTCACCACCCGGGGGGGGATCATCACCGAGCAGGACCCCGACTTCTGCATCGTCCGGCTCCGGATGCCTGCCGGCATGGTCACCCCCGCCCAGATGAAGGGGATCGGGGCCATAGCGGAGAAGCACGGCATTGAAACTCTCCACCTCACCACCCGCCAGACCATTGAGCTCGCGCACGTCGACCCGGCCCGGCTCGAGCCCCTCCTCGCCGAGCTCGAGGCCAACGGCACCCCCCTCGGCGCCGAGCGGGAGGAGGTGGTGAACGTCACCGCCTGCCTCGGGACCCGGCACTGCAAATTCGCAAACATCGACTCTGTCGGGCTCGCGAAGGAGATCGACCGGCGGTTCTTCGGCCGGGACCTTCCGGTGAAAGTCAGGATCGCCATCTCGGCGTGCCCGAACGGGTGCGAGAGCGAGCGGCTGAACGAGATTGGCATCACGGGCATCCGGCGACCGGTCCGCGACCCCGGCCTCTGCACGGGGTGCGGGACCTGCACCCACTACTGCCGGGAAAAGGCCATTGTCGTCGAGGACGGGGTCATCGTGATGGATAAGGGGAAATGCATGGACTGCGGGTTCTGTATCCTGCCCTGCCCCTTCGGGATCCTGCGCGGGGAGGAGCCCGAGTACCGGATCACGGTTGGGGGGCACCGGGGGAGACACCCGAAGATCGGCCGGCACCTCATCACGGTGAAGACCCCTGAGGACGTCATCAGGGTCGTGGACAAGATCATCTACTGGATCTACCGGCAGGCCTCGACCGGGAGCCTCCTCCCCGAGCAGCTCGACGACCTGGAGTACGACAAGTTCAGGGAGGCCATCCACGCCCTGATGGAAGGGTGATGGAAGGATCTCCTGAAGAGAGATCCCCCTTGCTTTCCGGCCCATTTCACGGATTGGGAAGATAAAAAAAGAAACGCGCAGGCGTGCCGGGCCTACACTTTCATGTAGAACTTCCCGTACACCGTCTCGCCCTTGCGCTTGGGGTGGCGTTCCCCGAGGTCGCCGATGAACTCGTGGAACATTGCCTTCGTCCCGTCGACCTCCATCTCCACGTCCCGGACGTACTTGTAGCCGGGCATCATGACGTCGACATCACCGAAGAGGATCGCCTCGCCCTTCACCATCTGGCCGCCGATCCGGCGCTTCACGTTCCCCTTGATGATGGTTTTCCCGCCCTCGGCGTGGGTCATGATGTGGACGTCGGCGTTCCCCTCGATGATGACGGTGCCGCCGTTCATGAAGGAGCAGATGTCGCTCCCGACGTTGCCCTTCACCCTGATGAGCCCGCCCTGCATGCCGCGCCAGTCTCCGCGGTACGAGGCGGCCAGGTAGTTCCCCGCGTTCCCGTCTATGAGGAACTCGCCGCCTTCCATGCCGAGGCCACAGAAGGAGTGGACGCTCCCCTTCACGTAGAGCTTCCCGCCCTTCATCCAGGCGCCGGTGTACATGTCGGTGTCCCCGTTCACAATCACCTCGCCGGCGGACATCTTGCTCCCGATGTACTTCACCTTGGAACAGTCCCCGTTAATGACGATCCGGGTCTCGGCGGCGGTGGGGCCCGCCTGCCCGGCCACGCTGAAGAACTCCCCGAGGGTGCAATCCTGCTTCCCCTGGTAGACGGAGAGCTGGGCGATCTGTTCTGCTGTCTTTCCCGCAAAATTATCGGGGGTGATGGAGTCGGCCTCCAGGATGAGTTCGGGTTTCTTGGTTGGGGTCAGGGTTACGGTCTTCATGGCTTCTCACCTCAGGAGGTCGCGTCGATGGCGATGACGTACGGGTGCGGCGCATAGCTTTCCGGCACGAGGTAGTTCCCCTCGTTCAGCGAGTAGTACCTGAGGAACTTCTCCCGCACGTCATGCATGACCTGCTTGTTCTCCTTCACCTTTACGTCGACCCAGAAGGTCTTCTTCTGCCCGTGGTCGATGACAGCGCCGTCCTTCACCACCATCCTCCCGTCCTTGAAGAGGTACGCGACGGCGGAGAAGGCCTTCTCGATCCCCTCCGGGTCCGCGGGCATCTTTGCCGGGTCCAGGTTGTAGATGGCGACGTCGGCGTTCATGCCGGGCGCGAGGCCGCCGTAATTCGCGGCAAGACCGAGGGCCTTCGCCGGCCCCGCCCGGGTCATCTGGGCGAGCTCATAGAGGCCGATCTCCCGGTTCATGTTCGCGATCTCGGTGGCCGCGACGACCTTATCGCTGTTCTTGAAGGCCTTGATCTGGGCCTCCCGGGCCTTCTTGCTCATGAGCCACTTGATGACTCGCGGGTAGCGGGTGAAGGGCCCGGCGTTCGGGTGGTCGGTGGAGATGAAGCACCGCATCGGGTCCCTGGCGTAGAGGGCGAGCTCGAGGCCGATGGCCCACTGGATGGCGTTCACCGTGATATTCGGGCTGTAGATGTACGGGACGACCCCGGCCGCGGTCTCGAGCTCCACGTCCACGTTCGCCCACTTCAGGTGGTTCAGCTCGGTGAGGTGGTGCTCGAAGGGCCCGTCGGCGGTCATGGTGGTGGTCTCGTCCAGGGTCACGCATCCCATGTCGATGGTGATGTTCGGGCTCTTGTTCACGAGGTCCATGATATCCTTTGCCTTGGACTCGAAGGTCCCCCAGCCGTCCCCGCCGTAGGAGTGGAACTGGAGGTGCGTTGCATGCATCACCTGCTCGCGGCCGAAGGTATTCTTCGCCTTGTGGCCCTTGGCGAGCTTCAGGGTGTCGAGGGTGACGTTGTAGTTGCCCGGGTTCCCCAGGTTGTTCCCGTGGATGTGCATGGAGTGGGGGAGCCCGAGGAACTCGTTCGTCTCGATGAGCCCGGCGATGATCTCGGCAGGGGTGATGTCAAAGTAGGGGACCGGGTCGTTGATGGTGAGGCAGTTCAGGCCCCAGGCCCAGGCCTCGGTGCCGCCCGGGTTCACGACCTTGATCCCGTATCCCTTCGTCTGCCGGAGGAGCCAGGCGCAGTAGGCCGCGGAGTTCTCGAGTTCCTTGTTCTTCAGGTACTCCATGACGAACCAGTTGTTCCCGAGGACCGGGAGCGCTCCCTCGTCGATGATGGGGGTGTCATGGATCTCCTCGTGGACATGCCGTGAATAGAGGGGGGGCATCGCCGCCTCCATGGCGAAGGTGTAGCCCATCCGGGCGTACTCGTACCCGGTCTTGAAGACCGTGGGGATGGAGAACCCGCCCTCGATCCGCGTCGCCTCCGAGATTTTGCAGGAATTGAAGAGCTTGTCCTCGGGCCGGTACCACCGGCCGACGTTCACCTTGGGGCCCGCCACGTGGGCGTGGATCTCCATGGCCCCTGCCATGACGGTCTTCCCCTTCGCGTCGATGGCCTTTGCCGAGGGGGAGACCTCCGAGGCCCCGATGATCTTCCCGTCCTTGATCCCGATGTCCTTCCTGTCGCCCTTGATCCCCTGCACGGGGTCAAAGACATGGCCGTTTTTAATCAGGTATTCCGTCATTTCGCTCCCCCCGTAACTTTACCGGCCTCATGAGGAGCCTTTGCCGTGGGCCACTGGGCCCGGGTCTCCCCCAGGAGCTCGTCAACCCGGTGGAGGATCCTCGTCAGGAGCTGCTCGTCGGTGAGCATCCCCTCGGGCGGCTCGACGACCTTCCGGGTCTCGATGGGGACGTTGTCCATGCGATAGGCGCACCCCCCGGTCTCCACCCCGACCATGGCGACCGGGATATGCACGTCGGCTAGCTCGGTGGTCGGCGTGATGTGGGGATCCACCGTCACCGAGGGCTTCTTCGAGCTCGAGATCATCGCGTCGATGGGGAAATGCGCCCCGGGGTCGGTCGCGATGTAGAAGGTGGCCTCCACCTCGTTCCGGGTCAGGAGGTCCACCGAGGTGGTCTCGCCCGTCTGGTACCGGGCCTTGTTCCTGCGGGAGAGGTCCACGGCGTAGGGGAACCCGTACTGCCAGGAGAGCACCTGGCCCGAGCCCGTGACGTTCCAGTGGCCCCGCATGGCAATGATGTTGAATTTCGTGAACTCGTTCATGTCGCGGGTGAAGCTGATAGCGATGTCGATGTTGTGGTTCCTCCCCAGGGTGTGGGTGAGGCCCATCCCGAAGAAGATGACCCCGAACCGGCCGGTCTTCAGCTCCTCGACCGTCCCGTACACCTTCTCCTTGGGGACCCCGCCGATGAAGTCCGGGAGAGGTTCGCCCCGGGCGGCGGTCCGGAAGGCATTCAGGAGCTCGTAGTCATGCCCCTGCTCCACCTGGATGAACCGGTCGGCCATGTTGGAGGTATCGGTCTTCCGGCAGTCGACGCAGTAGATGATGCGCCCCTTGTGCCCCTTGGTCGTGAAGAACCCCCGCGGGAAGATGGAGTACCGGGACATATGCCGCGGGTGGGCATGGGCAGGGTTGCAGCCCCAGAAGATCACCCGGTCGGCCCGGTTCTTGATCTCACCGAGGGTGCAGCTCGGGATCCCCACGTCCTGGATGGCGATGAGGGAGGAGCCGTGGCAGACCGTGGCGCAGTTGTCCACGATCCCGCCCACCTTCTCGGCGATCTCGTGCCCGATGGACATGGCCTGGCAGCTCGTGTTCGCCCAGCCGTACATGAGGGTCTTCCTCGACTTCACGAGCATCCGGGCGGTGAACTCGATGGCCTCGTCGTAGGTGCCCTCCCGGTAGGACCCGTCCGGCTGGCGGATCCGGGGCCGGGTGATGCGCCCGGGCTCCTTCGTGTGGTTGAACTTCTCGGCCCCGATGGCACAGGCGTTCCTCACCTGGAGGATCTTCTTGTTGTCGTCCGATACCGTGATGGAGATGTCATCGCAGAGGGTCCCGCAGAACGGGCAGGTTACGTCTTCCACAACCTTCGGCATGGTTCATCCCTTCCTGAGGAGCCCGCATGCATCCTTGACGACCTCGACCGCCCCGAGGATCCGTTCGTTCGGGGCCGGCTCCACCTCGGCGGGGAAGCCCTTGAAGCAGGGCTCGCCCGTGGAGTAGGTGTAGGCCGAGACGATCCGGTTCGCCCACGGGCCCATGGGGATGTGGCCGAGCCCCGGGTAGTGGGCCTGGCGGGGCACGACGGCCTTCACGATGACGCTCCCCACGGGTGTCGTGACCTTCACGTTCGTGTTCGGGATGATCCCGAGCTCCCTGATGTCGTCGGGATGCATCTCGATGATGGAACAGGCATCGAAGTACTTCTGGGAGGTCTTCCCTGCCTCGATGCCGACCCCCTGCTTGATGCTCCGGCAGGTGATCATGTTCAGGGTAATTTTCTTTGTCATGGGCACTCACTCATCCTCCCTGTTCTCCTCCGGGGGTTCAGGTGACCTTCGCCTGGGGCATCTCTTCATGGACCCGGATCTTGATGACGTCCATGGGGCAGGCCTCGACGCAGACCCCGCACCCGGCGCAGAGCTCCGACTTTATGTCGATACTCACGGCCTGGCCGTCCACGACCTGGTAGATCTTCTCATTCGTGACCGGGTCGATGGTGTAGAGCTCGATGGCATCGACCGGGCAGGCGACGACGCAGTTGCCGCAGCCCGAGCAGCGTTCCGGATTCACGTGTACTGAAAACGCCATGGATCCTCCTTGTTGACGGGAAAATTCAATAGCCGGAATAAGATTACGGGGATGTTAATTTAAAGGTTCTGAAAACGGCAGAAAATTAAATAAAACCGTTTAATCCAGATTTTTTTCTTCAAGAAATTATTGAATCATCTCTTTTTATTTAACAGGTAGAGAGGATTCCTGGTACTCTCCCTGTGGGGTGGCCCGGTTTTTATGGTTTTCCCTCTGAGGATCCGTTTGAAAGGGTTCATCTCGTTCCAGTGAGGTACTTTTCCGGGGCTTGTTCGTGAAAGTCATCCCAGTCACCGGGTTCTCGGGATCCGGAAAGACCACCTTCATCCGGGCGCTCGTCCCCCTCCTTACCCGGTACGGCCCTGTCGGCACGGTGAAGCACACCGGGCACCATTCCATGCTGCTCCCGAAAGGGAAGGACACGACGGTCATGTTCGAGGCCGGGGCTCTTGTCGTCGCCGGGATCGATCAGGAGAAGACGCTCGTGACCCTGAAGGGCACCTCGCTCGAGAGTGCCCTTGACATCCTCGTGGATACGGGGATCGCCATCGCGGTCATCGAGGGGTTCAAGGGGAG
>Ga0335070_10007496_pt1 | contig 12802 bp, 11 predicted proteins | sample Lox_Sample_13_FD_206722 | JGI IMG/M metagenome (GOLD analysis project Ga0335070, IMG submission 206722) | Soil microbial communities from Loxahatchee National Wildlife Refuge, Florida, United States - Lox_Sample_1.3 | ecosystem: Environmental > Terrestrial > Soil > Wetlands | place: USA...
CTTGACTTCAGGCAGTTGCAGGAGGACAATGGACATGGCAAGCTCGCTTGAAAGAATGATTTTGGCGAATCTATCTTACTGCGAGCTTGTTCTTTTTTCAAAACCTACCAGACTTGGGACAGATACAAAAAGCGTTCACCACAGAGCCCCAGAGAGGACACGGAGAAAAAGAGAACAAAAGAGAGAGTAGAGAACGGAGAACAGTCATTCAGGCACTGTTCTCCGTTCTCTACCTTACAATAAATTTCAATAACAAATCGATAAATTTCCACAAATATTGACAATGAACCGAGGAGGAAGTATAAATAAAGCATCATTCGACGTGCAGTGAGGGAGCCTATGATCGAAGAACCTTATCCGGAATTAGACGAAATTTTGGTCGCAATCGGTGAGGCGGGGCGCCGCCTGTCCGAGATCGAGGCGAGCGAGGGCGCGGCGGGGAACATCTCCGTCCTGGTTGGCTGGCCGATCGAGGTCCGCCGCCGATTCCCGCTCGTGACCAGGATCCGTTTGCCTCTCGAGGTTCCTGAGCTGGAGGGGACCACGCTGGTGGTCAGCGGGTCGGGCCGCCGCCTGCGGGAGATCATCAACGACCCATACGGCAACCTGGGCTGCCTGACCATCTGCGCCGGGGGGCGCGAGGCGGACCTGCACACCTCTCCGCGCCACCTGTTCACTCACCTGACCAGCGAGCTCAACTCGCACCTGGCCGTTCACCAGGACCAGGTCCGGCGCGGCCCGCTCAATTTCCACGCGGTCATCCACGCCCAACCCCCGCACCTGGTCTACCTTAGCCACATCCCCCGCTACCAGGACCCGCGCTACCTGAACACCCACATCCTGCGCTGGCAGCCCGAGACCATCGTCAACCTGCCCGAAGGGGTGGGATTCATCCCCTTCCAGGTGCCCAGCTCGCCGGCGCTGATGAACGCGACGATCGAGTCGCTGCGCCAGCACCGCATTGCGATCTGGGCCAAGCACGGGGTGATTGCCCGCTCGGACACCTCGGTCAAGCGCGCCGCCGATCGCATCGAGTACGCCGAGACCGGGGCGCGCTACGAATATATGAACCTGCGCAACAACGAAATGGGCGAGGGCCTGACCGCCGAGGAAATCCGCGCCATCTGCGCCACCTTCAGCGTGCAGCAGGAATGGTTCTAACGAGGACAAAATACCATGGACGATTCCCCTTTATCGAACCTGGTCGAGTTATCGCACTCGCTGGCGCGCCCGGAGCTGGATTATGTGATCCTCGGCGAGGGCAACACCTCCGCCCGCGTGGACGACGGATCGTTCTGGGTTAAGGCCAGCGGCGCCAGGCTGGAAAACATCCAGCCCGACGGGTTCGTCCAGATGAGCTTTCCGGAGGTGCTGGAGCTGCTCCACGGGCCTGTGCTGGATGATCGGGGCGTCAAAGAGGCGCTGACCCGCGCCAAGGTCGATCCTTCGGCGCCCGGCCACCCTTCGGTGGAGACGCTTCTCCACGCCCAGCTCCTCTCGCTGGATAAGACCCACTTCGTCGGCCATACCCACCCCAGCGCGATCAACGCTGTCGCCTGCTCCAAAGCCTTCCCCGAGGCGTTCGGCGGCCGCCTCTTCCCGGATGAGATCGTGCTGTGCGGCGTCGCCCCGCTGCTGGTTCCCTATACCGACCCGGGCATCCCGCTGGCCCGGCTGGTGGGGAAGCTGCTGGTGGAATACGTCGACCGGTACGGCGAACCGCCGCGCACGGTAATTATGCAGAACCATGGCTTCATCGCCCTGGGGAAAACCGCCCAGGAGGTGTTGGACATCACCGCCATGGCGACCAAGACGGCGCGCATCCTGGCGGGGACGTACACCTTTGGCGGCCCCAATTTTCTCTCCCAGAAAGACGTGGAGCGCATCCACACCCGCCCGGACGAGCGCTACCGCCAGATGAAGCTGGGCCTGAAGCGGGATTGAGATGGCGACCGCCAGCCTGGAACGCAACCTCAACGATTTCGACCCGCGTGTCCGCCGCGCGGCGCTCGAAGCCCTGGCAGAGCGGCAAGGCGCGGGCCAGGCCGTCTCCCCTCCTGAAGGAGACGCCTTCAACCTGCACTGCCACACTTTTTTCTCGTTCAACGCCTACGGCTACTCGCCTTCGGGCCTGGCCTGGCTGGCCAAACAGAAAGGCTACCGCGCCCTGGGGATCGTCGATTTCGACACCCTGGATGGGGTCGAGGAGTTCCTCTCGGCCTGCGAGCTGCTCGGTGTGCGCGGCAGCGCGGGGATCGAGACGCGCGTCTATCTCCCCGAGTTCTCTACTCGCGAGATCAACTCGCCCGGCGAACCGGGGGTGTGCTACCACATGGGGATCGGGTTCACCGGCAGCGCCCCCCCCGGCCCCGCCGGCCAGATCCTGGCCGGCCTGCGCAGGCGTTCCGAGCAGCGCAACCGCGAGATGGCGGCGCGGATCAACCAGGCCCTCGGCCCGGTGAGCGTGGATTACGAGCGCGACGTGCTCCCGCTGACCCCGGCGGGTAACGCCACCGAGCGCCACATCCTGGCTGCCTATCTGCGCGCGGCGGAGACCGTTCCGGACCCGGTTGCCTTCTGGGCCGGGGCGTTGGGCCAGAGCGGCGAGCAAATCCGGGCGCTGCTCGCCGACCCGGTCAAATTCTCCAACTTCATCCGCTCCAAATTGATGAAAAAGGGCGGGGTGGGCTACATCCAGCCTGACCCAAACAGCTTCCCCACCCTCGGCGAGTTCCACACCCTGATCACCGCCTGCGGCGCGCTGCCCTGCCTTGCCTGGTTGGACGGCACCTCGCGCGGCGAGCAGGATATCCGCGAGCTGCTCGACCTGATGCTGAGCAAGGGCGTGGTCGCGGTCAACATCATCCCCGACCGCAACTGGAACGTCGCCGACCCCGAGCAGCGGCGCGTAAAAGCAGCCAACCTGTACGCGTTCGTGCAACTGGCCCAGGAGCTGGACCTGCCCATCAACGTGGGGACGGAGATGAACAGCCCGGGCAACCGGCTGGTCGACGACTTCGCCGCCCCGGAGATGGCCCCGCTCTACCCCGCCTTCTGGGAGGGGGCCTGCTTTATCTATGGACATACCCTGCTGCAGCGCGCCCGAGGGCTGGGCTATCTCTCGGATTGGGCGCAGGAGCGCTTCCCCACGCGCCGCGAACGCAACGCCTTTTACACTCGGGTCGGGGAGCTGGCCCCACGCGAAGAGCCGCTCGCTGCGGCCTTCCTGGATGGGGACCATCCGTCTCCCCAGGCAATTCTTAACGGTCTGGAAAAGAAAGTGTGAGGTATCATGCCGGATAAATTATCCACCTACCGCCAGGCGGCGACCCCTCTGCCCGACACCCAGCGCCTGTTTCCGCTCTACGGCGCCGGGCTGGAAAACCTGGGCGTGGATGGCAAACCGATCGAGGCGCCCGTCCTCGACTGCGGGCCGGATTCGCTGGTCATCCGCCACGACGCCTGCGGGCTGTGCTTCTCGGACATCAAGGTCATCTCCCAGGGCGAGCAGCACCCGCGCATCCAGCGCGACATGCGCAAAGAGCCGGTGGTCCTCGGCCACGAGGTGAGCATGACCATCATGGCGGTCGGCGAGAGCCTGTGCCATCAATACCACATCGGCCAGCGCATCACCCTGCAGACCGACATCGTCTTCAAGGGCAAGGCCATGGCCTATGGCTACCTGATCCAGGGCGGGCTGTCGCAGTACTCGGTGATTGACGAGCGGGTGCTGAACAGCGACCAGGGCAATTTCCTCATCCCGCTCGAGCCGACGGTGGGCTATGCCGAGGCCGCACTGGCCGAGCCGTGGGCCTGCGTGCTGGCCGCCTACCGCCTCAAATACCGCACCGGGATTAAGGCCGGCGGGACGACCTGGATCATCGGCGCGGGGGAGGATAAGCCCTACACAATCGGCGCCGGCTTCGACGCGGCCAGCCACCCCCATCGCCTGCTGCTGACGGACGCGCCGGCCGGTTTCGAGCGCTGGCTGCGCGGCTGCGCGGCAGAGTTGGGCGTCGAGGTGATCGATGTTCCCGACGTGACCGCCCTACCCCAGGAGTTCGTCGACGACATCATCCTGCTCGGCGCGGACGCCGATTTGATCGAGAAGGTCAGCCCTCGCCTGGCGATGTTTGGCGTCTTCTGCATCATGGCCGACCGGCCCCTGCCGCGCAAGGTCAGCATCGACGTGGGGCGGGTGCACTACCACCGCTGGGTCTACGTGGGCAGCACCGGGAATGACATCGCAGAGGCTTACAGCCGGGTGCCGGTGCGCTCGGCGCTCAAACCCAGCGGGCGGGCCTGGTTCGTCGGCGCGGGTGGCCCGATGGGGCGCATGCACGTCCAGCGCGCCATCCAGTTCACCGACGCGCCCTGCCTGATGCTGTGCACCGACGTGACCGCCGACCGGCTGGAAGACCTGTACCAGTCCTTCAAGGACGAGGCGATCTCTAAGGGCATCGAGTTCGTCTGCCTCAACCCGGCGGTGCCGGCCGACGCGGCCAGGATCGCCGAATACCAGAGAGAGGATTTCGACGACATCATCGTCACCGCCCCGGTTCCGGCGGTGATCTCCGAGGCGGCGACTCACCTGGGCAAGGAGGGGGTGATGAACGTCTTCGCCGGGCTGGCGCGCGGCTCGATGGTCTCGCTGGACATGAGCGACACCTACCTCAAGGACACGCGCATCATCGGCCACTCTGCCTCGGAGTACAGCGACATGCAGGAGACGGTCTACCGCGCCACTACCGGCGAGCTGGCCACCAACCGCTCGGTCGCCGCGGTCGGCTCGCTCAGCGCCGCGCGGGACGGCTACCAGGCGGTCAAGGACATGGAGTTCTCGGGGAAGGTGGTCATCTACCCGCAAATTAAGGAGTTCCCCCTCACCGCGCTCCCCGACCTCAAGGACAGACTACCCTCGGTCTACGCTCTGCTCAAGGATGGTAAGGAGTGGACCAACGCCGCTGAAGAAGAATTTTTGCGCCTGATGCTCCCCGATTAAGGATCTATGACCATGAAAGTGCTCCGCCTGCACCAGCCCCACGATCTGCGTTTCCATGACGAGCCTGCCCCTGTCCCTGAAGCGGGCGAAGAGCTGGTCAAAATGGCCGCGGTCAGCATCTGCGGGTCGGACCTGCATTGGTTTGCCGAGGGGGGTATCGGCACGGCGCGGCTCACCCGCCCGCTTGTCCTCGGGCACGAGATGGCGGGGATGATCGTCAGCGGGTCGCGCGAGGGGGAGCGGGTGGCGATCGACCCGGCCATCCCCTGCGGGAAGTGCGAGTTCTGCCGCGAAGGCAACCCCAACTTCTGCACGGCGCTGCGTTTCGCCGGGGATGGTTTGACCGTCGACGGGGGCTTGCAGGAGTACATTCGCTGGCCGTCCAAAAGCATCTGGCCGCTGCCGGAGAGCATCTCCTTTGGCGAAGCGGCCGTCCTGGAGGCGCTGGGGGTGGGCATCCACTCCATCGACCTGGGCCACCTGCGGGTGGGGATGTCGGTGGGTATTTTCGGCTGCGGGCCGATCGGGCTGATGATGGTCCAGCTCGCGCGCCTGGCCGGAGCGGCGTTCATCGTCGCCACGGACCGGCTGCCCCAGCGGGTGGAGGCGGCCCGGCGCTTCGGCGCGCACCTGGCGCTCCAGGCGGACGACGGGCGCGAGGCCGGCGAGATCCTGGCCGCCACCCACCACCGCGGCCTGGATGTGACCTTCGAGGTGGCTGGCGACAACGCCGCGGTCGAGACGGCGGCAGCCACTGCCAAACCGGGGGCGAAGGTGGTCCTGGTGGGCATCCCCCCCGAAGACCGCACCAGTTTCCAGGCTTCGACCGTGCGGCGCAAGGGCCTGACGGTCAAGTGGGTACGGCGAATGAAGCACGTCTACCCACGGGCGATCCGCCTGGTCGAGGAGGGGTTGGTGGACGTTCATGCGATCATCACCCACCGCTTCCCATTCTCTCAGGCTCAGCAGGCGTTCGAGGAAGCGGCAAATCGGAACGGGCTGAAAGTCATTCTGGAATTTGAGGAATAAGGTTGTACAGAACGATGGCGAACTCTCTACCTAATCGAATTGCGATCGTGACCGGTGGCGCGCAGGGCCTTGGGCAGGCGATCTGCCTGCGTCTGGCCGCCGAAGGCTGCCACATGGTGGTGGCGGATATCAACCTGGAAAAAGCGCGGGAGACCGCGCAGATGGTGATGGACCGCTGCCCGGGCCAGAAGGCTCTGGCCGCGGCGGTGGACGTGACTAACGAGGATCAGGTAGCAGCGATGGTCCAGGCCGCCGTGGAGGCTTTTGGGCGGGTGGACATTCTCATCGCCAACGCGGGAATCCTGATCGCGGAGGAGATTTCCGATTTTCCGGCGGAGAAGTGGAAGGCCGTGCTGATGGTGAACCTGTTCGGCTATTTCCTGTGCGCCAGGCACGCCGCGAAGGTGATGAAGGAGCAGCGCAGCGGTGTGATCATCGAGATCAACTCCAAGTCGGGGAAGAAGGGCAGCTATAAGAATTCGGCCTACGCTGCCTCCAAGTTCGGCGGGATCGGCCTGACCCAGAGCATCGCCCTCGACCTGGCGGATTACGGCGTACGGGTCAACGCGGTCTGCCCGGGTAACCTGCTCGATTCGCCGCTGTGGACCGAAGGGCCGAACTCGCTCTTCAGGCAGTACGCGCGCAAGTGGAATATCACCGAGGAGGAAGTGCGCCAGAAATACATCGACCAGGTGCCGATGAAGCGCGGCTGCACCTACGAGGATGTCTGCAACGTGGTGGTCTTCCTCGCCTCCGACCAGTCCAGCTACATGACTGGCCAGGCGATCAACGTCACCGGCGGGCAGGAGATGCGGTAAAAAATTATTCTTCCCCGCATAGTGTGAACTTCGTCCCGGCCTCGTTCAGGCGCCGGACCCACTCTTCCCCCAGGCCCTGATCCGTGTATAAATGCGAGATCTGGTTGACCCGCAGCGAGGTGGACAGGTCCACCTCGCCGAACTTGCTCGAATCGATCAGGGCGATCACCCGGGTAGTTGCGCCGATGGTCTGGATGCGGAATTGGGCCTCGAAGACGTCTACCTCGGTCATGCCGCCTTCGGGGGTGAAGCCGCTGCAGGAGACGAAGGCGAGACGGGTGCACAGGTCTTTGAGGAAATGCTCGCTCCACGGGCCGAGGACCGACTGCGAGCCGGCCTTGAGTATGCCGCCGACCAGCATCACCGTGTTGGTCGGGTTTTTGGCCAGGAAACGCGCCACCTCGATGCCGTTGGTCACCACGCGCAGGTGGTTGTGATTGGCGAGGAACTGGGCCATGGCGTAGACCGTGGTGCTGGCGTCGAGCAGGATCGCGTCCCCCGGCGCGACTAGCTTCGCGGCCTCGCGCCCGATGGCCTGCTTGGCGGCTTCGTTGACCAAGCGGCGCGCGGAAAAACCGGCGCCGGTCGCGACGACCGGGTCGGCGGGGACCGTCCCCCCGCCGCGCACCCGCGCGATCAATTTCTGGTCTGCCAGCGCGTTGAGATCGTTCCTCACCGTCCCTTGAGAGACGTGGAAGATTTCGGCGAACTCCGGTACGGACAGGCCGGGCTGTTTGCGCATCAGTTCGAGCAGTTTTTGACGCCGTTCAAATGTGGTCACGATTCCTCACAGGGATTAGCCGGCCCAGATCAGGTAAGGCTCCTCGAGCAGTTGCTTGATGTACTGCAGAAAACGGGCGGCGGGAGCGCCGTCGACCAGGCGGTGGTCGAAGACCAGGCTGAGCGTCCACATGTCGCGGACGACCACCTCGCGGCCGCGAGCGACCGGCTTGGGGGCGATTCGCCCCACCCCGAGGATGGCGCACTCGGGCAGGTTGATCACCGGGGTGAACCCTTCGATGTCGTACATGCCCAGGTTGGTGATGGTGAAGGTCCCGCCGGCCAGGTCGTCCGGCAGGAAGCGCCCGGCGCGGGCTCGATCGACCATCTGGCGAAAGATCTCGCCGAACTCGCGGATGTTTTTGCGGTCGGCGTCGGGGATGACCGGCACGACCAGCCCGCGCTCGCTGTCGACGGCCATACCCAGGTTGACGCGGCCCATGATCTCGATCGCATCCGCGGCGAGGCGGGCGTTCATATAAGGAAATTTGCGCAGCGCCCTGGAGACCACCACGGCGAGGATGTCGTTATAGCCGGGGGTAAAGCCCCATTCCTGGCTGACCTTTTCCTTGAGCCGTTCGCGCATGACCACCACCTCGGTCGCGTCGACCTCGGTCATCAGGGTCACCCGCGCGGTGGTGCGCACGCTGGCCGCCATGCGCTCGGCGATGATCGCGCGCACGCCTTTGAGGGGAATACGCTCGATCACTTCAGCGGGCGGCAGCGGCGCGGCGGCAGGGGCGGCCTGGACAGCAGGAGCCGGAGCCGCGCTCTGCAGGCTGCGGGTCACGTCTTCCCTGGTGATCTTCCCGCTCGGTCCGGTGCCGCTGACCGCGTGGAGGTCTACCCCTTCCGCGGCAGCCACGCGCTGCGCCAGCGGGGTCGCCCTGGGCAGCCGGGCCAGGTAATCGATCACATCGCGCTCGACCACGCGGATGCCTTCGCCGCCGGTGGGCGAAACGCGGGTCACGTCGACGTTCTTTTCGCGGGCCAGCTTGCGCGCTCGCGGCGAGACGAAGACCTCCCGCGGCTGGTCGACTTCGCCGTTGCGCGGCCGAAGGGGTAGCCCGGTCGTCTCGACCGGAGTCTCCTCGACAGCCTGTGCAGGAGCGGGGGCCGGGCCGGCGCCAGGGTCGATGAACTGCTCGTCCTCGGCGCCGATGATGGCCACGACGGTCAGCACCGGCACCTCGTCGCCCTGTTGGTAGGGGCCGATGTGCAAAAAGCCCTTTTTCTCAGCCTCGACCGGGAAGACGGCTTTATCCGTCTCCACCTCGAGGATTTCCTGGCCCTGGGCCACCTTCGTACCGTCCGGGACCAGCCAGTTGACCAGGGTCACCTGCTCGACGGTCTGGCCGAGCTTGGGGATAAAAACCTCGGTGGCCATCAGCGCACGACCTTTCTGCAGGCTTCCGCGATCCGGCTGGTGTTGGGGATGGCCTGATCCTCGAGGATCTCTGCCCGGGGAACCGGCACGTTCCTGGCGGCGACGCGGACCATGGGGGCGTCCAGGTAATCGAAGGCCAGCTCATTGACCTGCATCATCACTTCGTTGATAAAGCCGGTATTCTCGTAGGCTTCGCTGACGCACACCAGCCGCCCGGTTTTCTTGACCGAGGCGACGATGGCGTCGATATCCAGCGGTTTGAGGGTGCGCAGGTCGATCACCTCCACGTCGACGCCCTCTTTGGCGAGGATCTCAGCGGCCTCCAGCGAGCGGAGGACCATGCGCGAGTAGGTCACCAGGGTGACGTCCTTGCCCGGGCGCTTGATATCCGCCACGCCGAAGGGGATGATGTAATCTTCCTCGGGGACGGGTCCCTTTTCCTTATAAAGCATCTTGTGCTCGATAAACATCACCGGGTTGTCGTCGCGGATGGCGGCTTTGAGCAGGCCCTTGGCGTCGTAGGGGGTGGAGGGCATGACCACGTAAATCCCAGGGAAATGGGTCCACAGCGATTCGAGGCTCTGCGAGTGGTGCGCGGCGATAGCGCGTCCCGCGCCGCCTTCGGTGCGGATGACCATGGGCACGCTGGTCTTGCCGCCGAACATATAGCGGTTCTTGGCGCCCTGGTTGGCGATCTGATCCATGGCTAGAGGGGTGAAGTCGACGTACATGATCTCGGCCACCGGGCGCATCCCGGCCATGGCGGCGCCCACCGCCGCGCCGCCGATGGTGGCCTCGGAAATGGGCGTGTCCAGCACCCGCCACTCGCCGAACTCCTTCATCAGATCTCGGGTCGCGCCGTATGCGCCGCCGTACAGGCCCACGTCCTCGCCCATCACAAAGACCCGCTCGTCGCGCTTCATCTCCTCGCGCATGGCTTCTATCAGGGCCTGGGCGTAGCTGATCTGGCGCACGTTGGGGTCGGTGCGGATGAGCTGGCGCAGGGCGCGGTCTTTTTCGTAGTCAGCAGGGGTAAATTTTGAGGGCGCGAACACGTCGGTATCCACCTCGCTCTCCCTGGGCTCAGGAGAGGCGTTGCTGTACTCCATCGCCTTTTCGAGCTTTTCGTCGACGGCCGCCTCCATCTGCTCGAACTCTTCCTCGGTGAGCAGCCTGACCGCCTCGAGGTTCTCTTTCATCACCGTGATCGGATCGCGGTCCTTCCAGTAAGCTTCTTCTTCCCGGGTGCGGTAGGCCCGCGGGTCGGAATGCGAGTGACCGAAATAGCGATACGTCTTGGCCTCGATTAGCGTGGGCCCTTCACCAGCGCGAGCGCGGGCCACCGCTCGGGCCACCGCGCCGCGCACCGAGAGAACGTCCATGCCATCGACGACCTCCCCCGGGATGCCGTAGGCGCAGGCCCGGCTGGCGATATCGGGCAGCGCGCTGACTCTGGCCCACGGCACGGACATGCCGTACAGGTTGTTTTCGGCCACAAAGATCACCGGCAGCTTCCACACGCTGGCCATATTGAGCGCCTCGTGGAAATTGCCTTCGTTGGAGGCGCCGTCGCCAAAGAAGCACACCACCACCTGGTCGCTGCCCTGCAGCTTCTGGGCCAGGGCGGCGCCGACGGCGACGGGGATATTGCCGCCGACGATGCCGGTCGCGCCCAGGTTGCCGTGCTCCACATCGGCGATGTGCATCGAGCCGCCCTTGCCTTTGCAGTAGCCGCCGCTCTTGCCGAGCACCTCGGCCATCATGCGGTTGTAATGGGCCTGCTTTTCTTCCGGTGTTTTGGCGTGCGCGTCGCCGTGGGCATGCCCGTGTCCGTGCCCGCGGTGTGTGCTGGTGATGAGGTCATTGTTGCGCAGCGCCGCCACGGCGCCGACCGCCACCGCTTCCTCTCCGGCATACAGGTGGGACGCGCCTTTCAGCACGGCCTTGCTGAGCAGGCTGGCGATGTTGTTCTCCAGGGCGCGGATCTCCATCACCTGACGCAGGTAGCCGAGCAGCTCTTCGCGGGTGAGCGCCTGTTCTTCGATCATTGCGGATACTGCTTCCAGTTTCGAGTTTGCGGTGGCGTCCATATCGGATTTCATACTCCTCTTGTATTTCGATGGATTTGTACCAAATAGGGAAGATTCTGTTGAATTGCCTGATAAAACTTGTTGCTTTTTATCGAACTTTTTCGATTTCTTTGATTATACCCACAAGATGCAAAGAATACAATAAAAAGAAGAGAACAGAGAACAGTCTCATACCAAATTTCCCGCGCCTGGGGTGTAGGAGGAGCCAACGACCGAGCTGGCGATCAGGGTGTCGCACTGGACCACGCCGCTGAATTTCGACATGCCGGAGTTAACGGTCAGCATGCCGGCGTTGACCTCGATCTGCGAGACGTTCATCTTCACCGTGCTACTGGATGTCACCTGGATCCCGGACGTCTGGAGGGTAATCGCGTTGCCGTTACCGTCGATGATGCTGATCGCGCCGGGGCCGTCGCGGAGGGTGATCGATTGGCCGGCGGGGGTATGGATGCTGATCTGCTCCTGGCCGGCCTGGTCGCTGATCGTGATCCGGACCCCGCTGCGGGTGTGGATGCTTTTGATCGTATTGGCCGGGTCGACGGTCTCGGGCGGCTGGCCGCCGCTGCCCCACAGCGCGCCGAGCACGTACGGCTGGCGGGGATCGCCGCCCGCGAAGGCAACCAGGACTTCGTCTTTGACTTCGGGCATGAACCAGGTCCCACGCTGGCTGCCGGCCGATAAGGCTGCCACTCGCGCCCAGAACGGCAGATTTTTGACCGTTGGGTCGAGCGGGGTGCTCAACTGGACCTGCACCCGCCCGCTCTGGGTAGGGTCGATATTGTTGCGCACGACTGCGGGGTAAACGCCAAAGAACTGCTGCATTTTATGCCTCCTGAGCCCAAATACTCGTAATTTCGGCGAATAGAAATAATTGATTTACAAAATTTATTAGGCACGGATGTAGATGTGGTCACAGAGAATGGGCTATGGACCCGTATCCGTGAACAGGTCATACGAGAGGCCATCCCTTTATGAGATCTGATGGTTTTTAGGACGGTAAATGGAGGTACTGGTTCAGGAACACCGTAAAATCCAGGTCTCCCGGCGACTGGCCGTAGCCGGTCAGGAGCGCGGCGGCCTCGCTGCGGTGCTGGGTGCCGTGGTTGACCACATGGACCAGGCAGTGCCACAGCGGCCGCTCGCGGATCATCCCGCTCTCGACCGGATAGCGGACGATGCCGTTCAAATCCTCATCGTTTAAAGAGCCCAGGTAGGCGCGCGTTTCCTGCTCCTCGGCCTGCCAGCGCTCCTCCAGGTCAATGAGCGTGGGCAGATCGGCCTCGGTCGCCAGGTCCTGGGTGACGCGCTGGCCCTGGAGGATCAGCCGCCAGGACCACTCGGCGTCCAGGGCGTGGACCAGGGTCCCGCGCAGGCTTGAATACCCCACCATGCTGGTGGGGGCGGTGTACTGCTCCGGCCGCACCCGGGCGCAGGTCTCCAGGATCCGCTTGTTGGCCCAGTAATGGTATTCGTACAGGAGCTTGATTTCGTCAGTTTTCATATGCTTGGACATTCTTGATCAACAGTTTGTGGACACTTTTTCGATAAATCCACTCTGAAAAAGTATAGCACAGGTAGCCCAATCCACCTGAGGGCCCGTATTGCCTCAATAAAAATGTAACTTTGTAAAGTAACGTTGGCTCAAAAAGAATGTTACCCTAGAGCGGAATTTGGATCCGCAGAGGGAGCCTATGAT
>Ga0335070_10007497_pt1 | contig 12800 bp, 17 predicted proteins | sample Lox_Sample_13_FD_206722 | JGI IMG/M metagenome (GOLD analysis project Ga0335070, IMG submission 206722) | Soil microbial communities from Loxahatchee National Wildlife Refuge, Florida, United States - Lox_Sample_1.3 | ecosystem: Environmental > Terrestrial > Soil > Wetlands | place: USA...
AGCGAGACAAAAACAGATACCGGCGGACACGGGGAAAAACGCAGCGGAGCGAAGGGTGGCAGGGCGTGAGAGAAAGCGCGGTTCGTGCCAAACCGCTGTTGGTTCATGTTTGGCGCGAAACCGGCGCAGTCCGAAACGCCCGTCCGAGCCGCGGCCAAGCGGCGTCCACTCGGAGGAGTGCGAAGTGGGAAAACGACGGCGTAGCCTTCCGTTTCAGAAATGCGAGATGGTTGTTAGGTATCGGGAGTCCCAGAAGTGGGGCGTTTGATGTGCAGATCAGGTACGCAATGCGTTTGAGTCCAGCTCGACTCTAATCATGCGACACAATCCCAGCATAAGATCTGGAAGCGTTGTTGGCAGCGAAACAGGCAGGGCTCGTGTTCCGGCTGCCTGCCGCCGTGGCCAAAGCTGACTGGCGCACGAATCAGTGAGATTGAAGCGAAATCCCACAGCGGTTGGAGGAAAGTCAACGATCAATGCATGGCCGTTGAGGTACAGTATGAGCCTTGTTCCTGGAACTTCGTCGGTGCCTATGAGCCCCACCTCGCCTCCGTAGACCACTTGCAGGTGCCCGTTTTCCAGTGGGGTGTCCGCCAAGAGCCTTGCGTAGAAAAAGGCGAAACGGACCTCCGGCCCGCCGTAAGCAGGATGTAGGCTCCGCGATGCTTGCATGGGTACGCGAGCATTTTGGGGAGTCGTGTAGCTTAGAGTAATGGCTGTCTTCGCACTCCATTTGGCGACGATCTTCAGTTCTGGGTCTCCAAGTTCATCGACATCTTTGCCCTGTAGGACCGCGCTCATGATCGGCTCGACCGCGACCTCAAGGTCAGACATCCACCCGTTATTGCAGAGCTTGCAAACCCTCCTCATCGTGATGTTATTCACGGGAGGCCGCCTCACCCTCTGACGTTCCCCTGCAAGGGTTGCCCGGAACATGCTCAGGGTTTGCGCCGCGAACAGGGACCGAAACCACTGCGCGAATACATGTTCGGCAGTTTCAGAATCGGGACGATTCCGTCCGGAAGGTGTCATTCTTGTTCCGCAGAAAATGCAGGAGCGTTCGACGGTGGTGGAGCTTTGAGGTGAAGTCGCCATACATTCATTATGACGCTACCTCGCCCTGGGCGAATCGAGGGATGGGCATGACGTAGAGGGGGAGAAGAATGACCGGAATATGGGATGAGCTACGAGACCGCGTGCGACACATTAGGGAGTTGTGTCGAAGACTCAAGATAGAGCTCATTCGTGGGCAGGGTCTGGCACAGTCGCTGGATGAGGCGGAAGCGCTCGCTGATGGCAAGAAACATTCGGGACCGGCAAACGATGCAGACGTGTTGGCCTCTGTCCGAGCCTTTCACAATGTGTGGGCACTGTACGACAGCCTGGATTCCTGCCAGACAGCCGGTCTGACCCAGCCCCCAAAAACTGGACCGTCTAGAATGTGAGTTTTCCCAAACCCAGAAAGGAGAACCGCAATGAAGGGCACGCGACACAGCGAAGAGCAGATCATCGCGATCCTCAAGCAAGGCGAGGCAGGATTGTCCACGGCCGATCTATGTCGGCAACACAACATCACGGAGCAAACCTACTACCGCTGGAAGGCGAAGTACGGAGGGATGGACAGCAGCGAAGCTAAGAAGCTGAAGCAACTGGAAGACGAGAACCGGAAGCTCAAGCACGTGGTGGCGGATCTGACGCTGGATAACCGGGCACTGAAGGATGTGCTCTCAAAAAACTGGTAGTGCCTGCGGGACTTCGGGCAGCCGTGAGTTATGTGGAAGTGGAGTACGAGATGAGTGAGCGGCACGCCTGCAGGCTGCTGGGAATGGGACGTTCGACCTATCGATATCGAGCGCGGAAAGAGGAGCGCGATATGAGCTTGCGGGCACGACTGAAAGAGCTGGCTGCCAAGCGCATGCGGTTCGGATATCGGCGGCTGACGGCAATGCTGGTGCGAGAAGGGGCGGTAGTCAATCACAAGCGCGTGTATCGCCTGTATCGCGAGGAGTGCTTGGCGATGAGGATCCGGCAGCGACGGCGAATCCGTTGGGTTGGGCCAGCAAGCAAGCCGGCAGCGCGTCGGCCGAACGAAAAGTGGTCGATGGATTTCGTCAGTGATTGCGTGAGCACGGGAAGAGTGATTCGCATGTTGACAGTGGTGGACGATTGCACTCGGGAATGTCCGGCGATTGAAGTCGATACTTCTCTAGGCGGATTACGGGTACGACGTGTGCTGGATCGGATTGCCAGCGAAAGAGGTTTGCCAGAAGCCATTGTGTTGGATAACGGCCCGGAGTTTCGCGGTCGAGCCTTAGCGGCCTGGAGCGAAGAACGAGGGGTGCGACTGGAGTTCATCCGGCCCGGCAAGCCGGTGCAAAACGCTTATGCGGAAAGCTTCAATGGGCGGCTGCGAGATGAATGCCTGAATGCGAACTGGTTCACGAGTTTGAGTGATGCGCGACGGAAAATCGAAACCTGGCGGCAGGATTACAACGAACAGCGACCGCATAGTTCGTTGAAGTATCTGCCACCGGCGGAGTTTGCCAGAACACTAGTGGAGATGCGGGCATGAGTGGAAGGTCTATACAGAGCTGGAAGCGAAGCAGGGGCTCAAACGCCGCCCCTGCTCCGCGCCTCATCCCCGCTGAAACCAAAAATCAACCGAGAACTAACATCGAAAGTGGTACAGCAAACGGGGGCACTTCACCGGCAATCGTGGATTCACGGACTGGTTCATGCGCAAAGAAGAAGAAATCAGCCGGGCGATGAAGGGATTTAAGGCTGCCGTCGAGTTCGCGGACAAACTGGATCAGGGAGCATCGGCAAACTATCACAACGGGAATGCCAGCAATCGAGAACGATCGAGCAACGGAAACGACCAATCAAAGAGAACGCCCCGGCCACACGTCCCGTTCCGAGCTTCAATCGACCAGTACAGCAGGTCGGAGCTTATTTTACTGTTGCGATGGATTGCTTCTGACGGACAGCTCAGAACCAACGACCAGATGATGGACGAAATGGTGGCTGCACTTGGATTCAGCAGGAGGGGAGTACGAATCGAGAGAACAATCCAGTCAGCCATTGAGTCTTGGCGGCCGACGACATAAAGAATCAAGGTCACTTATTCTGGGGCAGCCCGGCAGACGCTCTTCATGTGCCGTTACGATTCCAGCCCCCCCGACCCATTTAGTCGGCGAACTGTTCGGGTTCGGTCCCGCCATGGACACCCCACCGTAGTGGGATTGTCAGAGTAGCGGCGATGGAAGCATAATTCCGCCGAACACGAATACCGTGAATTTGCAAATGAGTGCTTTTCATAGTCGCGTTTCGCTTGTTGCTCTCCTGCTGTCCTGCATGTGCGTGGCGCAAACAGCGCTTACGGATGCACAGGTGATGAATGCGATTAATCATGCGCTTTCCGGAAAACGACACTCGATCGGTCTCACGCTGAACGACGTTCAAACCAACTTACTGTCGGGCTTGATGTGTAACACCTGCCAAACGACTGGCTACACCATTTACGTTTACAACCCGGAGAGCTGGATCGAACTGAAGGCTGTCCAGGCTCGTCGTGAGATGCTGCCGTTTGGTTTGACCGACGTAACCCCAGAAATGAGGTTGCCGTACATCCATGTGCTCGCTTCTCCGAGTCAGCCTGAATACCTGAATGCTAGCGGAATGGGGATGGCATCGTCCGTCCACCGCGTCGTCCTATCCAGTACGGATAGGTCTGACGTGGTGCAACCTTTATCCGAGTCTCACGGCCAAGAGGAACTGAATAGTGCTTTACGATCGTTCACACAGGCTTCCGCAGGTGCGGTGTTCAACCTGGCTGATGTTGAGCGACTTCGTTCGGAAGATGCCAACCAGGAATTCTTCATTGTGGTGGTCGGCGATAACAAGAATAAGTATTTCAAGGTGAAGAGTAGATTCTTCAAGCAGCTTTTTGGTGCCCTGCCCGAACCTCCACATTCCGCACCGAAACCGGCTTCGGTTGCCGCGACATCGGCAGAGACACGTGAGAACGGAAATGCTGAACAACCAATGGCAGCGGGAGCTCAGCCGGAGCCTCCTGCCGCTCCCAAGGCGCTTGAGACAACGGCGAGTGCGTCGCCCAGTCCGCTGCCGAGAACGGTTGACTCTTCTCCAGCCCCTCAGCCTCGAACGGCTGCTGCAACTGCCTCCGGGCGCGCGCCGGTTGTCAGTTCGGGATCAGAGACGCCAAAAGACATTCTGATGACGGAGCAACAGGGGAAGGAATCGCATTTTCAATCATCCAACCCTAATGCCGCACAAGTCAGCAAGAACGCGACAATCGAGCATTCGGCATCCGACGCATACAAACGTGACAATGCACTCATCGCACAGTGGTGGAATTTGAACGAACCTGCCGGGAACTCCTTCGCCACTTCCAATACGACGGTGCTCAAAGGTGGGACGGGTTCCGCTTCGATTGGAGCATGGACAGATGCGAAGCCGACAATTCGCCACGATGGCATCCGGGTGGATCACCTTATTCAAGGTGGTCCAGCAGGTCAGGCGGGTGTCGAGATGGGAGACGACATACTGGCGTTGGGAGGTGTGTATGTGTTCACTGCGCAAGAGCTAACGGACAATCTGCATCGGTACGCCCCGGGAAGCAGAGTTGCCCTTAGGTTTCGGCGCCGCTCGACTATTTACGACACCTTCGTCGTAATGGGTTCAGAACGGCCAATGCCTGACTCCACTCATTGATACTGTGATAACCCGTGACCTTGATCGAAACGAATCCATATCGATTTAGTTAACCGATCACAGTTGTATTGCCGCATCTAGAGCCCTCTCTTTTATGGCGCTGCCGGAACCAAACCAGACATTTTCAAGCCACTTGCTATCGCCATAAACTCCGCGGTGGAAGTCAACATATTCGGTGATGCCGTTGTATGCCGCCCATAACGTTCCACATACTCCTTTCAGAGCATTTCCCTTGCCCTCCCGGAAGAGGCGTGCGGATTCTTTTCGATCCGTTTGTACTTGCGAAAGGGCCTTCTTCAACCGCTTCTGCTCCATGTTCTTCGAGGGCTCAATAAAAACTGAGCGCAGGTAACCCTGCAGCTTGTCTTCCGTCATGCGCACAGCTAACATTGCCTGAAAATATCGGCCCAGATCGTCGAAATGCTGCTGAATCGCTTTGAGCGCGATGCCGTTCGCATCGTCTAGGCGTGCTTTTATATCTCTCGTATGTGGGACTCGGAGAGCCGGGCCTCGCGCAAGGGCTTGATTCAATGTATTTTTGCAGACCACTCGAACAGGTGTGAACTTGACCTGAACTGAGGCAGTGCCATCGTGCGTATTGCTGAGCAACAAGAATCGAGCGATCTTGTCTTCTTCTGTGACTTGAAAGTCTTCACGCAGCCGTGCCATGACCCAGACACGTTCGCCCTTCCGGAGTGCGCCTGCGCTCTCGTAAGATGCCGCTCCAGTCTTAATGATTGGATCGAAGAAGGAAAATGCATCGACATTCTGAAGTGGTGTATACGACTGGCCGACGGTTCCCAATAAACCGTCCTCGTTACGGTACCAGCGATCCTCCCGAACGATTGCATACTGTCCAGGAAGAGGGCGATGCTCATCCCCCACAAACAACTGCTTCTTCGTAACTGCCCAATCCAATCCTGCAGCTCTGATAGCGTCGCCCGCCGTTGGCGGCTGCGTCAGTCTAGTCCCGAGACCGTGCCAGGGCATTTCGCCAACAAACATCATCTCTGCCTTGCCGTTGGCGTCTGTGCATAAATCATGTGCCATCTGCTCCCCCATGCCGCCAGCTTTTGCGATGGAACTGGATTATCGCCGGCGACAGACAGCATTTATAGCGTAGGGTCTCCAAATCGATCCGCTACGCCTCTTGTCTGGTATGCCAGACACATGGTCAGCAATGCTAATCGCACGATGGAGTCATGTCCAGCAGCACTCATGTCCTCTTGTTACGCCTTGGGAAGCGTATACAGATTCTCCGCAAGAAGAAGGGCTGGACACAAACAGACTTAGCCGTCCACCTGGATATGAACAGAGGGCATATTTCAGACATCGAGTTGGGGAAGCGCGAGGTGGGAATCATCACTTTGCAAGTATTAGCACACGGCCTGGATACAACCATGGCAAAGTTATTGAAGAGTCTGTAGAGCCTCCATTTCAAGAGAACAGTTATTCCCGCTAACCGATTTTGGGCAAGCAAGCAACCGCCCGTTGAGCTGTTCCTTTCCCGACACCTACCTCCGCTACGATCTGCGACCAGGATCGTCCCTGAGCACGCAAAGCCACGATTCTGGATGCATCCACGTAGACCCGAGGACGACCAAGGCGTTTCCCTTTCGCTTTGGCATTCCTAAGACCGGCCCGCACTCTTTCCTGAATCAGCGCTCGCTCGAACTCCGCCATAGCGCCGATGATCTGGAACATCAGACGGCCGGACGGCGTGCTCAAGTCGAGGTTGTCCCTCAAGCTGACGAAAGCAACTCCAAGCGCCGCCAGTTCGGCCAAGGAATTAACCAAATGTTTCAGCGATCTACCAAAACGATCGATCTTCCAGACGAGAATTGTGTCAAATCGTCGGCGCGTTGCATCCGTCATCAGGCGATTCAGTGCTGGCCGAGACTCTTTGCAACCGGACACTCCCAGATCGGTATACTCTTCCGTGACCTGCCAGCCACGACGATGGGCGTACTCGCGCAGTTCGGCAAGTTGCATTTCAGGATCTTGGTTGTTAAGGGTACTGACACGAGCGTATAAGGCGACGCGGTTTATGGATCGAGTGGATTCTTGCAGAGAGAAGGTGCTACGGTGCTTTCTAGCCATTGTCGCCTCCAAGTTAGGCTACTTTGGTTAGGCTCGGGTGAGTGCTCTAACACTCGCTCGGGCCGTTGAATTTATCCCCCTGCAATCGTCTCACCTTGCTGGTAAGGTGTCAACGAATTGATCTGGTCTCTCTAATTTTTCCAGCAAGGTGTACTATTTTTTTCAAATGGATGACGACCTCCTCAAGATGGCGCGCGTTCAGTTGGCTAGCCAAGGTGGCCGCGCCCGCGCAAAGGCTTTGTCCGCGAAGGAACGCAAGGCCATCGCGACCAAAGCATCGAAGGCCGCAGCGGAATCCAGACGGCAGAAAGCCAAAATCGACAGCAAAAAAAGCGGTAAGGGCACAAGAGGTGGCGACGGGAATGCCCGAGCAAGGTAGGGAATCGGCAAACGATATTCTGGCTAGCCTTCGCCGGCGCTTTATCGATGAGACCGCAGGCGTTAACGGGCTTTTCTTTGCCACCGTATTTGATACTCAAAACCAGTTGTCGAACCTCTCGGGTAGCGAACAATCAAATGAATTGGTACTAAAAAGCAGGATTGTTCACGCAGGAAACAGTGCTTGGCTCGAATCCCTAGTGACCACGGTACGCAAATACGCTAAGGCTCTACTGGGGATTGTGATCGAAAATCCAGAGATTTGCAGCAGTGACGATCCCGCCCACTGGATTCGCTTTTGGATTGAGGAACGGCTGCACGGATACCTGCGGATGGAACTCGATTTTGCCACACGAGTAAAAACTGCTCTGGACAATAAAATTGCCGAGAACGTCTCGAGAGGAGAACTGGAACAATGCTCCGTGATGCCATCGTCTCTTGCGATCTCAATGAAAAGTGCGCCGGTTCGGACATCTCGTATCGAAAGTTGGTTCCGGCGGGTAGTTGAACGCAGACTAGACTTCGATCTATCCGCTTCCGGGTACAACGAGCCTTGGGTCGCACCTCCGTGGTGCGAAGAAGAGGATGTAGTCGGGGCCAGGCTGAGGAAATACGGCGCTTGTCCAGATCGCCTCACACATCCACAAACCGCCAGGCTCATTCGTAGTGTTGAGCATACATTCGCGGACAGGTTGAAGTACGTGTTAGAAGTAGAAGAAGACGAGGCTCGAATAACTCTGGCGCAACATTCTCCCTCCCGATTGCAAACAAAGTCGACGACACGTGAGGCTGGGACTTATCTGGCAAACCATGCAGCGCAGCCCAGAGAAGCCAAGAAAGGTCCAACGATAAGACCGAGATCCAAGGTGGAACTTACCCAGTGGACGGGGACCGATCGGAGGTTTGCCGACAAGATTCTTCAAGAATTTAAGCTTGGTACGTTTAAAGCCAAGAGCAAGTTCGATGCCCTGACGAAGGCTTCCAAAATGTACGTCCGAAGCGATGGATCGCGATTCAAACCTCGGTCCCTGTGGCAGAATATCAAGAACAGAGAAGCTGAAGGAAAGTAACGGTTGCTCTGCGCCTTCGAGGTTGGAGCCGCGCATTTTTCCGCTGAATCGCCAGAGAAAATCAACTCGCCTGTGAGTCCTTTTTGCAGCCGTCCGCTGTTGAAAACTTCACGTAATCGAAGTTCCGAGAAGCGAATGCTTGCAATGCGAGTGAAATTGCCACTCGCGAGCCTCGACTTTTGAGTCAAGAAAATCGATTTGCTTCTGCATCGCGAGGGTTGTCACTTCTTAACGCGAAGCGATTCATCCGCCCTTTTTTTCTGTCAACGTTGACTCAACCTTGAGTCAATTGTCTGCTACTCCCGACTGCTTGACAATCCAAGATCAACCGGCAGCCCGGCAAGTGCCGCTTGAATCATCTTGGAACCCAACCCGGTGGAACATCCGGACTGGGGTGTTGCACAAAGGGTGTGGATATGAAAAAGGTGTGGGATACCGCTGGTTTTGCGTCTGCAGAAGATCTGCAGAGTTATGTGACTTGGTTACGACGGGTTCCCTGGCAGCTCTTCTGCACTCTCACTTTTGCTTGGCCCGTTTCGGACCGGCAAGCGTCCAAGGTTTTTAGCGAATTCATAAACCGAATAGAAAAGGGACTTCGAGGACCAATCGCTTACATCCGCGGCGACGAGAAGCGATACTCCGGCTGCGGAATGCCTGGGGCACCCCGGCATTTTCATGTGCTGATGGCGGCTCATCGCCCTTTGGATCGGCACTGGGTTTGTGAGCACTGGATGAGTCTCGCGGGGTGTCGCGCTAATGGCGCCGGCGCCGATGCACGAATCTACGACGCATCGCTGCCGGGCCTAGCCTATGTGTTGAAGTTCATTAATGAGCCTGATGGCGACTGGGATTTCCGAAATCTCGACTTGTTCCTGCCAACAGACATTCAGCGTCGAGCGAATCACAGACAGCGGCGTCGACTGTCACGGCATTTGCGACGCATGGAGGCCAGATGAGACTTCTGACCACGAAAGCGGCAGCAGACATGATCGCGGTTCCCGAGGGCACAATGCGTTACTGGCGAAACGTTCAACAAGGACCACCGTGGATCAAACTGGAAGGATCCATTCGCTATGACGAGGAGGACATCTTGGAGTACATTAGGCGCAATCGCCGAATTCCTTCCGTGCGGGCAAACATGGAGGAGAATGATGCTTTATAGGCGACAAAACATCTGGCACTACGACTTTACGGTGGCTGGCAAGCGTCAGCGCGGTTCCACCCGTGAGATGTCGGAATCCAGAGCTAGAAAGGTTGAATCGAAGTTGATTGCGCGAGCGGAGCAAATGGGACCGTCGGCAATTCTGCGACGGGCTCCTCTGCTCTCAGTCTTTGTTCCACGGTTCAAACAGTGGTTTGAGAAAGCTCCAAGTCTGGCCTCGAAAACACGGCGCTATTACCGGTTGGGATTGGAGTGCATCTTGACTACGGATCTGGCGGGAATGACTCTTGATCAGATCACGACGGAGCAAATCGACCTGTTGGGTCTGAAGGGTTCGCCGTCCTATGTCAACCAGAGGCTTCGCACTCTGCGTCGTCTCTTAGGAAAGGCGGCCGAATGGAAGGTCATCGCATCCGTGCCGAGGATCAAACTTGTGAAAGAACAAGGGAGGGAAATGATCATCGACAGGGAGAGTGAGGCAAAGCTGCTCGCAACGGGCAAACAGCCGATGAAGGACGTACTCATCATCCTTCAGGATACCGGGATGCGTCCTGATGAAGTCTTTCGTCTGCGGATTGAGAATATCGACTGGAATCGCCAGTTGATTTTCAATCCGTTTGGCAAAACGAGGGCCTCGCGCCGGCACGTCCCGATCAGCCAACGGATGATCGAGGTCTTGAGGGTTCGCAGTGGCGAGAAGCAGGACGGTTGGCTTTTTCCTTCCCAGAGAGCTGTTGAAGGACATCTCACGACCGTAGCAAAACAATTTCGGGAAGCTCGGCGTGCCGCCGGCTTGCCGGAGAACTTAGTCCTGTATTGCGCGCGCCATACGTTTGGCACAGCAATATACGAAGCAACCGGCAACCTGGCGATGGTGATGAAGGTAATGGGGCACGCGGATGCGCGCACAGCGATGCATTATCAGCATCCGGCAATCGATCCCATTCGCGAAGCCATTGACCAGCGCAATTTACGTCACAATTCACGTCACAGTGAATTGCGCGTGCAGTGAGGAGACGGGTAAGTGATTGAAAGGATGGAGCCGACGAGCGGACTTGAACCGCTGACCTGCCGATTACGAATTCTGTGCAGGGTCGGAATCCACGCTAACCCCTTCTCTTTTCAATGGCGCTCGCTGATGTCAGAGCACGCCAAGTTACCTCATTAGGCAGTTTCGGGACATCTTACGGGGCAGCAGGAAGCTCTAGATACCAAGCCAGCGCCGAGCACGACCAAGCCATCCTTCTGTTTTGCCGGACGGAATGCAAGGTTCCAAACGGTAATTTTTCTCAAACATGTGCTTTAGGATCACAGCCATCTCGTACGGAGACAAGCGGTCTGGCATCTCGATGTGCGCGTGGAAACTATTTTCTGTCAACGGCTCCACGCCTACCTGGGCTATAGGCGAGGGCAAGATTGGGTAAGAGCTTGGGGGAGACTGAACGATTTTCGCTTGTGTTACTGCCCACCCATGAAACTCCCTCTTGTGCATCAAAGTAGCAGCGTAATGACCTCGTGCATTCAGATAGGTTTTTTTGACCTTGCCGTCAACAGATGTCTGACCCAACCGGTCAACAGAGACTTCACGGTCGCTATTCTCGAAATGGTAAAGTTCAAAGGTTTTGGAGGGCCGCTTTTGGTCCTTCGCGCCTTTCAAACCTGGGCGCTCGAATAAACGTCGCCCGATGAATTCACTTCCTGCGACGGTCGCTGCATTTGGCTTCCATAATGCCATGGTGCGCTGCTGGCTATAGCTGCGACGTAAGCTGCATCAATTCCTGACGAGCTTCTTCGATGTTATCAAGCGGAAACTTCAGAGTCGTTTTGACTATCTGTCCATCAACAATCGCAAAAGAATTCACGGCTGTTTTGCCGATCACGTTTGTCAGTTTGCCGTGGCGACCAGCAAATTCTGCAACTAAGTCTCCATTGCTGGCAGTGTAAAGATAAGGTTCGCTGATAGGCAGAACGTCAGAAGTAGCGTTGAAAAAAGAGATAGCGTATGTAGCGATGTCGGAGTCCAACCACCCACCGTCATCAAGGTTCGCAACCAGCACGTCGGGCACTGACTGTTCAATCCGGCGCTGAATCGTGCTAATCCACTTGGCGGCAATCGTGACCGGCCCATTTATCTCTCCAAGTTTCTGGTCGGAGGCAAGCGGGAAGACGGCAACTTGCTGTGGGATGAGAGCCGCTGCCGGGTCGATTGTGAACACGGTGGCCGGCTGGCGGAAACGTATATCACTATATGCTTGGGCAGTTGGGTAGAGCATTTACTCCTCCCGAAGGTTGTCGATTGTTGACTTCGTGAACAACCGAAAGAACTCGATTTTTTCTTGTGAATGGGCGAATTCGATCCACTCATCCGCTACTGTCTTTTCCTTCGTCGTGAAGCCCGGATTTGTGGAAACGTCCACATCGATAAAAACACTTGTACCAGCAGGAATACCCACGACAAGGTCTGGCGTAGCAATGCGTACCGTGCAACACGAATCTCGGCCAACTGGTGTGGTGAAGTTGAGATTAGCTGCTTTTGCGATCACTTCCTCAGAAACCGTCATCTTTATATCAAGGTCCGTTAGAGCCCCGATGCCGTGCAAGTCAGGCCGTAGCGCATTCAGGTAGCGGAGACCAAGACGCTTGATAGTGACATCTTTTGTAACTTCAAAAAGCCTTGCGGTAACCCGCTCCAATTCCGGTTTGAATTTTTCCCATCCGATGTAAGGCGCTTGACGGTGGAAAGACACGATGGACGGCCCGATACGCAGTACGGTTTTGTTCTCGTTGTCTGCGAGTTCGATTGTCGGAGCAATCTGCAAATTGGGGTCAAGCGCGCGAACCTGTGCCGGTAGGTTATACGCGGGTAACTGGCGCTGTGTCCAAGCGCTCCAATTTCTATGGTCAATGAATCGTCCGATGAAAACTTCCGGGAGTCCCTGGCTTTCAAAGCGCAATTCGACCACCGCTTCGACTATTGCATCGTTCTTTAGCTTCTTTGGAAGGGCTGTGCCGCGCTTGACCATCATTCCCTTGCTGGACCGGAGATTATACTGCACCGTTCAAACGACGACATTTCCAGCGCACCGCAATTGACAACATCGACCATTTCAGTCGGCGCCTTTAGCGTTGCGATAGGGGGGTACTGTCGATGATACCTTACTGTGATGCTATTCGTCATCGTCTCGCACTCACCTTGCGCCCTCCGGGGCCGTCAATCATGCTGACCCGCTATTCGAAGATCGGCAGTTCCGGTTAACCCCCTATAGCCAAAGGCCCGGAAACGCGCTGTGTCCCATAGGTGCCTTTTCACTCCTCCTTAAACGGAGAATAACGGGCCGCTCCCACCAAAGAGCGGC
>Ga0335070_10007498_pt1 | contig 12800 bp, 17 predicted proteins | sample Lox_Sample_13_FD_206722 | JGI IMG/M metagenome (GOLD analysis project Ga0335070, IMG submission 206722) | Soil microbial communities from Loxahatchee National Wildlife Refuge, Florida, United States - Lox_Sample_1.3 | ecosystem: Environmental > Terrestrial > Soil > Wetlands | place: USA...
GGCCGACCGGCCGGTGCGAGGCGTCGAGCACCCCGGCGCGGTGGAGCGTCTCGTACGCGTGCGGAGTCCCCTCGACGCGGAGCTGGTAGCGGGTGGCGCGGTCGAAGGCGGCGCGCCGGTAGGTGCGGATCTCGGAGTCGACTCTGAGGGAGCGGAGCAGCGCGAAGGCGCGGCGCGCGACGGCGGAGCTGGCGAGATCGAGGTGTACGTCGACGGCACCGCGGCCGCGCAGGTGGGCGCTCCCGGCGACGTGGAAGAGGCCGGAGAGCTCGGCGAGGCGATCGCACTCCGCGTCCGGAGCGATCGCCGCGAGCTCGTCGCGGAGGTCGTCAGACAACAAGGGCACAGCCTTCGAGCGCGAGCAGCCGGCGCTTGTACGCGACGCCGAGCGAGCCGTACGAGCCGAGTCCGTTGGCGGCGACGACGCGGTGGCACGGCACGAACAGCCCGAGCCGGTTGCGCGCGCAGAACGTCCCGGCCGCGCGGGCCGCGCCGGGCGCGCCCGCGAGCGCGGCGAGCTCGCCGTAGGTGACGACCTCGCCGCGCGGCACCTCGCGGAGCGCGAGCGCGCAGCGCTCGAGGAAGGGCGTCTCGTACTCGAGGTCGACCGGCACCTGCTCGAGCGCGACCTCCTCGCCGTCGAAGTAGCGGCGCAGGCTCCGTACGAGTTCCGCGACGAAGTCTCCACCTGCGCGTGCACGTCGCCGGTCCACACTTCTCCCCGATCCCCCTGGGTGGGTGGGGGTTAGGGATGGGTCCCTGGAGGTGTCCGGGCCGCCCGGGGGTCGCGGCCACGGGAGCTCGTGCCAGAGGACCGTGCCGTCCTCGATCCACAGCTCCCCCACGCCCCAGCCGTCCGCCTCGTAGGACACGTGCGTCACAGCCATGTCCCGAATCCTAGAATCGCCCTCATGAGCAGCCACGCCATCTTCCGCGTTCCCGAGCCGCACAACGAGGCGGTTCGCTCCTACGCGCCCGGCACGCCCGAGCGCGACGAGCTCCGCCGCCGCCTCTCCGAGCTCGAGTCGCAGCAACTCGACATCCCGCTCGTGATCGGCGACGAGGAGGTGCATACCGGCGACACGTTCGACGCGGTCGAGCCGCACAACCGCTCCCACGTCCTCGCCACCGTCCACAAGGGCGGCGCGGCGGAGGTCGAACGCGCGATCGCGGCGGCCGCCGGCGCCTGGCACGACTGGTCGCGGACGCCGTGGGAGGAGCGCGCGGCCGTGCTGCTCCGCGCATCCGAGCTGCTCGCCGGCCCATGGCGCTCGACGCTGAACGCGGCGACGATGCTCGGCCAGTCGAAGACGGCGCACCAGGCCGAGATCGACTCCGCGTGCGAGCTGATCGACTTCTGGCGCTTCAACGTCCAGTACATGACCCGGATCTACCAGGAGCAGCCCGTCTCCTCGCCGGGCGTCTGGAACCGGATCGAGTACCGCCCGCTCGAGGGCTTCGTCTTCGCGGTGACGCCGTTCAACTTCACGGCGATCGCCGGGAACCTCCCGACGTCGGCCGCGCTGATGGGCAACACCGTCGTCTGGAAGCCGGCGTCGACCGCGGCCTACGCCGCGTGGTGGCTCATGAAGCTGTACGAGGAGGCGGGGCTGCCGCCGGGCGTGATCAACCTCGTCTACGGCTCCGGCTCGCAGGTCGGCGACCCGGCGCTCGCGAGCCCGGACCTCGCCGGCATCCACTTCACGGGCTCGACCGACGTGTTCAACGGCATGTGGCGGACCGTCGCCTCGAACCTCGGCCGCTACCGCAACTACCCGCGCATCGTCGGCGAGACCGGCGGCAAGGACTTCATCGTCGCGCACCCCTCCGCCGACGTGGACGCGGTCGCGACCGCGATCGTCCGCGGCTCGTTCGAGTACCAGGGCCAGAAGTGCTCGGCCGCGTCGCGCGTGTTCGCGCCGTCGAATCTCTGGCCCGAGCTGCGCGAGCGGCTCGTCGACGAGATCGGGACGCTACGGATGGGCGACGTCTCCGACTTCTCGAACTTCATGGGCGCCGTCATCGACGCGAGCTCGTTCGCGACGCAGAAGGCCGCGATCGACGAGGCGAGGGCCTCGGGCGGAACCGCGTCCGTGCTCGTCGGCGGCGGCACCGACGACTCCGAGGGCTTCTTCGTCGAGCCGACGGTGATCGAGACGAGCGATCCAGACTTCCGAACGATGCGCGAGGAGCTGTTCGGCCCCGTGGTGACGGCGTTCGTCTACGACGAGAAGCGCTACGACGACACGCTCGAGCTCATCGACCGCGGCGCGCCGTACGGACTGACCGGCGCCGTGTTCGCGCGCGAGCGCGCGGCGATCGAGACGGCGGAGGACAAGCTCCGCTACGCGGCGGGGAACTTCTACGTCAACGACAAGCCGACCGGCGCCGTCGTCGGCCAGCAGCCGTTCGGCGGCGCGCGCGCGTCGGGGACGAACGACAAGGCGGGCTCGATGTGGAACCTGATCCGCTGGGTCTCCCCGCGCACGATCAAGGAGACGTTCGTCCCGCCGACGGACTACCGTTACCCGTTCCTCGACCCGGATTCCTAGCTTCCAGGCCACTGCGGGGACTGCGTGCTCGTCCGCTCATCCGTTCCCGACGACGCCGAGGCGATCGCTGCCGTCCAGGTCCGCAGCTTCCAAGCCGGCCTGGAAGACGTCCATCCGGCCGAAGCACTGGCGACGCTCGACCCGGCGCCGCGCGTCCCGCTCTGGCGTGAGCGGGACGCCCTCGTCGCCGAGGACGAGCAAGGGATCGTCGGCGTCGTCGAAGTCGGACCGAGTGACGAGGAGCGCGTGGGCGAGATCTACCGGTTCTTCGTGGCTCCGGAACGCTGGGGTGAGGGCGTCGGACAGGCGCTCTTGGCGCGTGCTCTGGATGAGCTTCGCGCGAGCGGTTTCTCGGAAGCGCTCCTATGGGTGCATGCCGACAACCGACGCGCCCGCCGCTTCTACGAGGCCGGTGGGTGGCTGCCGGACGGAGCCGAGAAGGAGCAGGAGCCCTTCGGTCGACCCGTGAGACTGGTGCTCTACCGCGTCCACCTGCGCTGACGGCAAAGCCGAAGCACGAGTCGTCACCCGGCGATCCCACAGCGGATTCCTAGCGGAGCTCGGCCGTCTCGTCGCCGGCAACGGCGACGAGCTCCTCGAACGCGGCCCACGTCGCGGCGTACGCCTCGGCGTCGGCGATCGTCCGGACGAACAGCTGCTCGTACCAGGCGTGCCGCTCGAGATCCTCGGCGATGAGGTGCAGCGTCATGGCCCGGAAGCTAGCCCGGACGGGTTAGTAATCCGTGATGGCGCTGTAAGAACTCCGGCGGCGCTCGAGGACGAGGATCGCCGCTGCGCCGAGCAGCGCCGGCAGCGCGAGCACGATCCCGGCGGCGCGGACGCCGAAGGCCTCCGCGAGCGCGCCGTCGATCAGGCTAGCCACCGGCCGCAGCCCGAGGAAGGCGACGCTCCAGAGCGCCATCATCCGGCCGCGCAGGTCCTCCTCGACTCCGAGCTGGAGTCGGCTCGTCGCAGACGTGTTCGACGCGAGGTAGCCGAAGCCGGCGACGACGAGGACGGCCAGCGCGACGGGGAACTGCTGCACGAGGCAGAAGGCGACGAGCCCGCCGCCGAGGAGGGTGAGCGTCGTCGCCATCCGCCGACGTGAGCCGACGACGCGTCCCGCGAGGACGAACGCCGCCGCCACGGCGCCCGCGCCGAACGCGCCGATGATGAAGCCCGCGTACCAGTCCGGCCTCCCGAACGCGTGCGCGAACGCCGGGGCCTCCGTGTTGATCGGGTCCGACGCGAAGCCGACCGCCGTCACGATCAGCAGCGACGCGACGAGCGCGGGCCGCACGCGCAGCAGGTGCAGGCTGTCGCGCAGCCGCGAGTCCGCGCGCGCGACGGGCGGCCGCGCCGCCGGGTGCACGACCGCCACGCCGACGACGAGGGCGAGGTACGAGACCGAGTTGATCGCGAACGCCGCGGCAACGCCGAGCGTCGACACCGCGACCGCGCCGAGCGCCGGCCCGACCGCGCGCGCCAGGTTGTACGTCATCGAGTTGAGCCCGACTGCCGTCCCCAGCTCCTCGCGCGGGACGAGCCCGCCGATGAGCGAGAACGCCGCCGGCGTCGCGAACGCCGTGACGACCCCGAGCCCGACCCCGCAGAGCATCACCACCCAGACGCGTGTGAGCCCGGCCCACGTCAGCGCCGCGAGCGCCGCGGTCAGCGCCGTCGCCGCGATCTGCGTGACGAGCAGCAGCCGCCGCCGGTCGAACCGGTCGGCCGCGCTCCCGGTCCACGGCACGAGCAGCAGCACCGGCACGAAGTTCGAGAACGCGAGCACGCCGAGCAGGAGCGGCGAGTGCGTCTGCCGGTAGACGAAGAGCGCCGCCGCGAGGTTCTGGAACCACGTCCCGGTCGCCGACGCGGCGTTGCCGAAGAAGAACGGCCCGAAGTTGCGGCTGCCGATCAGCCGCAGCGCCGCCCGCGGGCCCGTTGCCGCGCCGGCCTCTATGCCCGTCCTGCTTTGTGCAGCTGCGCGTAGATCCGCCGCGCCGTCGCCGCCGGCACGCCGGGAACACCCTCCAGCTCCTCCGGCGTCGCCGCGAGCATCTCCTCGACCGAGCCGAAGTGGTTCAGCAGCGCGCGCCGCCGCGCCGGGCCGACGCCGTCCAGGTCGTCGAAGATCGACTCGAACCCGCGCGACTCGCGCCGCTGCCGGTGGAACCCGACCGCGAAGCGGTGCGCCTCGTCGCGGATCCGCTGGAGCAGCTGCAGCCCCGCCGAGTGGCGCGAGAGCACGATCGGATCGGGCCGGCCGGGGACGAACACCTCCTCGATTCGCTTCGCGAGCGCGATCACGGCGACGCGCGGCAGGTCGTACGCCTTCATCGCGTCGAGCGCCGCGCCGAGCTGGCCCTTGCCGCCGTCGATCACGACGAGGTTCGGCGCCGACGCGAACGACGGGTCGTGCGACTCACCGGCGCCGCCGGAGGCGGCGCGGTCTTCCGGCCGGGCGTCGGCGGCTCGGCCGCCGACGCTTCCAGCCACCGTGCCGTCGGAGAGCCGCGCGAACCGGCGCGAGATCATCTCCGCCATCGCGGCGAAGTCGTCCATCCCGTCGAGCCCGCGGATCCCGTACTTCCGGTAGTCGGCCTTCTTCGGCAGCGCGTCCTGGAAGACGACCATCGAGCCGACGGTGTCCTGGCCCATCGCCGTCGAGACGTCGTAGCACTCGATCCGGATCGGCAGCGACTCGAGGTTCAGCGCCTCGCGCAGCTCCTCGAGCGCCTCGAACCGCCGCAGGCGCTTCTGCTCCGTCTGCGCCTGCTCGGTGACGAGCGCCTGGCGCGCGTTCTCGTCCGCGAGCTGCTGGAGCCGCCGCTTCTCGCCGCGCTCGGCGACGCGCACCTCGACGCGGGCGCCGCGCCGCTCGGAGAGGAACTCGGCGAGCGCCGACAGGTCGCCCGAGTCGCGCGGCACGACGATCTGCGGCGGCACCATCGGCGCGCCGCCGTAGTACTCGAGGCAGAACGACTCGAGGATCGTCGTCACGTCCTGGCCGGCGACGTTCTCGAGATGGAACGAGTGGCGGTCGACCATCTTGCCGCCGCGCAGCGGGAAGATCTGGACGACGGCGCGGTCGCCCTCGGCCGCGAAGCCGATCACGTCGGCGGTGCCGACCGAGTGCCGGTCGGCGGCCTGCCGCTCGACGAGGTGCTGGACCGCGAACAGCCGGTTGCGGTAGCGCGCCGCGTCCTCGAACCGCTCCTCGGCCGCCGCCTCGTGCATCTTCCGCTCGAGCTCGCGCTGGATCGGCTTCACGTCGCCGGAGAGGAACTCGATCACGGAGCCGACGATCGCGCCGTAGTCCTCCCTCGAGACGTAGCCGACGCACGGCGCGAGGCAGCGGTCGATGTGGTAGTCGAGGCACGGGATCCCGGAGTGGCGGCCCGGCTTCGGGCCCTCGCACGGCCGGTACGGGAAGACGCGGTTGAGCACGTCGAGGGTCTCGCGCACCTTCTTCGCGTTCGCGTACGGGCCGAAGTAGACGACGCCGGGCCGGTGCCGCTCGCGCGTGAACATCACCCGCGGGAACTCGTCCTCGACGGTGACGGCGATGTACGGGAACGACTTGTCGTCCCGGAGCCGCACGTTGAACGGCGGCCGGTGGCGCTTGACGAGGTTCTGCTCGAGGTGGAGCGCCTCGACCTCGCTGCCGGTGACGATCACCTCGACGTCGGCGACCCGGCCCGGCAGCTGCTGGATCTGGGCGCGGCCGTCGCCGCCCCGCTGGAAGTAGGAGCGCACGCGGGGCCGCAGCGACTTCGCCTTCCCGACATAGAGGATCTCGCCGTCCCCGTCGCGGAACAGGTAGACGCCCGGCTTCGCGGGAAGCGTCTTCAGCTGTTCCTCCACCCTGTCCGTCACGGCCACGGCTACCGTAGCCGAGCCAATGTTCGGCACGAAGGGACGGCTCGTCGCGGCCCTCGCCGCCGCCCTCGTCCTCGCACCGGCGGCGCATGCGGGCGGCCCCGGCATGGTGATCGGCGCGACCGAGGACGCCGTGCGGGCGCCGACCCTGGTCCAGGCGAAGGCGCAGATGACCCTCCTCGCGCTCGCCGGCTTCCGCGGCGTCCGCATCACCGAGATCTGGAAGCCCGGGGCGACCCAGGTCTCCGCGACCGAGAAGACGATCCTCCAGAACGTCGCCGCCGCGGCGAAGCTCGACGGCATCCAGGTGATCACGAGCGTCATGAACTACGGAAGTGCGACGACGCCGCTCACCGACCAGGACCAGTCCGACTTCGCGGCCTACGCCGCCTCCGTCGTGAAGGCGGTGCCGGCGCTGCGGGCGATCATCGTCGGCAACGAGCCGAACCTGAACCGCTACTGGCTGCCGCAGTTCAACCCGGACGGCACCGACGCAGCTGCGCCCGCCTACGAGAGCCTGCTGGCGCAGACGTACGACGCGGTGAAGGCGGCCGACCCCGGCGTCGAGGTGCTCGGCGGCGCCGTCTCGCCGCGCGGCAGCGACAACCCGGCGCTGACCGGCCGGCCGACGCACTCGCCGACCGGCTTCATTCGCGACCTGGGCGCCGCCTACCGGGCCAGCGGGCGGACGACGCCGATCATGGACGCCTTCGCGTTCCATCCGTACGAGGACGACTCGAGCGTCGCGCCCTTCCTCGGCACGCACCCCAACTCGACGACGATCGCGCTCGCCGACTACCCGAAGCTCGTCGCGCTGCTCGGCCAGGCCTTCGACGGCACGGCCCAGCCGGGCTCGACGCTCCCGATCGTCTACGACGAGTTCGGCGTCGAGTCGCAGATCCCGCCGGCGAAGCAGAGCCTCTACACCGGGACCGAGCCGGCGACGACGAAGCCCGTGTCGGAGCAGGTGCAGGCCGACTACTACCGGCAGGCGATCCAGCTCGCGTTCTGTCAGCCGAACGTCCAGGGGCTGTTCCTCTTCCACGCCTTCGACGAGACGGCGCTCGCGGCCTGGCAGTCGGGTCTCTACTACGCGGACGACACCCCGAAGTCGAGCCTCCCGGCGGTGCGCGCGTCGATGGAGCAGTCGCACCGCGGCGTCGTCGCCCGCTGCAACGGGATGCGCCTCGCCGTGCACCCGAAGGTCGTCCAGAGCGGCACCGCGATCACACTGACCTGCGACCTCGACTGCGCGTACGTCGCGGAGCTCTACCGGCTGCCTGGGAAGCTCCTGGCGACGGCACGCGGCACGGCGATCGGCGGCCGCGCGACCGCGCTGCGCCTGCGCGTGCCGAGCGCCGCAGCCTCGTACCGGCTCCGGCTCTCCGCCGTCGCGCCCGTGAACCGCGGGCCGACCGCGGTGAAGCTCGTCCCGCTCCGCCCCGGCTAGCATTCGCCGCATGGAAGGCCAGTACGTCGCCTACACCTTCTACCGCGTCGACCCGGCGTGGCGGCGCCTCCCGCTCGAGGAGCGCCAGGCGGCGAAGGACGCGTTCGCCGACGTCGTCGAGGACTTCGCCGACCGGTTCGACCACCTGCGCGCGTACACGACGACGGGCGTCCGCCCGGAGACGGACTTCTTCCTCTGGAAGATCACCGAGCGCTACGAGTCCCTCGGCGAGCTCGGCGCCGCGCTCAACGGCACGCCGCTCGCGGGGTGGCTCGAGACGCCGTACTCGTACCTCGCGACGACGAAGGCGTCGCAGTACACGAGCGCGCGCAAGGCGCGGAAGATCACGCCGCACGGCCTCCCCTACCTCGTCGTCTACCCGTTCGTGAAGGTGCGCCCGTGGTACGCGCTGTCAGAGGCGGATCGCCAGCGGGCGATGGACGAGCACATGGTGATCGGCCGCGAGGAGTTTCCCGGGATCAAGAACCACACGACGTACTCGTTCGGGATCGACGACCAGGAGTTCATGACGGCGTTCGAGTGCGAGGAGCCGGCGGACTTCATGCACCTGATGCTCCGCCTCCGCGACAGCGAGGCGTCGAGCTACACCGAGCGCGACACGCCGATCTTCGTCGGCCAACATGTGACGATTAGGGAAGCCCTCGCACATCTCGACGGAGCTTCGTCGAGGGTCTCCCTCTAACCGATCGAGCGCCAGGAGCCGGAGGCTAACGCGATGCGTTAGCCGAAGGCGCACCAGCGGGCGGGGATGCCGAAGGCACCACCGCCCGCGCGCGGCAGCCAAGCCGCCGAAACCGCTGTGGGTGAACCGCCATCGACCGCGCGTAGCCGGGACCGCGCTCCCGGCGAAGCGCACGCCACGAACCGCCACTCGCACCCGAAGGAGGGGTCTAGCAGGGGAACCTTGGTTCCCCTGCTACGAGTAGGTGTGCTGGTCGCGCCAGGTTTGCCACATGGCGAAGCCGCAGCACGCGAGCACGGCGACGAAGGCGAGGATCTCCAGCCCCTGCGCGCCGCCGTACCAGTTGACGGCGAGGTCGGCGACGGCGAGGAGCGCCGCGCCGTAGAAGACGACGCGGGCGCGCAGCGGCCACTCGGCGATCTCGCCGCGCCGCTCGCGCCACATCAGGTAGACGAAGAACGTGATCGCGAGCAGGAACGCGATCCGGGCGACGATCAGCAGCGCCGAGAGCGTCGCCTCCAGCTGGAGGACGACGATCACCGCGACGATCGCGATGATGATCAGGAACCCGCGCAGCGTCGGGTTCATCCGCGAGAAGAAGCTCATGTCCCGGTCATGTACGCCCGCACGGCGAGCGCTCCCGCCAGCAGGGTAGCTCCGGCGAACCAGGCGAGCCGGCGCCTGCGGTCGGCGGGCGCGTAGATCCAGGGCGAGAGCGCCGCCAGCAGGGCCAGCGTCCCGTACAGGTAGTGGAGCTTGACCGGCGCCCGCCTGTGGTCGGAGAGGAGCAGCAGGCCGAGCCCGACCTGCGCGACGAGCAGCGTCTGCGCGAGCGCGATCAGGTGCGTGACGATCCCGCGCGGCTCGCGGCGACGGTAGTACGCCCAACCGGCCGTGACCGCCGCGGCGAAGGTCACGGCGATGACGAGGAATGCGACCGTGTGGTGCACCGTTACCATCGGTCGGCACCCTAACGCGAGGAGATCACGTGATCGAAGAAGGACAGCCCGCCCCGGACTTCGAGCTGACGAGCGACGCCGGCGAGACGGTGAAGCTCTCCGAGCTCCGCGGCAAGCCCGTCGTCCTCTATTTCTATCCCAAGGACGACACCCCCGGGTGCACGACGCAGGCGTGCGGCATCCGCGACGTCTACGGCGAGTTCGAGCGGGCGGGCGCCGTCGTCCTCGGCGTCTCCCCCGACGACGAGGCCTCCCACGTGAAGTTCAAGGAGAAGTACGGCCTCCCGTTCACGCTCCTCGCCGACGCCGACCACACGGTGGCCGAGCGGTACGGGGTCTGGGGCGAGAAGAGCTACGCGGGCCGCACCTACGTGGGGGTCAACCGGTCGACGTTCGTGATCGCCCCCGACGGGACCGTGGCGAAGGTCATGCTGAACGTGAAGCCGGCGACACACGCCGACGACGTGCTCGCCGCTCTCGGATCGTAGCCGCGCGGTCTAAATCCCCCGGACGGGGGAGTCGGCGTACCACATTCGGGTGGTGTCCAGCGCCGCGCGAACGAGCGAGGATCGACAGAAGGGCGGCCTTCTGCGAATGCAACTCTCCCTCAGCGATCCGGCGTATACCGACCGGCTTGCGTCGTTCCTCCGGAGCCTCGGGCAACGACCGCTGGTCACCGGTCCCGACCATCTCGAGCTCGAGCCCGACGACGACGGCGAGTCGCGCGTCGAGCTCGAGATCTACCTTCGCGTCTGGCGCGTGCTCTACCCGGACGCGAACGTCGAGGTCGAGATCGAGGCCTAGGGCTACGCCGCGGTCGGGAACCGGGTCGCGTCGCGCTTCGCGTCCTCCGCGAGCTGCCGGCGGACGCCGTCGATGACCGCGTCGTACTCCGTCAGCTCGGCAGGGGTCGCACCGTGCGCCGCGAGCAGGTCGCGCACGAAGACGAGGTCCTGGATGTGGCGGAGGTCGCTCTCGACCTCGCCACGCGGGTCGTAGACCTTCTTCATCCGGGTCACGTTCGCGCTCATCGTCGCTGCTCCTTGGTGGACGGGTCGCTGCATGTCGGGGAGCATCGTCGGCGTCCCTATGACGGAGGTGAGAGGGGGGTTCAGGTTTTGTAAGACCCGCCGGTTGCGATCCGGAGACCAATGTAAAGCTCTTGCAAAACGGACCCGCGCAGCGCGTCCGGGGGGCTAGGCTGCAACGCAGAGGGACGGTGGGCCGCAGCCCGTCCCTTCGGAGGAGCCGGACGGGTCTTGAGCGACAGCTTTCGCCCGTCTGGCTCTTTCTTCATGCTTCTTCATGCCGTCGCGACGATGGTGAGGCCGCCGCGCGCCTTCTGCGTCAGCGTCACCGCCACGGCGTCCGCGTCGAGCGCGAGCGCGGCGGCGACGTCGTCGCGGATCCGCACCGCGAGCGCCTCGCAGAAGGCACCCTCGTTCCGGAACCGGGCGAGGTAGAGCTTCAGGGACTTGGACTCGAGGCAGAGCTCGTCCGGCCGGTAGACGATCTCCGCGACGTAGTAGTCGGGCTGGCCGGTGACCGGGCAGACCGCGGTCAGCTCGTCGCTCGTCAGCTCGACCTCCTGCACGCCCGGGTTCGGGAACGTCTCGAGGCCCGCGTAGTGCTCGCTCCCCGCGTGTCCGAGCGCGACGAACTCGGTCTTCGGCTCCATGCCCGACACTCTACGTGGGGATCCCGCGTTCGAGTCACCGCGGCGCGAAGGTCGGCGGCGAGGTCAGGTGCACCGTTGCGGCCGAGGCGACGCTCGTCCACGGCGGCGTCGTCACCGTGACCGTCTGGGTGCGCTAGCGCGCTACGGCGTTCCGACGATCGGCGTCGTGCCGGTGTGGCCGCTGCCGTGGCCGATCCCGAAGTTTGCGTACCAGAGCAGCGGCACCGCGACGAGCAGCACGAGGACAACGACGATCACGCGCCGGAACCGGTGAAGGACGCCGACCGTCACTGGCGACACTGCCTAGAGCCACCCGGTGAAGGCCCAGATCAACGGCAGCCCGACGACGAGCAGCGTGATGACGGCAAAGGCCGCAAGGGCCCACCTCGACCGGTGCTTCGCCTCCGGCGTGTCGAAGAAGTTGTCCTCGTCGCTGCTCACCGGTCGGTGGCGAGCAGTCGGGCGCGGAGGTTCTCCGCGCTCTGCGGCTGGACCTCCGCGACGACGCGGAGGTCGGCGCGAATCGACGCAGGCAGCGCACTCGCGCCCCGCGCGTTGACCTCGACGAGATTCCCGCTCGGGTCTCGGAGGTAGAGCTGCGCGACGTCCTCGGGAAGCTGCCAGAGGTAATGGTCGTTCACGGCAGGCTCGAGCACGCCGAGCGCGCGCGCACGCTCGTACACCGGCGCGAGGTCGTCGACGGTGATGCCGAAGTGGCCCGCGCCGCCGGTCGAGCCGCCGTTCGCAAGCAGGTGGATCTGGACGTCGCCGACACGCAGCCAGCGCACGGGCACACCGAAGTTCGGCGACGGCAGCCGCTCCGCGCCGACGAGCTCGCCGTAGAAGCGCTCGGCCTCGTCGAGGTCGCGGGTCACGATCGAGACGTGGTTGATCCCGAGCGCCGGCATCCATGCGGATGAGAGGACTTGAACCTCCACGGGGTTGCCCCCACACGGACCTGAACCGTGCGCGTCTACCAATTCCGCCACATCCGCGGGCGGGGCGAAGTGTAGCCCTCCCGACCTTCGAGCCGATCCGGCGTCTGCATACGTACCATGAGCCGTCTGCGCCGCCTCGCCCTGCTCTTCCTCGGCTTCACCGCAGCCGTTGCGCTGCTCGCTGCCAGCGGGGCCTCCGCGCGGCCCGGCGCGGCCGCGGACGGCGGGCTCGTCGAGGTCGTCGTCACCCTGCCGCAGCCCTCGCTCTCGGAGGCGATCCTCCGCGACCGGGGCCTCGCCGCGCATGCGACCGTCCACCACCGGCTGAACGTCCGCGCGCCCGCCAGCGTCTCGTACCTCCGGACGCTCGCGTCCGCGCAGCGGACGCTGCAGGCGCGGATCCGGGCGGCGATCCCGGACGCCGCCGTCCACTGGCGCTACGGCGTCGTCCTGAACGGGATGGCCGTCGTCGTCCCGCGGTCTCAGCTGGCGACGCTGTCGAGGATCCCCGGCGCGACGGTGTGGCCGTCGGTCACGTACCACGCGCTGCGGGATGCCTCGACGGCGCTGAACCGCACGCCCCAGCTGATCGGCGCGACGACGATCTGGGGGCCGGCACTCGCCACCGCGGGCCAGGG
>Ga0335070_10007499_pt1 | contig 12799 bp, 13 predicted proteins | sample Lox_Sample_13_FD_206722 | JGI IMG/M metagenome (GOLD analysis project Ga0335070, IMG submission 206722) | Soil microbial communities from Loxahatchee National Wildlife Refuge, Florida, United States - Lox_Sample_1.3 | ecosystem: Environmental > Terrestrial > Soil > Wetlands | place: USA...
CTCCCAGCTTCACCTCCTGCAGGTCCCGGACGAGCTCGCGCCCGTGTGCGAGTTCATCATCGGGAATCTTGATCCCGACGGGTACCTGCGGACATCCGACGACGAGATCGCGGCGCAGCTCGGCGTGAGCGTCGAAACTGTTCGCCAGGCGGTGGCGATGGTGCAGCGGCTGGAACCGGCCGGGATCGCGGCGCGCTCGCTCAAGGAATGCTTCCTGTTGCAGCTGGACCGGTCCGCTCTGGACGTGGCTCCCGAAATGGTCGCACTGACCAGGCGGGTGGTGGCGGATGCGTTCGACGACGTTCTGCACCAGAAGTGGGAGCGCCTGGTCCAGAAACTGGGTGTGCCGCGCGAATCCATCTTGTCGGTCATGGAGGTGCTGCGCCACCTCGACCCGCGACCGGGAGCCCAGCTCGGCCCCAACGACAACCAGACCATCGAGCCGGACGTGGTGGTCACGAGGGACGGCGACGGGTGGCGGGTGACGCTCAACGACGACGGCATGCCGCGGCTCCGCATCTCGCCGCGCTACCTGCGCCTTCTGCAAAACCGGAACCTCGAGGTGGAGGCGAAGGGATACCTGCGGGAGCGGATGCGGTCGGCGCTCTGGTTCCTACGCTCGGTCGAGCAGCGCCAGAGCACGATCGCACGCGTCGCGACGGCGATAGTGCGGCGCCAGGAGGCGTTCCTCGAGAAAGGGATCTCACACCTGCGGCCGCTCGTGCTGAGGGATATCGCCGACGACATAGGTATGCACGAGTCCACCGTGAGCCGCGTCGTCGCCAACAAGTACATGGCCACCCCGAGGGGTATCTTCCCGCTGAAGTTCTTCTTTCATTCGGCAATCTCCCACGCGCTCGAAGGCGACATTTCTTCGGTAGTCGTGAAGGAGCGAATCAAGGAACTCATCGACCAGGAGGAGCCTGCGCACCCGCTGTCCGATGCCAGGGTGGCGCGTCAGCTCAACCGCCTGGGTATTCGCATCGCCCGCCGCACCGTGGCCAAGTACAGAGAGGAGTTGGGGGTCCCATCTTCGGAGCAGCGCCGGCGGGTGCTCCGGTAGCGTCCGGGCGTGACCGGCTACAATGAGCCCGCCCACGCAGGAACGAGGTCGCAAAGGGAAGGGAGGGAAGACAATGGAGCTTGAGTTCATCGCTCGCAACACCGAGCTGACCCCGCAGCAGCGCGCCCTGGCACAGAAGAAGTTCAACCGCCTCGCCAAGTATTTCAACGCGGTTCACGAGGCGCGCCTGACCGTTGCACAAGAGAAGCATAGGATCACGGTTGAGGCCTACATTCGGGGCAAGGACTTCGACATCGAGGCGTCATCTGAGACTCCGGAGTGGACAACCTCTCTCCAAGAGCTGGTGGGAAAGCTCGAGGAACAGGCGCGCCGCATGAAGCAGAAGCTCACCGCGCGCAAGCGACCGCGCGCCAAGGAGGGGAGCTGGCAGGTCGAGGTGGTCGAGCCGGAATCGGTACGGCGCGGTGCACCCGAGGTCGTCGAGACGCGCCGGGTTCCCGTCGTCCCGATGACGGTCGAGGAGGCAGCTCTTCAGCTGGACAGCTCGAACGAGGACTTCATCGTCTTCCGCGAGGCCGATTCGGATCGCGTGAGCGTGCTCTACCGCAGGCGCGATCGCACCTACGGGCTCGTGACGCCGGATTTCTGACGGGGGAAGAGGGGACACACGTGTTGCTGAGCGACCTACTCAGGCCCGAGCACGTCTTCCTGGACATTCCGGTGCGCACGCGGGAGGAGGTGCTCGTTTACGTGGCGCAGCACCTCGAACAGGCCGGCGCCATCCGGCGATCGCAGGATCTCGTGGACCTCTTGCTCGACAGGGAAAGGATGGGAGCCACGGTGGTTGGCGAGCAGACCGCCATACCCCACTGCAAGGTCCCAGGCCTCGGCCGCGTCGTCGCGGCGTTTGCAAGGGCACCGGAGCCCGTTCCGTTCGACTTCGACGAACGTCTGGCTCGCCTTTTCTTCTTCATCTTCTCGCCCGCCGAGCAGCCGGCCGCGCACCTTCAGGTACTCTCGAACATCGCCCGCGCCTTGAGCGATCCGCGCGTCCGCAGCGCATTCGAGGGAGCGGACGACGCCACGACGCTGACCGCGGCACTTGCGACCGCAGAGTCCTCCCCATGACCCTCAAGCACGAGACTCTCACCGTCGATCGGCTGCTTCATGAGAGTCGCCTGGCCAGTCTTGCGCTGCACCTGGTCGCGGGGGAAGCTGGGCTGTCGAGGCACGTGACCAACCCGCGGCTGCAGAAACCCGGCCTCGCCCTGGCAGGCTTCCTGGAGTATGTGAAGCCGGGCAGGGTTCAAGTCATCGGTTTCTCCGAGGCCCAGTACCTCGCGACGCTTCCCACGCCGACGGCCGCCGAGCGGGCCGACGCGCTGGTCGGGCTCGAGCCGCCGTTGATCGTCGTCACGAAGGCGATGGAGCAGACCGCGGGCCTGTTCGCCCCCTCCTGCAAGCGGCTCTCCGTGCCGCTGTGCCTCACCTCGGTCACGACGTCCGTCGTGATCGAGCGTCTCGCCGCGACCCTCGAGATCCTGCTGGCGCCGCACGAGGTCATCCACGGCGACCTCCTCGACATCTTCGCCATCGGCGTGCTGATCCTGGGCGAATCCGGGTCGGGCAAGAGCGAGGGCGCCCTGGAACTCGTCCACAGGGGCCACCGCCTCGTCGCCGACGACGTGGTCGAGATCTACCGTGTCCGCAACGAGGACCTCGTCGGGCAGGCGCCGGAGGAGGTCCGTGGCCTGATGGAGGTCCGCGGCCTGGGACTCATCTCCATCGAACAGCTCTTCGGGGTGGTGGCCGTGCGCGACAGCAAGCCGATCGACCTCGTGGTGAAGCTCGTGGAGGAGAAGGAGGGACGCGTCGAGAGGTTAGGAATTACGGAGAATTCCATCGAGATCCTCGGCCTCCGACGGCCCCTGTTGACCGTCCCCGTGGCACCGGGCAAGAGCCTGGCGTTGCTGATCGAGGCGGCGGCCCGCAAGTATCTCCTTTCCCAGCGCGGCGTCGCTGACGCGGCCGCCGAATACCTCACCCGCCACGACGAGAAGTTGAAGGGGCGCTGATGGAGGGCTCCCCGCGGGCGGTGGTCGTCACCGGGATGTCAGGCGCGGGGAAGAGCATCGTCACGCACTGTTTCGAGGACCTCGGCTTCCGTTGCGTCGACAACCTGCCGCTGGAGTTGATCGAGCCGCTGTTTGCGCATATCTGGCAGCGCCCCGACGTCCCGTGGGTGGTCGTGGTCGATGTCCGGACCCAGGGTTTCATTCGCGCGTTTCCCGACTTGATGACCCGCCTGAAGGTAGCGTATCCGGAGGTTCGGCTGGTCTTCGTGGAAGCCACGACCGATGCAATCGTGCGGCGCTTCTCCGAGACGAGGCGGCCCCATCCGTACCGAACGATGGCCCTGGTGGATGCGGTCGCGCGGGAGCGGGCAGAGCTCGAGCCCGTGCGGGTGCTCGCGGATGAGAAGCTCGACACCACCGGGCTCACGCCTCACGAACTGCGAGCCGAGGTTGCCTCGCGTTTCGGCTCCACCGAGCTTGCGCTCCCGATGGTGGTCCGCTGCGAGAGCTTCGGGTTCCGCTACGGCCTTCCGCCCGACGCAAACCTGGTCTTCGACCTTCGTTTCCTGCCAAATCCACACTTCGTTGCCGAGTTGCGCCCGCTGCCGGGGGACCACCCGAAGGTCTCCGCGTGGCTGGAGGGTGAGCCGGAGGTGGAGGCCACGTTCGAGAGAATCCGCGACCTGGTCGAGTCTTTGCTGCCCGCGTACAAACGCGAGCAGAAGAGCTACCTCGTGGTCGCGTTCGGCTGCACAGGCGGCAAGCACCGCTCAGTCTATTTCGCGGACAGGCTGGCGCGCGATCTCTCGGACAAGGGGTGGGTCGTGGCGCTGGTCCACCGTGACCGTGACCGCGAGGGCTGATAAACAGGCTTGAAGGAGTGGAGGCTTGATGTTCAAGCCTTCAAGTCTGGATGGGGGCGATTGAGGGGCAAGCCTTGAGCCTGGAAAGGGGGAGTGAGATGGCTTGCGGCGCGCGGCTTCCCCTGGAATAATCCCCGCCATGGTGGGAGTCCTGATCATCTCGCACGGGAGGCTCGCTACCGAGTTGCTGGCGGCCGCGAGAACGATCGAGCCGGCCCTCGCCGAGCAATCGCGCGCGATCACCCTGGAGTGGAACCTCGACCCCGAGGCCGGGCGGGCGGAGATCGCAAAGGCGCTCAAGGAGCTCGACACGGGCGAAGGTGTCATCGTCCTTACCGACATGTTCGGAGGGACGCCCACAAACCTCTCCCTCGGGTTCCTCGACCCGGCGAGATCGGAAGTCGTCACGGGGGTCAACCTCCCGATGCTGATCAAACTCGCGAGCGTTCGCCGGCAGGACGGCCACGACCTCCGCCGACTGGCGAAACTGGTTGCGGAGAAAGGCCAGAAGAGCATTTACGTGGTGAGCGAGATCCTCGAGCGACGGCCGGCCGGTGGCGGGACAGGCGATGGCTCAGCTCACGGTTGAACTCATCAACAGGCTGGGCCTCCACGCCCGCGCCGCCGCCAAGTTCGTGCATACCACCTCCCGCTTCTCCTCGCAGGTGCTGGTTCGTCACAACGACGAAGAGGTCAACGGGAAGTCGATACTTGGCTTGCTGCTGCTGGCCGCGCCCTGTGGCTCGAAACTGACGGTCACGGCCGTTGGCGAGGACGAGGGCCCCGCATTGGCTGCCATCGAGGCTCTTATCAGGGAGCGATTCGGGGAGGGGGAGTGAGCGACTCACGCACCCTGGTCGGGCTGGGCGTCTCGCCGGGAATCGCAATCGGGAAACCCGCGATCGTCGAGAACCGACCGCTGCCGGTGATGCGCGTGCCGCTCTCCGCAAGTCAGGTGGAACCCGAGGTCGCGAGGCTGCGTGCCGCCGCAAAGCGGGCAGCGAAGAACCTCGTGGGCCTGGCGAAGGACGCGCTCAGCACGGTTGGGGCCGAGTACGCCTCAATCTTTGAAGCGCACCGTCTCATGCTGGAGGACCCGGTTCTCCTCGACGACGTGGAGCGGCTGATCCGGAGCGAGGCCGTCAACGCGGAGTGGGCGCTCGAGCAGGTGACACACAAGCTCCTCGGCCAGTTCCAGAAACTCGGTGATGTCTACCTGCGGGAGAGGCAGACCGATGTGCTCGATGTCGCGGCGCAGCTGCAGCGTTCCCTGCAGGGGAGGGAGGGCGCGATATTCGGCCCTACCGGAGAGCTGGGCATCCTGGTCGCCGACGACATCCCACCCTCACAGGCGATTCAGCTCGCGAGCCGGGGGGTGAGCGGCTTTGCGTCCGAGAGCGGCGGCATCACCTCGCACACCACGATCATCGCCAAGTCGCTCGGAATCCCGGCGGTGGTCGGCGTCGGTGGCCTCGTCGAGGCGGCCGGAAAGGCGCGCCTCGTGATCGTGGATGGGTTCGAAGGCCATATCCTCGTGGATCCGGACCCCGCCCTTATCCAGGTTTACAGCCTCCGCGCCGAAGAGCACCGGCGCCGCCAGCAGGAGATGCTCGATCTCGCGCACCTCCCGGCCAAGACGCTCGACGGCCACTCCGTGACCCTCCTCGCCAACATCGACCTCGTGCACGAGATCGCGGCGGCCAAGGCGGGCGGGGCCGAGGGCATCGGGCTGTTCCGAAGCGAGTTCCTGTTCCTTCAGGCCAGCCCGGAACTGCCGGACGAGGAGCAGCAGGAGGCAGCCTACGCCGCTCTGATCGAGGCGTTCCCGGATGGGCCGGTCACCATCCGCACCTTCGACCTCGGGGGCAAGAAGCTTGCGCGAGAGGTGCTCGGGGCGCCGGAGGCCAACCCGGTGCTGGGCCTGCGGGGCGTTCGCCTCTGCCTTCAGAAGCCGGAGTTCTTCCGGACGCAGCTGCGCGCGTTGTTGCGTGCCGCCGGGCGGCACCCGGGAACGCTGCGAGTCATGGTCCCTCTCATCGGCCATGTCGAGGAGGTCAAGACCGTCCGCGTGCTGCTGGCGCGATTCAGCGACGAACTGCGGCGCGAGGGGCACGCGGTGCCCGAGAAGGTGCTCGTCGGCGCCATGATCGAGGTGCCGGCAGCGGCGATGATCGCCGAGCACCTCGCCCGCGAGGTGGACTTCTTCTCGCTCGGCACCAACGACCTGACCCAGTACACGCTCGCCGTGGACCGCGGGAACGAGCAGGTTTCAAGCCTGTTCCGGCCGTTCCACCCCGCGGTATTGCGGCTGGTCGAGAGGGTGATCTCCACCGGCGACCGTTTCGGCATCCCGGTCTCCCTGTGCGGGGAGATGGCCGCCGACCCACTCGCGGTGCCGGTGCTTGTCGGGCTCGGCCTGAGAGAGTTCTCGATGCACCCGCCGGCGCTGCCCGTCATCCGTAGCCTCGTACGCGCGCTGACACTCAGGGAGGCGCGACGGATCGCCCACAGGGCTCTCGTGCTCTCGACTGCGAAGGAGGTCGAGGAGTACCTGCTCGAGCAGCTCTCGGGGCTCCTGTCCCACCTCAAGGTCAGGATCCGGTTATGACGCGTGTGGTCGAGAAGCCGTGGGGCGGGGAAGAGGTATTCGCGGAGACCGAGTTCTACATCGGCAAGATCCTCACCGTCCGCGCCGGGCAGGCGCTGTCGCTGCAGTCTCATGAAAAGAAGGCCGAGACGATGCGGGTACTGGCCGGCCGCTGCGAGCTGCACCTCAGCCGTGACCCAGGAGGCCGGCAGCTGGACGTGGTCGTGCTGGGCCCGGGTGACGCCCGGCACATCGGCCCGGGCATGCTGCACCGCGTGGTTGCGCTGACCGACGTGCGGATAATTGAGGTCTCCACACCCGGCATCGACGACGTGGTCCGTCTCGAGGACCGTTATGGGCGCGCGGGGACCAGCGACCCCTAGCGCGCGTGGGAGGCAACCATGAACCCGGTGCTGCTGCTGATTCTGGCCGTCGCGCCGCCGGCACCGACTCCGACGCCAACGCCGCGCGTCAACATCCTGCTCTCCAAGGAGGCTGACCAAGCCGCGGCGCCGACCGGCTCTCTCGCGGACGTCGCCAAGCGGATCAAGCTCAAGATGCCCGAGGGCCAACCGCGCGTGATCAACAACGACAGCCTCAGGCAGCTTTCCCAGGGCGTCGAGCTCACCACGGGAGCGCCCATCGGCGGCGCGGCCCCGGTTCCTCCAGCTGGTGGCACGGCGGAGAGCCCGAAGAAGGCGATGTGGCAACAGCGGTACAGGGAGGCAGTCACGCGCGTGTCCTTCCTCGAGGCCGAGATCACGCGCCTCGAGGGCGAGTGCGGCCGGCTGGAGCGCGCGTTCTACGCCCACGACGATCCGGCACAGCGCGACGGGGTGATCAAGCCCGCTTGGGACAAGGCGGTCAATGACCTGCACAAGGCCCAGGCCGATCTCGCCGAGGCACGCACGAAGCCCGATGAGGTGATGGAAGCAGCCCGGCGCGACGGCGCGCTCCCGGGCTGGTTCCGCAATGTGGAGGCAGGAGGCCCCACCACGGCCCCACCTCGCCGCACTCCCGGCCAGCCGCGTGCGATCGGGCCGGGGCCGGGCTAGTCCCGCCTGGCGGGGTTGCGCCAGCGAACGAAAACCGCTAGAAGGTAACGTCCCGCAGTGAGCGGGGGAGATTTGCGTGCGCACGTACTTCGTCGAAACGTGGGGCTGCCAGATGAACGTCCTCGACAGCCAGCGCCTGGCTGGCGTGCTCGAGGCCCGGGGACTGCGTCCGGCCGCCCGGCCCGAGGAGGCGGACGTCGCGCTGCTCAACACCTGCTCGGTGCGCGAGAAGGCCGTGCAGAAGGTGCTCTCCAGGCTGGGGGAGCTCAAGCACGCGAAGCAGTCCTCCGGTAAACCGCGCGTGGTCGGGCTGTGCGGATGCGTCGGCGAGCAGGAGGGCACGACCCTCCTCGCGCGCACGGCGGGTCTCGATTTCGTGCTCGGCCCCGGACGCATCGCGCAGCTCGCCTGGGCGCTGGATGCGGTGGACGCCGGGGAGAAGGTGAGCGCGACCGGCTTCGGACCCACTCAGGACTACGACGCGCACCTGATCGCGCGCGGAACGTCCGCGCGGCAGTACGTGACCCTGATCCACGGCTGCAACCAGCACTGCACCTTCTGCATCGTTCCGTACACGCGCGGGCGCGAAGCGAGCCGCCCGCTCGTCGAGATCGTGCGCGAGGTGGAGCACCTCGTGGAACACGGCGCCAGGGAGGTGACGCTCCTCGGTCAGACGATCAACGCCTACCGTTGCCCAAAGACCGGGGCAACTCTTGGAGAGCTGCTGGCTGCGGTCGGCGGCGTGCCGGGCCTGTGGTGTGTCCAGTTCGTGACCTCCCATCCTAAGTTCTTTACTGACAATATGATAGGGAGCATCGCGCAGGCCGCGCGCGTGGGGAGCTATCTGCACGTGCCGTTCCAGTCGGGCTCGGACGCCGTGCTCAAGCGGATGCACCGGGGGTACTCCCGTGCGGAGTACCTCGACCTCGTCGCCAGGTTGCGGGCCGCGATCCCCGACGTGACCCTGTCCACCGACGTCATCGTGGGGTTCCCTGGGGAAACCGAGGACGACTTCGCGGCGACCCTCGACGTGGCCTCCGAGGTCCGCTTCGGTCAGCTCTACGGTTTCAGCTTCTCGCCTCGCCCCCGCACCCCTGCGGCCCGCTACCCGGGTCGAGTGTCGAGGTCGGAGGCGGGGGAGCGTCTGGAACGACTGTTCGCGCTCCAGTCAGCGGTGCAACTGGAACTCAATCAAGCTCTCATCGGGAACACCGTGGAGCTGCTCGTGGACGGTGTGGCCCGCCGCGGAACCGAGTCGTGGCAGGGGAGAAGCCCCGACAACCGTGTCGTGAACTTCCCCGCCTGGAAAGGCATCCGGGCCGGCGAGCTGGCACGCGTGACGATCACCGGGGCCACCCCCCACGCGTTGCTCGGGGTTCGCCCCGAGCCCTCTGACTAAGGGCGGGAGCAGGCGGCGGCTTGACAGCACGCCGCCCCTGCCTGACATTGGGTGTGTGAGCGAGAACCCCGACGCCGTCATGGCACCGCTGGAGGTCGAGATCAGGGGCCTGATCCTGGACCCGGTCTCCAACACACCCATCGTGATCCTGAAGAAACCTAACGAGAACCTATTCCTCCCGATCTGGATCGGGGTTTTCGAGGCCAACGCCATCGCGCTGCAACTCGAGGGCGTGGAGACACCGCGCCCGATGACCCACGACCTCCTGCGCGCGGTCATCGCGTCGCTGGGTGGGCAGCTCGAGGGCATCGTGGTCCACAGTCTTGTCGAGAACACCTTCCACGCCAAGGTGCTGGTGAGAAACGCGCAGGGCGCGCTGGTCGAGGTGGACGCCAGGCCCTCCGACGCCATTGCCCTCGCGCTCCGCTGCCACGCACCGATCAGGGTTGCCGAGTCCGTGTTCCGCGAGGCCCACGCCCTCGACTTCCGCGAGGGCGAGGACCAGGAGGCGCGGTTGCGAGAGTGGCTCGAGTCGCTGACCCCCGAGCAGCTCGGCAAGTACAAGATGTAGGCTGGTCACGCCGCGGCTCAGCATGCCGGGTCAGCCCCAAGACTGTCCACCGGAGGATCCCATCGGTCTGTCACGCCCCTGCGCCTTTGTCCGAGGGGGGAGGATTCATTCGCCCGAGCGTAGGGGCCTCGGGGGTCACGAGCGCCCGGGCGGGGGAGGGAGGGCGCGGACCCCCCGCAACGAGCAGGGGCGAGCGCGAGTTCACCTCGCGCGAGCCGGGGGGCTCGGGGGATCACGAGCGCCCGGGCCGGGGAGGGAGCGGGCGCGGACCCCCCGCAACGAGCAGGGGCGAGCGCGAGTTCACCTCGCGCGAGCCGGGGGGCTCGGGGGGTCACGAGCGCCCGGGCCGAGGAGGGAGCGGGCGCGGACCCCCCGCAACGAATAGTTGACAGGGTTCGGACGGCGCCGATACAGTGCTGAAGTCGCTGGTTCGCCTGAAATCACGGGGGTCATGTTGATCATCACCATCGCCAATCAAAAGGGTGGGGTGGGCAAGACAACGACGGCAATCAACCTTGCCGCGGCCTTGGCGCTCAAAGGGGTCCGGACGCTGCTCGTGGACCTCGACCCCCAGTGCAACACCACCATGTCGTTCGTCGACCAGCACACCCTGGCGCGTTCGATGTACGAGGTCATGGTGGAGCGCGTTCCGATCACCGAGGTCATCGTCCCGACCCAGGTCACGAGCCTCGACCTGGCTCCCGCGCGCATCGCTCTCGCCAAGCTTGAGACCTCGCTGGTGGGGGAGTTGGACGCCCACTTTCGACTCAAGGATCGCATCCAGGACGTCGTCCCCAAGTACGAGTACATCATCGTGGACACACCGCCGACTCTGGGCCTGATCACGGTCAACGCCATGGTGGCGTGTACCCACCTGCTCATACCGATCCAGTCGTCCTACTTCGCCCTGGAGGGCACCGACGACCTTCTCGAGACCGTCGAGAAGATCAAGGTGCGTGCCAACCCCGATCTGCAGATCTTGGGGGTGCTGATCACGCTGCACGACAGGCGAACGGTGCTGGCGCGGGACATTCACGACCAGATCACGCAGGTCTTCGGGGACAAGGTGTTCCGCACCTCCGTCACGCGCTCGGTGCGTCTTGAGGAGAGTCCCGCGTATCGGGCGTCGATCTTTGAGCACGCCCCTCACTCGAGCGGAGCCGTCGAGTACTACGCCCTCTGCGAGGAGGTCATGGAACGTGTCTAGCCACAAGGGGTTACCCGAGTACCGCAAGATGCGCCACGACCGGCACTTCGTGGATGAGCTTGCCAACAACGCAATCACAGCCGTGGGGCTGATGATCCCAGTCAGCCAGATCGACGCCAACCGTGAGCAGCCCCGCTCCACCCTCGGCGATCTCAGCGAGCTCACGGCGTCGGTCCGCGCCCGCGGGGTGCTGGAGCCCCTGCTCGTCCGTCTCATACCGGGATCCAAGAGGTATCAACTCATCGCCGGCGAGCGCAGGTTTCAGGCGGCCGTCGAAGCGGGCCTCGAGGAGGTCCCATGCGTTGAGATGACCGCCACAGATCAGGAGGCGCTCGAGCTCGCTCTGGTCGAGAACCTTCAGCGCAAGGACCTGTCGCCGTTCGAGGAGGCGGAGGGGTACCGAACCCTGGTCGAGAAGTACCGGTACACCCACGACCAGGTCGCCAGGGCGGTGGGGAAGTCCCGGGCCACGGTGTCGGAGACTTTGAAGCTCCTTGCCGTCCCTCCGGCGATTCAGGACCTGTGTCGGCATGCCGACATCACCGCAAAGTCGGTCCTCCTGCTTATCGCCCGCGCCTCCAGCATCGCGGAGATGGAGCGCCTCGTTCAGGCCATCGCCGAGGAGAACCTTGACCGCGACGCCGCACGCGCGACCGCGGCACTGGGGGAGCAGGCCGGGCAGACCTCAGGTGATGTCTCGAACACCGACTCCGAGGCGGCGCAAGGCCGCTTCCGCCCCCTCAATATCCGGCTCCGGACAACGCCCAACTCGCCTGTGCGGTTCTCGCTCAGCATCCGTCAACCCGGCGTCTCGAAGGACGACGTCATCGCGACCCTGGAGGCTCTACTCCAACAGCTCCGCGCCGGGGACCTGGATGCCCGACTCGCCACCGCAACGGGCCGGCCACCAGCCACCCGAAAACCGAAGTAGCGCCAAGCTGATCGGCCCCCACAGGCAGGGCAGGGCCTTTCCGGAGGTGGCCTTGCAGCGGCCTTGGTTTAGGAATTGGGGTGTTCTCGCTGGATTTCGGTCATGGAATTTAACATAATATATCTTATCAGACCTAACAATAGACACCGCCGCTGTGGAAAGCCACCCCCCTGTGGAAACCCCTGAGGAAACTCGACCCCGTCGCTCCGTGTGCACGTTCCGCCCCGCCTGTGGCACGAACCCGGCCCCTCCCGTACTATCCAAGTGATGGGACGGATGCACCGCTTCATCGTCAGCCGGGCGTTGTTCCTCGAGACGCTGCCGACGCTGCTGCTGGCAGCTGCGGTGACGACGTTCCTCCTTCTGATCAGGGCCCTCTTCGTCCTGGCCGACCTGTTCATCTCGCACGACGTGCCTGCGGTGACCGGCCTGCGTCTCCTAGTCCTCGGGGTGCCGAACATCCTCGCGCTCACCTTGCCGATCGGTACGTTGTTCGCCGTGCTCATGACCTCCTCGCGATGGGCCGCGGACTCCGAGTTGGTTGCGATGCAGGCGTCGGGCGTCCCGCTCCGCCGCGTTGCGCGCCCGCTCGTCATGATCGCCGCCCTGGTCTGCGCTCTCGACCTCTTCCTGATGCTCGCCGTCATGCCGCAGTCGAACGCGAAACTCTCGGACACCACGCGGCGCATCGCGCTGTCCGCGGCGAGCGCGGCCATCGAGCAGCGCGTCTTCGCCGAGGATTTCCCTGGTCAGCTCCTCTACGTGGACAAGATCGATCGCGGAACCGGGCGCTGGCACGGCGTGCTCCTGTTCGACATGACCGACCCCACGGAGGAAAGCCTCGTCACCGCGGACAGCGGCGCCCTGGTGATCGACCAGCGCGACGGCACCGCGTGGCTCAACCTCCAGGACACAGCCACCCACCTGCTGCGGCCCGACGCACCCGATTCATACCGGAAGAACGACAACAACGAGCTCAAGATTCGGCTCAAACAGCCACCCGTGGACCGCAGCGACCGCAGGCGACTCGGCGTCCGGGAAACCTCGACCGGAGAGCTCCTCGAACGCGTCCGGGCCGCGCGCGGAC
>Ga0335070_10007500_pt1 | contig 12796 bp, 13 predicted proteins | sample Lox_Sample_13_FD_206722 | JGI IMG/M metagenome (GOLD analysis project Ga0335070, IMG submission 206722) | Soil microbial communities from Loxahatchee National Wildlife Refuge, Florida, United States - Lox_Sample_1.3 | ecosystem: Environmental > Terrestrial > Soil > Wetlands | place: USA...
GGCGGACTCGCGCAGGGCGCGGCGCGGCTGCGCGCGATCGACGCGGCGCCCGGCTCGGCGCGCGTCCTCGATCACCTGGCGCTGACGCCGCAGGATCTGGCCGCGCTCCCCGATCTCCAGCGCGCTCTCGACCACTACGTGACACCCACAGGCGACGCCTCCCGGATCGAGATCCGCCTCGCGGATCCGCCGAACTCCCCGGGAGCCGTCGAGACCTTGCGGGCGCTTCGCTCGAGGCTCCCGGCGCTGCTCGACGCGCTCGGCCTCGAAGGCGCGCAGATCCACCTCGGCGGCCCGACCCCCATCACCGCCGATCTCGCACAGCTCACGCAGCAGGACCTGCGCCGCATCGGCGGCGTCGTGGTGGCGGGCGTGTTCGTCCTGCTGGTCGTGTTGCTGCGCGGTCTGGCCGCGCCGCTCGCGGTGACCGCCTACCTGCTGGCCTCCTATCTCGCGGCCGTCGGCGCGATCGCGCTGTGCGTTCGCGCGGGCGTCTGGCCCGGCCTCGACTGGAAGGTGCCCTTCTTCCTCTTCGTGCTGCTGGTGGCGATCGGGGCGGACTACGGCGTCTTCCTGCTGGGCCGCGCGCGCGAGGAGGCGCGGCGCGCGGACTTCGAGACCGCGCTCTCGCGCTCGCTCCAGGCGACGGGGCCGGTCGTCACCTCGTGCGGCCTCGTGCTGGCGGGAACCTTCGCCGCGCTGCTGCTCTCGCGCATCGCGTTCCTCGAGCAGGTGGGGACCGGCGCCGCGGTGGGCGTGCTGGTGGACACGCTGCTGGTGCGCCCGTTCCTGCTGCCCGCGACCGCGCTGCTGCTCCACCGACGCCGGTGGGCGTAGGATGAGGCGTCGGGCGAGAATCGACACCGGGAGGAGGCGACGTGGCCGACGTACTCTGCGAGACGAAGGACGGCGTGGCGACGCTGACGCTGAACCGCCCCGATCGCTTGAACGCGATGGGAGGCGAGATCCTGCCGCTCGTGCGGGGGCACCTCGAGCGGCTGGCCGTCGACGACGCGGTGTCGGTCGTGGTGCTCACCGGTGCCGGCCGCGGATTCTGCGTCGGAGGCGACCTGTCGGGCAGCCTGCCGCGCGAGCTGCGCGTCGAGTCGCTCGAGGAAGGCACCGCCGCGCTGCGCCGCCTGATGCACAGCTCGCAGCTCCTTCGCGAGATGCCGAAGATCAGCATCGCGGCGATCAACGGTCCCTGCGCGGGCGCGGGACTCGCCTGGGCCTGCGCCTGCGACCTGCGCTATGCGGCCGCGTCCGCGAAGTTCACGACGGCCTTCGTCGATGCCGGGCTCTCCGGCGATTTCGGCGGGAGCTGGACGCTCCCTCGCATCGTGGGCTCCGCCCGAGCCCGCGAGCTCTACCTGCTCGCGGACCGCTTCGACGCCGCCGAGGCCCTGCGCATCGGGCTCGTGGCGAAGGTGCTCCCCGACGCCGAGCTGATGCCGCACGTGCGCGAGGTCGCCGAGCGGCTGCGGCGCAAGGCGCCCCTCGCGCTGCGCGCGATCAAGCAGAATCTCGTGGACGCGGAGCGCCTCGGCTTCTCCGAAGCCCTCGACCGCGAGGCCGAGCGGCACGTGCGGCTGTCGCGCAGCGCCGACGCCCGCGAGGCCGCTCGCGCCTTCATGGAGAAGCGCGCGCCGCGCTTCGAGGGCCGCTAGGTCCGGCGGCGCGACGCTAGGACGATCTGCGCGGCGGTGCGGCTTCGGGCTTCGCGTCTTCCGGCAGCGTGACGCGCGTCGGGATCCCGAGACGGACGATCCCCGTGCGGTCGACGCGCGCCCAGTCGACGCGCGCCGCCTCCTTGCCCGCCGCGCGCTTCACCTGCTCGCGCAGATCGGCGGGCGGGCGCGGCGGGGCGGGCGGCTTGCCGTTTTCGTCGATCTCGAGGGACTGCTCGGCGTCGGGGTTCACCTCGAGGTAGAGCTCGCCCCCGATCCAGCCGAGCTTCACGGGCTGGTTGACCACGCGCACGGGCGTGCCGGGCTGGACGAGCTGGTAGAGCTCGGCGATGTCGTTCGGGTAGAGCCGGATGCAGCCGCGGCTCGAGTGGCGGCCCACCCCGCGCGGATCGTTGGTGCCGTGGATCAGATAGGCCGGCCAGCCGAGGTACAGCGCGTACTCGCCGAGCGGATTGTCCTCGCCCGGCTTCACGAACTCGGGCTTGCCGTCGCGCCGCGCGGAAGGGCCCGGGTACCAGGTCGGCTTCTCGCGCTTGTCCTTCACCATCGTGACACCGAGAGGCGTCGAGTAGCCGTCCTTCGCGATGCCGATCGGGTAGAAGCGGGGAGGCGCCCCCTTCTCGAAGTAGTAGAGATGCAGGTCGCCGAGATTGACGACGATCCCTTCGCGCGGCGCGCTCGGCAGCAGCCGCACGGCCGGCACCACCAGGCGCGTGCCATCCTTCGGCAGCCACGGGTCGACGCCCGGGTTCGCGGCCAGGAGCTCGACGTAGCCGACGCCCAGCTCGGGCGCGAGGTCGATCAGCGTGTCCTCCGCGCGAGCCACGCGGAACGAGAGCCTGCCGACCAGGTCGGGCGAGGGCGGCGGCGTCTCGAGCGGGTGGCGGCGCACCGCGGGGCTCTGACACGCCGCGGCGAGGAGCGCTGCCAGCACAGCGCTACGGGCGAATCTCGATCGGCGTTCCGTCATCGACGAGCTCCCAGATCTCGTCCATCTCGTCATCGGTCACCCCGATGCAGCCGTTCGTCCAGTCGAACTCCCGGTGTGCCTCGGCGATCCAGCTCTGCCCGTTCGGCAGTCCGTGGATCATCACGCCGTCGCCCGGCGCGATGCCGGCGCGCCGCGCGAACTCCAGGTCGTCCGCGTTCGGGTACGAGATGCGCAGCGCGCGGTGGAAGCGACTGTCCACGCTGCGCGCCGCGATGAAATAGCGACCCTCGGGCGTACGCCCGTCCGCGTAGTGCCGCTTCGGCCCGACCGGGTTCCTGCCGAGCGAGATCTCGTAGTCGCGCAGGACCCGGTCGCCGCGCAGCAGCAGCAGCCGGCGCGGACCCTTCAGCACGAGCACGAAATCCGCCTTCTCGGGCGGCGCCGGCTGCTCGAAGGAGACGGCGGCCGCCGGAGGATCGCTCGGGTCGCTACTTGTGGAGGGACCGCTGAAAGATCCGGTCGGCCTTCTGGTTCGCCTCCTGTGCCTGCTTGGCGGCGGCCTCTGCGGCCGCGCGCGCAGCGGCGGCATCGGCGGCTGCGGCAGAGGCCTTCGCGTTGGCCTCCTCGGCGATGCGGTGCGCTTCCTGCGCTTCGTTGCGCACCGAGGTCATGTCGCCGCTGGTTGCACAGCCCGAGGCGACCAGCCCGAGCACCACGGATCCCGTGATCGCTCTCACTCCCCTCACTCCCCACCGAGACATACGTCCTCCTTCCGCTCGCGATCCTACGGCGTCATCCCGCGTCCGCTATGTGACCGCGCGCACGCCCTTCGATAGCACGCTCGGGGCCGGGGACGCCGCTCTATTCTGCTTTCGCCGCCGCGGCCGGGCCCGGTGCGGGCGCTGGCAGGCTGCGCGCCAGCGCTTCGAGGTCTGCCCGCACCGCCTCGGGGTCGACCTCCTCGAGGCCGATGTAGCGGTGCGCGATGCGGCCGTCGCCGTCGATCAGAAAGGTGACGACGAGGTGGGCGATGCCGCCGTCGGCCTGGCGCGACGAACCCACGCCGTAGGCCCGGATGATTGCATCCACCTGACTCGGGTCGCCGGTCAGGAAGGACCAGTTCGAGAGGTCCGCGCCGCGCTTGCTCGCATACTCCCGCAGTGCGAAGGGGGTATCGCGCAGCGGATCCAGAGAGATGGAGACGAAGTGCACGTGAGGGCGGAGCGCCGGGTCGAGGCGCCGCTGCAAAGCGACGTGGAGGCCGGTGAGGATCGGACAGGGGCCGGGGCAGTTCGTGTAGATGAAGTCCAGGAGCACGGCCCTTCCACGCAGGTCGGCGAGCGAGACCGTGTCCCCGTTCTGGTCGGTCAGCCGGAACGGCGGCGCGGGATCGCGCTCCGCCGCCACGTCCGAGAGCTTCGGCCCATCGGGGGAGACCCCTGCGGCGGATCCGGCGGGGCTCGCCGCCACCACGCGATAGGAGCCGCCGTCGAACGCCAGCCGGAAGTCGATGGTCTGTCCGGGGGAGAGTGTCTCCAGCAGCTTCGAGTCGGGCACGGCGAAGCTCATGGTCATGGCCGGCATCAGTCCGGGGATGTCGTCGTGGGCGATCACGACCTGGCCGAGCTCGCGATTCACGTCCCGCACGACACCGTGCGCGTCGTAGAGCTTCGGGCCGCGCTGGCAGGCAGCCAGCCCCGACAGCAGGAAGAGGACTCCGGCTAGCGCGAGGTAGGGGCGCGTACTCATGAATTCTTGCATCCCAGCGCGGCGAGCTGCTCCCGCCAGCGCGCGGCGCTCTCGGGACCCTCGCTGGTGCGCACGCCCTGCGCTGTCCAGACCAGGTTGGCCGGCAGGCCGCGCAGGCCGATGCTCCGCCAGGCGCGCCCGCGCGGGTCGAGGAGGATCGGCAGCGACAGCCCGTGCTCCTTCGCGTACTGGCGCGCCTGGTCCGCCGTCTCGCCGACGTTCACGGCGAGGACGCGCACGCGCACGTGGGTCGAGACACAGCCGCGGGCCACGCGCTCGAGCGCGGGCAGCTCCTCGCGGCACTCGGGGCACCAGCTCGCCCAGAAGTGCAACACGAGCGCCGACTCGCCCGGCTCGAGCGCGACGCGGACCTGCGTGCCGTCGAGCGTGCTCAGCTCGAACGCCTCGGGCGCCGCGGACGCGGCGAGCAGTGCCAGCGCGGCTGCGCACAGCCATGCCCGTCGCGCCGCTAGAAGGCCATGCCGAGGCCTGCGCTCCATACTTCGTCCTCGATCTGGCGGCCGTTGAGCCATTGGCTGGTCAACGGGACCTGTACGGCGAGCCGCAGGAAGGGTGCCCGATGGCCCGCAAACCAGGGAATCCGGATGCGCAGCGACGGCGTGAGATACAGGATCGAGCCGCCGCTGTCGTCGTAACTTGCGCCGTGCGAGCGGTCCTTCTCCGAGTAGCGGTAGTTGAGCTCGAGCCCGGGCGTGAGGAAATCGAACGCGCCTCCACCGAGCAGGTGCGAGAGCGGAGCGTCGACGGCCAGGTTCGCGAGCACGACGTCTCCATAGCGGTAGTCGAGGCTCCCGCCCTGGTTGTCGCGGTAGAGCGCGCTCACGTAGAGCGACGCCCACTCCATGCGGTGTGCCGCCGCGAGGCCGAAGCCGAAGTCCCAGGAGCCGGTGCCGACCTGGAGGTGCGGATCCTGCACGCCGTTCTCGCGCTGCTCCGACGCGCCCGTCGGCGCCTTCATGAAGCCGCGACCCTCGATCCAGGTGGAGGGAAGGACCGGGCGATCGCGCCACAGTACGTAGCCCACGTTCAGAGCCAGATCGCCGAAGCCGTCGAGGCGCGAGACCTCGTGCTCCTCGCCGTCGGGTTGCTCCGAGATCCGGTTCCAGCGCCACGGCAGCGTCAGCGTGAACGTGAGGCGATCGATCGGCGTCCAGCCGAGGTACAGCGAGAGCTGACGGCCTCGATTCACCTCCTGCCCGGCTTCGGGCGGGAGCCCGGGCTCGGCGAGGAGCCCGCTCGTCTTGCTCCAGGCCTGGAACTCGAGATAGGCCGAGAAGCCGCCCGACTCCTGTGCGGTCGAGCCGCCGGCGGAGAAGAGCGGATCGCCGGCCTGGCAGATCGAGCAGGCGCGGCTCGGGGAGGGAACGAACAAGGCGACGAACGAGAGCGCGGCGCTGGCCGCAACGAACGAAGCGTGCAAACGCACGACGGAGTCCTCCGGCGTCGAAGGGGCGGACGCGCGCAACGCGCGCGAGGGCGCCTCGCCGCGCGCATACGAGCGCAGCGAGGCGCAGCCGAGCCAGGCTCAGGCCGATGCCGGGAGCGGGACGTGATCGATCGAAGCTGCGAACAGCGGAGCCGCGTGCAGCGCGGGCTGCGGGACGGGCGCCGCGTCCGCGGGCGCGAGGCGCTGCGGCGCGACGACGAGCAGCGCGGCGCCGAGCCTCGCGCTGCCGCCCGCAGCGGGAACGCGCTCGCAGCCGCACGGACAGGCCTGGGTCACCGAGAGGTCTGCCACTCGCGCGGCGTCGTGGTGGCTGTGAGCGGATCCGCGCAGTGCGGGCGCCGGACACGGCGCGAGCGACGCCGTCAGGAAGGCCACGATCAACGCGGCGGCGAGGCTCGAGACGCTCGAGATGCGGAACGGCACGCGCCCATCTTACACCGTAGTCGAGGTCGGGGGCAGCACGTCGTATGGTTCGTCGAGAGCTGCTCGATCACGTGGCTGTGCCGAGCGAAGAGCACCTGAGACGGCGGCTCCGGGAATACATCGCGTACTACAACGCCGAGCGGAGTCACTCCTCGATCGGTGATCCACGGGCAGGCCGACCCGCCGAGGCTCGAGATCGGCCAGCCGCATCGGGCGGATGGACAATTAGAACGGACAGGTACTTGACGCCAGGTCGCGCAGCGGCCGAAGCTGTTTCGGTCTCTCGGAGGCGAGCGATGACGTCGGCATCCAGGAGTCTTCGATGAAGCCTCTTCCTGCGCTTCTCCTGCCCGTGGCAGCGCTCGTGGTCTTCGCAGTCTCGTCGGTGCATGCGGCTGAGCTGGAATGGGATCAAAAGCGTGTCGCAGCGCTTGCTCGGGAACTCATCGAGCCCCTCGAGGCGCTCCGGGCGGATCTCGAGAGCCGACCTCCGGTGCCCGAGAAGGAGGAAGCGCGCGCCGCAGTCGTGAACGACGTGGAGCGCCTCCGGTCACGCGCCCGGGAGCTGGCGCAGCGGCTCGCGAGTGGTGCAGGCCGGGACGAGACCGTTGCCCTGTTTCGCGAGGTCGAGGAGCTGCAGGGTCAGGCGACGAAGCACACCCTGGTGTATCCAGCGCCGTTCGACATGCACGTCTACGTCGACCGCGCCCAAGGGACCATCATCCAGCTGACTCGTTACTACGGGGCGTCGTCCGATTCGGACGCTGGGCTGCAGCGATAGGCATGCTGCGCGCCAAGAAAGGGGGTCTCGCCATGTCGACTCGACACGTCGTCCATGCGATCTGCCTGCTCGCGATGATTCTCCTCCTCCCGGCTGCGAACGCCCGGGCCGAGCTCGCGGCCTGGGACCAGGCCCAGGTCACCGCGCTCGGGAAGGAGCTGGTGCAGGCCACCAACGCGCTCGACGAGACCTTCCGGAAGCAGCCGCCGCCGTCGGTGGGATCGATGCAGAGCGATTCCTACCACCGGCTCAAGCAGTTCGTGCGGATGCTCCACGTCGAGTCGCACGAGTTCGCCAGCTCGCTGGAGAAGGGCGAGGGGCGGGAGCAGACGCTCACCATCTACGACAACCTGATGCAGCTCGCGCGCAGCGCCCGCGACGAGGCCGCGAGGGTCTTCGTCGCGCACGACGTCGGAGAGCGGGCCGGGGCGGTGCGCCGCGTGCTGAACCGGCTCGGTCCGTACTACGACCCCGATTTCCCGACGCTCCCCCCGCACCCCAACATCGAGCCGGGTGCAGCCCGATAGAGATCGCTCATCGCGCAAGGCTCACCGGGCGGCGGGAGCGCGCGGGCGCGACGACGAAGGCCACCGTGCCGATCGGGCGCCGGGCTTTCGCCGGTGCCGGCCCGGAGGCGAAAGCCTCGGGCCGCGCATTCACCATGCATGATCGTCGAGCACCGCAAGACCCTGGGCGACTCTCTGCACCGCGCGCTGACCTTCCTCGATCGCTTCCTTCGCACGGTGAAAATCAAGCAGGCGAAAGCGCGCCAGCCGGGGGGCGACCACCACGTCCGGCGGCTCGCCGGCCATTCGGCTGCGCGCAATCCTCACCTGAACGATGTCCATGCATGTGGTCAGGACGTCCAGCATCGAGGGCATTGCGGGTTCGTCAGGCGACTTCTCGGGTGCGAGCGCGCTGAGGTTCTGCTTCAGCTGGCGCATCCAGTTGTGAACGGTGCCGGTCGGCGCCTCAGGTGCCGAGGCGGCACGAAAGCGGCGGCCCAGGATGTCGGACCCGAGGTCGACTGCGATCACGAGTTCCGCGCCCATCGCGCGCGCCAGAGACACCGGGATGGGGTTGGCGAGTCCTCCGTCAACCAATAACGATCCTTCCCATCTCACCGGGGCGAACAGCCCAGGCAGGGCGATCGAGGCGCGCACGGCGTCGACAGTCGAGCCGTGGCGCAGCCAGACTTCCGCGCCCGTGCGTAGCGAAGTCGCGACCGTGCCGAACGGCACATCGAGCTCGTCGATCGAACGGTCCGCCCAATCGCGGCGGAAGGATTCCATCAGGCGATCGCCCTTGAGCACTCCACCGCTCAGGCTCAGGTCCATGAACCCGAGCACGTCCCCGATTCCCAATTCGAGTACCCAGCTCTCGAGGCGATCGAGTTCCCCTGCCGCGTAGGCGGCACCGACCAATGCGCCGATCGATGTTCCGCACACGAAATCTGGATGAACGCCTGCCTTCTCCAGCGCGCGGATGACGCCGATGTGCGCCCAGCCGCGGGCGGAGCCGCTACCGAGTGCAAGTCCCACGCGTGGCTTACGCAGCGCAGTCATGCACGGGTCCTTCGAGAGGCTCGCCCTTCGAGGGCAACGGCTCACGGGCGCAATCCGGGGGCATCTGTTCGGGCATCGCCGCGCGTCTCAAGTGGCTTCGCTCGGGCTGGCATCGCTCGGCGTCGGCCGGCGCTTCGAGTCGGCCTTGCGGGAGCGCATCTTCGGCTCCGCGGGCGGCCGCTTCGCCGCGGCTTCGCGCAGCTCGGCCAACGCTGCTTCCACGTCGCGCGCGAGAGCGCCGAGATCGGGCACCACGTCGCGGTCGCCCACCATACCCCAGCACATCTTTCCGTCGTAGCTGAACACCGTCGTGCCGAGGCCTTGCCGCTCGAACAGCGGGGACATCGGGAAGAGCTCGAGCAGGCGCGCGCCGAGCACGTAGAGCGGGTACTGCGGGCCGGGCACGTTGCTCACGATCTGGTTGTACGGCTGCACGCGCTCAACGAGCCGCACCCCGATACCGGTGAGCCACGCCGAGCCGGCGCGGTCGACGAGTTGCGCCAGGAAGTCGACGCCCTCGGCGGTGCGCGAGCTCTTGAGGCGTGCCGTCTCGCTGCGCACGCGCTCGAAACGCCCCAGCGGATCGGGCTCGGCCACCGGCAGCGACAGGAAGAACGCCGAGACGCGGTTCGCCACACCCGGATCTCCCGACGGCGAGCGCACGTTCACCGGCACCACGACCCGGTAGTCGATGTCGTCCAGCCGCTCGCCGCGGCGCTCGAGGAAGCGCCGCGCCGCCCCGGCCACGATCGCGAGCACCACGTCGTTCACCGTGCCGCCGAGCTGCTTGCGCAGCGCTTTGAACTCGGCCAGCTCGAATGTGCGCCACTCGACCCGGCGGTGCGGCCCGATCGGGCGCTCGAGCTCGGTCGGCGAGGGCCGGTGGAAGCCATCGCGCAGCGCCTCGGCCACGGCGGCGGCGCGCGAGCGCGCCCGGCGCAACGTCCGCCAGGGAGTGCGTAGCGCGCCCGCCGCGGCGCGCGCGAAGGCGAGGGGCGTGCTCGCCCTGTCGAGCGCCTCGTCGAGTGCCAGCCGCAGCGGCGAGGGCGCCTCGCGGGGAAACCAGGCCTCGACCCCCGGGATCGACGCGTCGGGCTCGGTCCGGAACAGCACCGTCATCAGGTTCGCGCCCGCGACGCCGTCCATCATGCAGTGGTGCACCTTGATCAGCAGGGCGAAGCGCTCACGCTCGAGCCCCTCGACGAGCCACATCTCCCACAGCGGCCGATCGCGGTCGAGCGGCTGCGACAGCACCAGCCCGACCAGGCGCTTCAGGTCCTCCTCGCTTCCGGGCGCAGGCAGAGCCGTGTGGCGCAGGTGGTAGTCGAGGTCGAAGTGCGGATCGTCGACCCACACCGGGCGTCCGGAGAGCGGCGCGAACGCGAGCTTCTGGCGGTAGTGCGGGAGCTTTTCCAGCCCCGACTCGCCGTAGCGGGCGAGCCGCGCCGCGTCGAACCGGCCCGTCGGCGAGCGCAGCGGGCCCAGCTCGAAGATCGCGAGCGCCGCCAGGTGCATGTGGGTGGCCCGGTGCTCGAACAGCACGAACGACGCGTCCTGCCACGAGAGCCACTCGTATCGGGGGTGCTGGGAGGAATCCAACGCGAGCCCTCCGGCGCGTCCGTCCACTCTACCGCTCGATGCTTGCCCTCGGTGCGCTTTCTGTGGTCGGGATCAGCGGCCGGGGCGAACGAGCGGCGACCAATCCCGTGAGGCTGTCAGCCTGGGGCGACCGCAGGCGGGCCGACCCGACATCGTCTCCTCCACATCCCGCTCCCTCCGCTCGAGCGGTCGCCTCGGCGCCGCCTTCGTGTTGTTCGATCGAACAATCGTATTGACAAATATTGGTCTCTTGAACAAAATAGCCGGCATGCGGATGCGAGCTTCCCGATCCCGTGCGACCTCGCCTCGCAGCGCGAAGCCGGCTGCGCCCGAGCGAATCCTCTCGGCCGCGCTCGCCGCCTTCGCGGAACGCGGCTTCGACGGCGCCACCACGCGCGAGATCGCGGCCGCCGCGGGCGTGCCGCAGGGACTGATCACCTACCACTACGAGAGCAAGCAGGCGCTCTGGGAGGCGGCCGTCGACTCGGTCTTCGCCGAGCTCGCGGGCGATCTCGGCGGTGCCCTCTCGGCGCTCGGCGACGTCGACCCGGTCGCGCGCTGGCGCGCGCTCACGAAGCGGTTCGCGCGTTTCGCCGCGCGGCGTCCCGAGCTGCACTGCCTGATGACGCACGAGGGCGCGCACGACGGGCCGCGCCTGCGCTACCTGGTCGACCGCCACGTGCGCCCGCTCTTCGAGGCGTCGGCGTCGCTGATCCGCGAAGCCGTGCCGGGAGTGGATGTGGCTCACCTCCACTACGTGCTGATCGGCGCCGTCGCCCATCTCTTTGCGGTGGCGCCCGAGTTCGAGCGCATTACCGGCCGCGACCCGCGCACGCCCGAGATGGTAGAGGCGCACGCCGCCGCCGTGGTCGACTGGCTGCTCGAGGGCGCGCTCGCCCACGCCGCGGCGCAGGGCGCCCCGGCGCGCCGAGGCAGGAGCCGCGGATGAAAGCAAGGAGGGCCCCGTGAAGCTCTGTACCTTCGAACGCGGCGGAACGCTGCGCGCCGGCGTGGTGCAGGACGACGCAGTCGTCGACCTCTCGGTCGCGGCACCCGATCTGCCGCGCGACGCGGTGGCGCTGCTCGCCGCGGGTCCGTCCGCTCTCGAGCGCGCGAAGACCGCGGCGGCGAGTGCGCGCGACCGGCTCCCGCTGGCGTCGCTCTGGCTCAGGCCGCCCATCCTGCGCCCGCCCAAGTTCCTGGGCATCGGCCTCAACTACGCCGACCACGCGGCCGAGTCCGGGCAGAAGCCCCCCGCCTTTCCGATCGTCTTCAACAAGCAGTCCACATGCGTGACCGGCCCGCGCGATCCCGTGCACATGCCGCGCGTCTCCTCCGCGCTCGACTACGAAGGCGAGCTCGGTTTCGTCGTCGGCCGGCGCTGCCGCCACGTGCCGCGGACCCGCGCCCACGAGGTGATCGCGGGCTACCTGGTCGTGAACGACGTCAGCGTGCGCGACTGGCAGCTCCGCACGCCGACGATGACGATGGGCAAGTCCTTCGACACGCACGGCCCGCTCGGGCCCTGGCTCACCACTCCCGACGAGGTCGGCGACCCGCACGGCTTGCGCCTGCGCACCTGGGTGAACGGCGAGCTGCGCCAGGACTCGACTACGAAGCAGCTGATCTTCGACTGCTTCGCGCTGGTCGAACACCTCTCGACCGCGTTCACACTCGAGCCGGGTGACGTCGTAGCGACCGGCACGCCGGGCGGCGTCGGCATCGCGCTGAAGCCGCCGCGCCTGCTCCGGGTGGGCGACGTGGTGAGGGTCGAGATCGAGGGCCTGGGTGCGCTCGAGAACGAGATCGTCGCCGAGCCCGAGACCACCTCGATCCCCTGAGGAGAGGGCATGAACACGCTCCAGACTCCGGTGTTGATCGTGGGCGGCGGCGGCGCAGGCCTCACCGCCTCGATGCTGCTCTCGCAGCTGGGGGTCGAGTCGCTGCTCGTGAGCGCGCTCCCGACGACGTCGATCCTTCCGAAGGCGCACGTGCTCAACCAGCGCGCCATGGAGATCCTGACGGATGTCGGCGTCGCGGATGCGATCTACGCGCACGGCACGCCGGCGGAGAACATGCGGCACACCGCGTACTACGCGGGCTTCGCGGGCGCGGATGCCGTGTACGGGCGCCAGATCGCGCGGCTCGAGTCGTGGGGAGCAGGCGGGCTCGACCCCGACTGGGCCTCCGCGAGCCCGTGCCGCCAGGCCAATCTGCCGCAGATCCGGCTCGAGCCGATCCTGAAGGCGCGCGCCGAGGCGCTGGCGCCCGGACGCGTGCGCTTCCATCACGAGCTCGTCGACATCGCGCAGGACGCCGATGGCGTGAACGCCGACGTGCGCGACAAGGAAGCAGGCGAGACCTATCGCGTGCGAGCCCGGTACCTCCTCGCATGCGACGGCGGCCGCACGGTGGGACCGCGCCTCGGCGTAAAGCTCGAAGGCCCGCGCGATCTCTTCCGCATCGTGTCGATCTACATGAGTGCCGACCTCTCGCGCTGGGCGCGCGACCCCGACGTGCTGATCCGCTGGCTCTGGCTCCCCGAACGCGGCGCGCTGGCCACGCTCGTGCCGATGGGTCCGAGCCGCTGGG
>Ga0335070_10007502_pt1 | contig 12796 bp, 11 predicted proteins | sample Lox_Sample_13_FD_206722 | JGI IMG/M metagenome (GOLD analysis project Ga0335070, IMG submission 206722) | Soil microbial communities from Loxahatchee National Wildlife Refuge, Florida, United States - Lox_Sample_1.3 | ecosystem: Environmental > Terrestrial > Soil > Wetlands | place: USA...
GAAGACTCCTAAAGCGAGACGCTTCGCGGTCCTCCCAGGTCGTCGTTGTCGTTGGACTATAATCGGAGTCTAAGATCGTTCTGTTTCAGTTTTTGCATCGCTCTTCTGCGCCGGAAGCAGCCGAATTGTAAGGCGAAATGCCTAAATATGCGTCCGGCGCTGCTCCGACGCACCATCAATACCTCGCGAGATCCGGCGGTAACGACGCCGGAAGAGCTTGCTGGAATGCCCGGCGATTTGGCATGGTGGGGCTGTCGCGGCGCGATCGGGGGCAATCATGACTGCACAGCGCATGCGTGGAACGGGAAGCGAGCCAGTCGAACTTGAAGCCGGTCCGGCCATCCGCCAGGCTGCGCGCGAGGCTGAGCTCGAGAAATGGGCGTGGCGGCGCGTCCGGGTCCTCCGGCTCTTCTACTCCCATTTCACGCTGTTCATTGCCGGCAACATCATGCTTCTGCTCATCGACAGCTCGATGCCAGGCGAGCCGTGGTTCTACAAGGTGCTGCTCGGATGGGGCCTGCTCCTCGGGCTGCACGCCGCGTACACCTATGAGCTGCTGCCTTGGGCCAGCACCGACTGGGAGCGGCGCAAGGTCCAGGAGCTCATGGACGAGCAGCGTAAGGGCTAAGAGGGCCGTCAGCCGCCCGCGCCGGGTTTGATAAACCGCGACGCCGCCGCGACCAGGATTGCCGCCGCCACCACGAACAGCGATGCGAGTGCATTGACCTGCGGCGATACGCCCAGCCGGACGCTCGAATAGATCACCATCGGCAACGTCGTCGCACCCGGGCCTGAGGTGAAGCTGGCGATCACGAGATCGTCGAGCGACAATGTGAACGCCAGGAGCCAGCCGGCGAGCAGTGCCGGAGCCAGCATCGGCAACGTCACGGTGAGAAAGCTGCGCCACGGGGTCGCCCCCAGATCGGCGGCCGCCTCCTCGATCGCCGGATCAAGCAGCCGCAGCCGCGCCTGCACGATCACCGTCACGTAGGCGAGACCGAAGGTCGCGTGGGCGATCACGATGGTCGCAAAGCCGCGTTGGGTCGGCCACCCGATCGCCTGACCGAGCGTCACGAACAAGAGGAGCAGCGACAGCCCGGTGATGACCTCGGGCATCACCAAGGGCGCCGCGAGCATGGCCGTCATCGGCAGGCGCAGCCGGAAACGGCCGAAGCGGCCCAGCGCCAAGGCGGCCAGACTGCCGAGGGCCGTCGCCACCGTGGCGCTCGTCGCGGCCACGAACAGACTGAGCGCCGCCGCCTCCTGAATACGTTCGTTGCGCGCCAGTTCCACATACCACCGTGCCGAGAAGCCGCCCCAGACGGTGACGAGACGCGAATCATTGAACGAGTACAGGACGAGCAGCAGGATCGGCACGTACAGAAACGCGAAGCCGAAGGCCAGCCAGACGATCAGGAGCCACGATCGGCGCCCGGTCACGACTCGGCACCCCGGCGTTCCAAGATCTGGAAGACGACGATCGGCCCGACCAGGGCGACAAGCAGCGCCGTCGCCACCGCCGCGGCCGCGGGCCAGTCGCGGTTGCTGAAGAACTCGGTCCACAACACGCGGCCGATCATCGGCGTGTCGGGGCCGCCCAAAAGATCGGGGATCACGAACTCCCCGACCGCGGGAATGAAGACGAGCAGGCAGCCGGCGATGATTCCAGGCGCCGACAAGGGGACCGTGACCCGCCAGAACGCCCGCCATGGCCGGCAGCCGAGGTCGAATGCCGCTTCGAGCAGCGCCGGATCGAGCCGCTCGAGAGCGGCGTAGATGGGCAGCACCATGAACGGCAGGTACGAGTAGACGATGCCGAGATGGACGGCGAACTGGTTGGCGATCAGCGGCAGCGGTTGATCGATTACGCCCAACCCCTGCAGCGCCAGATTGATCAGACCCGACGGCCGCAACAGGATCATCCACGCATAGACCCGGATGAGGAACGACGTCCAGAACGGCAATACGACCAGCAGCAGCAAGCCGTTCCGCATCGCCTGCGGCGCGCGGACGATCGCGTAAGCCATCGGATAGCCGAGGAGGAGGCACAGGACCGTGGATGTCGCCGCGATGCGCACCGAATTGCCGAACGCGAACGCATAAAGATCGTCGCCGACCAGAAGGCGGTAATTGTCGAATGTGAGGTTGGACATCAGGAGCGGCGACGCAAACGGCGGCTGGCCGTCGCTCGCGGCAACCAGGCTGATCGCAAACACGATGACGAACGGCGACAGGAAGAAGGCGGCCAGCCACAGCATGGGCGCCGAAATCACCGAGAACCGAAATCCGCGCGAGCCGGCCGTCATCGGGTCAACAGCACGCCGGCTTCGGCGGACCATGAGACATGGACGTCGGCCCCCAGCGGAGGATGGACGGACGCGTCGCCGGCGCGATTCGATACCGTGGCGCGCAACTTCATGCCGCCGGCGACCTCGACCTCGAAGTTCGAAACACCGCCGACATACGCCACGGCGCTGACGGTACCGCTCATTCGGTTGGCGTAGCCGCGGTCCTCGAAGGTGACGTTCTCCGGCCGGACGGCGAGCCACGCTTCGCTTCCCGGGGATACGTCGACCGGAGCCAACGCACGCAGCGTCATCCCGCTTGCTTCCAGGAGCAGGAACGCCCCGTCGCGGCCGGCAACGCGGCCGCCCAGCACGTTCGCGCGCCCGAGGAAGTCGGCGACGAAACGCGAGGAAGGGGTTTCGTAGACAGCACGAGGGCTGCCGAGCTGCTCGATATGCCCGTCGCGCATGACCGCGATCCGCGACGCGAGCGCCATGGCCTCGTCCTGGTCGTGTGTCACGAAGATGAACGCCAACCCCAGCCGGCGCTGCAGGGCCGCGAGCTCGACCTGCATCTGGTCGCGCAGCTTGCGGTCGAGCGCCGCCAGCGGTTCGTCGAGCAGAAGCGCTTTGGGCCGTTTCGCCAGGCTCCGCGCCAGCGCCACCCGCTGGCGCTGGCCGCCGGAGAGCTGGTTCGGCTTGCGGCCGCCGTAGCCGCGCAGCTGCACGAGATCCAGCATCTCCTCGACCCGCGCCTTGATCTCAGTTCGAGCCATCCCGTCCTGCTTCAGGCCGAACGCGATATTGCCCGCGACCGTCATGTGCGGGAACAGCGCATACGATTGGAACACGGTATTGACCGGGCGGCGCCACGGCGGGACCGCGGCCATATCGACGCCGTCGATGACGATGCGTCCGGCGGTCGGCGTTTCGAGGCCGGCCAACAGGCGGAGCAACGTCGTCTTTCCGCACCCCGACGGGCCGAGAAGCGCGAAAAATTCACCGGCACCGATCTCGAGGCTGACCCCGTCGACTGCCGCCGTATCACCGAAGGTCTTCGAGACGCCTTCGATGCGAATCAAGGGCTGTGTCATGGACGGCGGCGAGTTCAGTGTCCCGTGGCGACCCGGGTCCAGGCGCGGGTTCGCAACCGCTCGTAGGTCCGGTCGGGTGCGGAGATCGTGTAGAAGCGGCGGCGGACTTCGTCCGGCGGATAGATCGTCGGGTCGTCGCGCACGGCGGGGTCGATCATCGGCCGGGAAGCGGGAACGGCGTTGGCATAGCCGATGAAGTTGCTGTTAAGCGCCGCGACATCCGGGCGCAGCACGAAATCGAGGAAGCGATGGGCGGCTGCGGGGTTGGGCGCGTCTGCCGGAATCACCCAGGAATCGATCCAGATCTGGCTGCCCTCTTCCGGGATCGAATAGATCACCCGGAAATCTTTGTGCGCTTCGGCGGCCCGCTTTGCCGCCTGCTTGATATCGCCGGAGAAGCCGAATGCGAGACAGGCATCGCCGTTGGCGAGATCGTTGATGTATTCTGACGAATGCCACTTGCGGACGAACGGGCGGATCTTCATCAGGGCGTCCGTCGCCGCGTCGAGATCCTCTTTCTTATGGCTGTCGGGATCGCGGCCGAGGAAATTCAGCGCCGCCGGGACGACGTCTGTCGGCGAATCAAGGACCACGACGCCGCAGCGTTGGAATTTCGCCACCACCGCCGGATCGAACAGCATCCTGAGGCTGTGAACCGGCGCATCCGGCATGACCTTCTGAATGGCTGCGGAGTTATAGCCGAGGCCCGTCGTCCCCCACATCCACGGGACCGCGTGCTGATTGCCCGGATCGTAGGCGGCGAGGCGCCGCATGATCTCGGGATCGAGGTTGCCGTAGTTCTTGAGCTTGCCGCGGTCCAGCGGCTGATACAGCTTGGCCGGCACCTGCAGCGCCAGGAACGGCGATGCCGTGGGCACGACCAGGTCGTAGCCGCTGCGGCCGGCGCGCAGCTTGGCATCGAGGGTCTCGTTGCTGTCGTAGACGTCGTAGCGAACGCGGATCCCGGTCTCGGTCTCGAACCGGTGGAGCGTCGCTTCGTCGATATAGTCGTTCCAGTTGTAGACGTTCAGGCCGCCGCCGCCCTGCGCGCGGACGTCGCCGGCGCTCGACGCCGCAACCAATGCCAGGATCGCGGTGAGCGTGAGCCAGACTCGACTCTGACGGGAGCCCCACATGGGCCGGAGTTGAGCCTGTCGGCGGTGCCCTCGTCAAGCAACCGGCCGGACCGCGGAGGCTACGCCGCGGGGGTCCGCATCATCGTGCGAACCCCCGCGGTTGGCGCCCGCGACAGCCCCTTAACTGAACAGCTTGTCGACTTCGTCCTGGCTGATCGCGCCGCCGGCGGCGTCGGTCGGCCCGTGCAGGACGAGGCCTGCGTCTTTCTTGTGGATCGGATCCTCCTCGGGAACCGGCATCGTTTCGATGTCCTTGCGGCCCCAGATGATCTGCATGGTCTCGATCCGCTCTTCGATGAAGTCGATGGTCTTGACGACCTTGGTGATGCGCTGGCCCGTGAGATCCTGGAACGAGCACGCTTCGTAGAGCTTGGTGATCGACTCGCTCATCTCATTGAGGCGCTGGACAACGTAGCTGTCGGAGACCAGCGAGGTGACCTCGCGCGCGATTTCGTCGAGATGCTCGGCCACCTGCATGATGGTCTGCGTCGCCTCTTCGGTGGACTTCACCACCGCGCTCAGCTCCATCGACGCGGTCGACAGCTTGTCGTCCTTCGCCAGCGGATGCTTCAGCGTTGCGATTTCCTGCTTGGTGAGCGTGATGCGCGCCGCGATCGCCTCGACCTCATGGCGGACCTTTTCGAGCGCCGCCTGGTCGCCAGGTGTCACCGGAACGAGCTGGCCGGATTGCACGCTGCGCACGACCGTAAGGTTGCCGTCGGCCGGAGCGAGGCTGTCGATCTTCTCGGCAAGACGCTTGATCTCGGCCTTGAGGTCGTCGATCCCGGCCGAAGACGCCGGCGCACCCGTGCCGTTCGCCTTCGCGACGCCGTGGCTATGGCCGTTCGCGCGGCCAAGGTGCAGTTCAGCGGAAAAGACCGGTTTTTGCGGCGGGGGGCTCATCAGGGCCTCGTAATTGCGGCCACACCCTAGCCACCATTGGTTAAGAAAGCATGAGAGCGCCAATTAGACAGCATTTGAGACACAGTTGAGGCGTTGCGGCCACAAGCGGCTCGCTTCACCGCGTCCCGACGGGCCGTGGTATAGTCCGCACGCGTAGAGTTTCTCAGCAGAAAGCTCGAGCCACTCGCGATGGTTGCCCCTGTTTCACCCATTTCGCTGATCAATCTGCCGCCGGTCTCGCCGGTGCGGGCCCCGGCCCGCGTGCAGCGCGATAGCGGCGACGCCACCGGACGCGGACTGGAGACGCCGCAGGATATTGTCTCGATCAGCGATTCTGGCAGCGGCGCCGCCGATGGCACGAGCGGCGGGCCCGCCATCCTGCCGACGCTGCCGCAGTCCCAGGCGCAGCAGGGCCAGATCCCCTCGAGCCCCTTTCGCGGCGGCCAAAGCGGAACGGCGGGCAGCGACGGCTCCAGCTCGGCGAATGATCCGTCCGCCGCCGAGGGCGGCACCGGAAAAGCGAGCGACACCGCGAAACCCGGTGACCAGACCGGACCCGACGGCAAGAAGCTGTCGGAGGACCAAAAGGCCGAGATCCAGAAGCTGCAGCAGACCGATCGCGAGGTGCGGCAGCACGAGGCGGCGCACGCAAGCGCCGGCGGTGGTCTCGCCGGCGCACCCAGTTTCGAATACGAGACCGGCCCCGACGGCCGGCAGTACGCGATCGGCGGCGAAGTCCCGATCAAAGTCCCCTCGGTCTCCCGCGGCAACCCGCAAGGCACGATCAGCCAACTCGAGCAGGTCGTCCGGGCCGCCTTGGCGCCCGCCGACCCGTCGGGTCAGGATCGCGCCGTCGCCGCGCAAGCACAGGCCGAGATCGCCCAGGAACAGGCCCTTGCCACGCAGCAGGCCACCCAAAAGCAGCAGGCGGCGCTTGGGACGAGCGGCTCAACCGACGGCGGCGACGGTGACACAACCGACGGCAGCGATAGTTCGAACGCGGCGAACACTGGCGATGGCGCCACCGGCGCCGCGACGGCGAGCCCTGCGACATCCGGCGATGCCGCCGATCGCACGGCGATCGGCCAGGGCTCCACCGCAAGACGGCACGGGGCGTTCGCGGCGTTCCAGGCGGCCAGCGCCATCAGCGCCGCCGCGGCCGGGCAGGTCGTCGACGTCCAGGCGTGAGGCGCGCTTAGGCGCTGCGCAATTTCGCCACGGTCTCGCGCAGCTGCTCGTTCGTCTTTTCGAGGCGCCGCGCCAGCTCGCGCATGATCTCGACCGCCATCTGCGGGAATTCGTTGACCAGCCGGAAGAAGGTGTCCTTGTTGATCTTCAGGGTCACGGTCTTCTGCTGTGCCACGACCGTGGCGGTTCGCGGCACATCGCACAGGATCGCGATCTCGCCGACCACCGCATTGCGGCCGAGATTGGCCACCTTGACCGGTCCCTTCGCGGTTTCGATCAGGACATCCGCGGCCCCTTCCAGGACGATGTAGGCGGCATCACCGGGCTCGCCCTGCTGGAAGAGCACCTGGCCCTCGTCGAAGGTCAGGCGCTCGCTCGTGAAGGCGAGCAGCTTGAGCTTCGCCGGCTCGAGCTTCGAGAACAGCGGGATGTTGCGCAGGATCTCGACTTCTTCTTTCATCGACATCGGACGTTCCTCCGCTCCCGTGACTTAGGCCGCAGCCGCGAGCAGGTCGGCAAACTGCGTCCCCGGACGCCCGAGCTCTTCGAACGGTCCGGATTCGGCGATCTTGCCGGCATCGAACACCAGCACGCGGTCGAATTTTCCGGCATGCGCCGGGTTGTGCAGAACCCATACCAAGGTGCGACCCTCGCACTCGGCGAAGATGCCGTCCATCGTCCGGCTCTGCCCTTGTGCGTCGAGGATCGCCGTCGCCTCGTTGACCACCATGAGATCGGGCCGCTTGAGCAGCGCCCGCGCCAGCGCCAGTTTTTGGCGCTGAGGAGGCGCCAGCCGCGCGCCGCCGACGCCCACTTGGAATTCCAGGCCGATGTCGGTCACGACGGTCCGCAGGTTGAGCTCGTTCAAGAGCTGATCGATCACCTTGCCGATGCGCTGACTGGCTTTGGCCTGACCGTAGGCGAGCTTCCCGAACAGGATGTTGTCCTGGATTGTCGCCGCGGCGTTGTAGGAATCGGGATTGAAGAACTCGATCCCCTTCTTGACCTTGGGATCGTCGCTTTCACGCAGCGCCTTGCGCGCCTCGAGAATGCGCGCCTTGAGAGAATCGTCGAGCACGTCCAGACGATGACGCGTCTGGATCAGCTTGAGCGGCATTGTCATCAGGCGGGCGCGGTCGGCGGCGGTCATCTCGCTGCCGCCGCGCGCGGTGCGTTGCAGCAGCGCCTGGACCTCGGGCAGGTCTTCCGACGAAATGAAGCTGAACTGCTCGAAGAACTCGTGTCCGGGCGGCAGATCGGCGAAGAGCTCGACCATTTCTTCCGCGACCTTGCGACCCACCGTGACGAGGTCGGCCGTCAGCCCGACGCGATCGAGTACCGCGAGGATCGCAGGGTTCTCGGCCAGCTTGTCGATCTCGAACGCCGGATCGGTGGGTGTTCCGAACAGCAGGTTTTCCGCCACGGTCGCGTTGGTGTTGTAGCGCTCCGGATGGAACGGCTCGATCAGCGTCTTGAGGTCGGCCTGGGCGGCCGGACCGTCGAGCCGTTTGAGCAGCGCGCGCCTCGCCTCGAGAATCCGCTCTGCGGCCGTCGGATGCGCCTTGGCGTCGACGGTGCCGCGTAAGCCGAGTTGGAAGACGTCTTCTTCCATATCGACCGCCTTCAGCACCTCGACAATGCGCGCCGACAGCGCCGCGCGGTCCGCAATCCCGGCGACGCTCAAATCGAGCCAATCAGCCTCGCTGTCGAGGTCGAGATTGCCGGCGCGGCGCGCCTCGGACAGGAAGCGGCGCCGCGCCGCGTCCACTTCCCCCGTTTTGGCGGCGACGACGCGCTGGCGCAGGCCATAGGTGAGATTGTCGCGGACATTGGCGGAAAACAGATACGCACTCTGGGAGACGTAGCCGATTCGCGCCCCGACCGTCGCTTCGGGGAGCGTCATCGCATCCTTGTCTCCGTACATGAGCTTGCCGCCGGTCGGGAGATAGAGTCGCGCCAGGGCAAGTGCCGCCGCCTCTTTTCCGCCATTCGTACGGCCCACGACCGCGACCTTCTCGCCGTGTTTGATCGTGAAGCTCACGCCGTCGAGCAGCTTGGTCCCGCCCTCCTCGGTCACCGAAAGATTGTTCGCCGTGATGTCGCCATCGAGGTGCGCCGGGGGCTCCGTGACCGGCTGCTGCAGTTCCTCGGGGAACATGTTCTCCGGCCGGAACTGCTCCGTCACCTGCTCGTACTTGATCTTGGAGTCCTGGGTCGACTGGTAATAGTCGAGCAGTTCCTTCCACGGCGCCGACATGTCCTTGTTGGCCGTCACCGCGGCCGCCAGCGCGCCCGCCGAGAGCTGGCCCTTGATCACCAGATAGCCGCCGATCGAGTAGAACAGCAGCGGCGCCATCTGGTTGAGGAAGTTGTTCAGGAACTTGACCTGGCCCTTGCGGATGTAGATGTCGAAACGAATGTGGAAGACGCGCCCCAGGCGTTCGGCGAAGTCGACCCGTTCATAGGTCGAAGTCCCATTGGCGTGGATCTCGGGGGCGCCGGCCACGGCCTCGCCGATACGCTCGGAGACCTTGCGCATCGCCCGGACCCGCTCCTTGCCGAGCTGGTTCACGCGGCGCTGCATCTTCGGGATGATGTAGCCCTGGATCGGATAGAGCGAGATCGCGGCGATGCCGACGATCGGATTTTGGATGAACAGGAAGGCGACGACCGTCGCCAGCGTCCCGATCTGGATCAGCGGTTGCGCGAAGCAGTCGCCGAAGTAGCCGCCGAGAGGCTCGACTTCGGCGGTGACCATCGGGATCAGCTCGCCGGCCGAGACCTTGCGGAAATGCGGGAGCGGAAAGCGCATGATGCGCGAGATCAGCTCGTAGCGCATGCGGCGCAACAGGCGTTCGCCCAGACGGCCTTTGTAGGTGTTGATGTACTGCTTCAGGCCACCGTTGATCAGCACCGACAGGAAGAACAGGAAGCAAAGCCAAAACAGATACTGGACCTGGCTCAAGTCGTAACCGAACAGGTGGTAGGGGAACGTGACGTTCTTGGCCAGGATGCCCTGGTTGAAGACGTTCTTCGGAATATCGAGCGTGATGTAGTAGACGGGCAGCGACAGGACCGTCAGCAGGATCAAGATCGCCGTCTCCCGCGGCGAATGCTTGAGCACGAATTTGTACATACTGGATTCCATGCGCCCTCACTGCGAACAGCCGTCTGCCGATCCTGCGGCGGCCGCGCCGGCCTCCCCCGATTCACGGACGATAGCCGAGCGCGGACGATCCTGAAAGTCCCGCTTCCCGCGGAAAATTAACGAAAATTCGGAGCCGCCGCCGTGATCGGCATCACACGGGCGGCGATTTCGCGGCTCACAGCGCCAACGACCCCGCGACCGTTTCCGCGTTCAGCCGATCCATCCGGTAATTCGCCTTGAAGTCGCGAATCCGGGCCCGCATGCCTTCGACGTCGACCCGGCCGGCGGCGAACTCGCGGCACCACGCGACCAGGCCGTCGGGCCGAAGTGCTGTCACATAGGCCTCGGCGCCGGTCTCGGCCGCGCGGTCGCCGAGGTCCGAGACGACCAGCAAATCGTTCGCGAGGCAGTAGCTCATTCGCATCTGCGACGGGATCGAAATACTCTCGCTCTGCTTGAGCGTGAGCTGCAGGCGCGAGCGCGACATCACCGATTGGCGCAGATAGTGCGGGAAAAGCCCGTGCACGACGCGCAAGCCCGCCGCTTTCAAAGCCGTAAACACGCCTTGGCGGTAGTCCGTCATCGACCCCGTGAAACACACATCCCACACCTTCTCGGTGTCGGCGCACGCCGGCAGGTCCACCAGGCTCTCGATAAAGCCGATCGCAAACGGAAAGACCCGCCCGTGGGCAAAACCGGTCCGGTAGGCGGGAAACGATGCCGGATCGAGGCACCACACGAACCGGCATTGCGAGCCGACACGGATCATGTTGCGGATACGCATGTCGCGATAAGCCGGGTCACTCATCGGATTGCCCTGGAACGGCTCGGTGCAGATCAGTCCGGCGCGGATGTGGGGCAACAGCGGCTCGAGCAGCGGCATGAACTCGGGCGAGAAGTGCTCGAAGAACAAATTCACGGCGGGCGGCGGCTGGATATCGGCGGAAATGAGCACGCGATGGCCGAGGGCGGTCAGCGTGCCGTGGAACGCCATGCACATGTCGCGCAAGGTCTCCTGCGCGACATAGGGATGATTGCCCAGAAAGATGTTGATCGATTGGCCGTTCATGCCCGCCCTGGTTCATGACTGCAGGCCGCGCCCGGAGTCGAGAGCCGGCCTCAAGTCTACTGGAAGCAGGCGGTCTGTGCTAAGCAGCGCGCGGCATGCTGACGATACAGGACATCACCTATCGGATCGGCGGGCGGACCTTGCTCGAGAACGCCTCGGCACAGGTGCCGCAAGGCCGCCGCGTCGGCCTGGTCGGTCGGAACGGCGCCGGCAAATCGACCCTCCTGGCGCTGATCATGGGCGACATCCAGCCCGATACCGGCACGATCGAAACGCCCCGCCGGTGGCGGATCGGACGGGTGGCTCAGGAGGCGCCGGGCGGCGAGACGACGCCGCTCGAGGCGGTGCTGGCAGCCGACGACGAGCGTGCCACCCTGCTGGCCGAGATGGAGACCGCGGATGATCCGGGACGGATCGCCGAAATCCACGACCGTCTGACCGACATCGACGCCTACGCCGCCCCGGCGCGGGCGGCGGCGATCCTCGCCGGGCTCGGTTTCGACGACGAGATGCAAGGCCGGCCGCTCTCGTCCTTCTCCGGCGGCTGGCGGATGCGTGTCGCGCTCGCGGGCGTGCTGTTCGCGCGCCCGGACCTGCTGCTGCTCGACGAGCCGACCAACCATCTCGATCTCGAGGCGACGCTGTGGCTCGAATCCTATCTGCAGAGCTGGCCGAACGCCCTCATCCTGGTCAGCCACGACCGCCACATCCTCAACGCCTGCGTCACGCACATTCTCCATCTCGATGACCGGCGGCTGGTGTCCTATACCGGCACGTACGACCGCTTCGAGCAGTTGCGCGAGGAAAAGCGCATGCACCTGGCCGCAGAAGCGGCGCGCGTCGAGGCGCAGCGCAAGCACATGCAGGCCTTCGTCGACCGCTTCCGCGCCAAGGCCACCAAAGCGCGCCAGGCGCAAAGCCGCCTCAAGGCGCTGGCGAAGCTCGCCCCGGTCGCCGTCCCGGCCGAAGACGCCTCGGTCGTCTTCCAGTTTCCCGAGCCTGCCGACCTCAGGCCGCCCCTGCTGACGATCGACGGCGCGAGCGTCGGCTATGCACCGGATGCGCCGGTGCTGCGCGGGATCGACCTGCGCCTCGACCCGGACGACCGGGTGGCGCTCCTCGGCGCCAACGGCAACGGCAAATCGACCTTGGCCAAGCTGATCGCCGGCCGGCTGACACCGCTGGCGGGAACGGTTCGGCGCGCACCCAAGGTCACCTCCGGCTTCTTCGCCCAGCACCAGATCGAGGACATGGACGCCGCCGCGACTCCCTTCATCGCCATGGGACGGCTGATGCCGAAGGCGGCACCGGGACAGGTCCGCGCCCGGCTCGGACGGTTCGGCTTCAGCCAGGACAAGGCCGACGTGAAGATCTCCAGCCTCTCGGGCGGAGAGCGCGCGCGGCTGAACTTCGCGTTCATCACGGTCGACGCGCCGGCCCTCTTGATCCTCGACGAGCCCACCAACCATCTCGACATCCAGGCGCGCGAGGCGCTGGTCGAGGCGCTCAACGATTATGCGGGAGCCGTGGTGCTGATCAGCCATGACCGGCATCTGATCGAGCTCACCGCCGACCGGCTGTGGCTGGTCGCCGGCGGCCGCGTCACGCCCTACGACGGCGACCTCGACGACTATCAGCGGCTGACCCTGGGACTGCGGGACAAGGCGGCCACCGGCGGACGCAGCGAAAGGCCGGCGACGCGTAAGGACGAGCGGCGCAGCGGCGCGGAAAAGCGCCAGGCCCTGGAGCCGCTGCGCCGGCGCGCGCGCGAGGCGGAAGCTTTGGTGAGCCGCCTCACGGCCGAACAATCCAAGCTCGATGCCGAGCTCGCGGCGCCGGAGACGTATGGCGACGGCAAACGCGCCGCCGAGCTCACCCGCCAACGCGGGGAAGTCGCCCGCCGGCTCGCCGCGGCCGAGAACGAATGGCTTGACGCCCAGCAGGCCCTCGAAGAGAACAGCCCGGCCTAACGC
>Ga0335070_10007504_pt1 | contig 12794 bp, 12 predicted proteins | sample Lox_Sample_13_FD_206722 | JGI IMG/M metagenome (GOLD analysis project Ga0335070, IMG submission 206722) | Soil microbial communities from Loxahatchee National Wildlife Refuge, Florida, United States - Lox_Sample_1.3 | ecosystem: Environmental > Terrestrial > Soil > Wetlands | place: USA...
CGCGGAAACAGCGAGGGGATCTCGTGCAACACGTCTTCGCCGCCCTCGCTGATGGCATTCAGTCGGCTCCAGCCATCAGCGGGCTCGTAGACGACGACCTCGTGATCAAGGTTGCAGAGTTCGCGCGCGACGCCACGCAGGAAATGCGCATTGCCGTTGTTCCAGCAGGAGGTGAAGGCATGATAGAACAATACGCACTTCATGCGGACGCCTCCATTTCCGCGACTGCCATCGACTTCCGATTCTGCGCGAGCAGGCTCTGGTAAAGGGCGGCATAACTGTCGACCATCCGTCTCAGCGAATAGTGCCGCGCGCGCGCGCGGGCCGCCTGTTGCAACCGAGAACGTCGGGCCGGGTCTGCGCAAAGCGCTCCGAGCGTGCCATGCAGCGCGCCGGCGTCGGTCGGATCGATGAACAGCGCGGCACCGTCCCATAGCTCGCGAAAAGTCGGAATATCCGCAAGGACGAGCGCACAGCCGGCGCTTGCCGCTTCGAGAACGGAAAGGCCAAACGGCTCGTAGCGGGCAGGGCTGGCAAAGATCGCCGCCCGCTGCATCAGCTGACTTAGCTCGGCATGCGAAAGCGCGCCGAGCAGACGGACCGACGAAGGCGGGGCAAGATCGCCGGTGGACCCGGCGACCAGGACCGGCCAATCCAGCCCATGCGCGGCTTCAGCCAGGATCGACAGATTTTTGGCGGCGTCCCACATTCTCCCGGCTGCGAGGATCATCGCTTCCTTGTCATCGACCTCTGCGGCTTGCCGTGGACTTCCATTCCAGATGACGAAGCCGGGCGCGCGCGGCTGATAAAGCTCCTGGATGACATCGTAAAATGCGCGGGTCGGGCAAACCCATGCGGTTGCATGATGCAGGCCGGTGGCGGCAAGCCTGGTGTGGCGGCGCCATTTTTCATCCGCCAGCCAGGCAGTATCGCCGCAGGCGAGCGCCCATGAATTGACGCAGGAGTGCGCGGCCACGACAACCGGACAGTGCCATTCGAATGCGGCCTCCCGAAAGCTGTTCAGGTGGACCATGTCCGGTTGGAAGTCGGCTTCGAGCGCGCCGTAGAATCGGCGGGCCGCGTCCATGTTGGTTCCCGCGGGGTCCTGCCATTCGAGCGCGAGCGGGCTTTGTACGAGCCGCACGGCGGACTCCGAAACCATCGAGCGCTGGGCAGGGCTCGGGGCGGCTCCCTGGATCACCAGCTGGACAGCCGCACCCCTGGCCGCGAACGCGGTGGCTAGCGCGGTGGCATAGGTCCAGACGCCGCCCACCGCGTCGGCAGTCATCAGGATGCGAAGATCGGAGAGGCGTGCCATCAAACCGTCGCTCCCTCCAATTCACTCAACGGCAGCGGGCGCTCATCCTGGACGTCACTGAATTGATCGTACATCGCGAGGTAATGCGCATGCGCGCGCTCCCAGGCGATCTCGTCGGGCTCGCCCCACAGCTTCCGGTAATCCGGCGACCCGGGATAGGGATAAAGCGGAACGGGATCATTGGCCCAGACGCCGCTGTCCTGCATTCTGCGGCGCCAGCGCTGCACCACTGGATCCTCGTCATGCGGGACCTCGATCAGGTTGGCTTGGACGAACGGTACGTGCTTGCGCGCTTCCACCAGGCGATCGGCCAGCTGGTCCGTCGTCAGCTTGCAGTTCTTGGCGAGTGCAGCGCGTCCCTCCGACGACAGGCTCTCGATGCCGGCTTCAATCGATACGCAGCCCGCATGCCCAAGACGCGCAAGCATGTCTGGCTTCCAGAGGTCGATCCGGGTCTGCACGCCGAACTTCACATCGCGTTCGGCAAGGCCCCGCAAAAGCTCCGCGTTGGGCAGGAAGATCTCGTCGATGAAATAGATATACTCCACGCCCTGACGGCGCAGGTGATCGACCTCCTCCAGCATCACCTCAGAGGGACGCCTGCGATAGTGGTTCCGGAAATTGTCCTTGGCACAGAAGGTGCAGCTGTAGGGACAGCCGCGCGAGGCCTCGACCTCGGCGCCGGGGCCGACCGGCTCGGCCTCGAAGCGGTGGTGATGATGATGATGCCGCCGCACCATGTCCAGCGGCCATGTGAGTGCGGGCTGGTCGGAAAAAGTCGCCGCCTGGGGGCCGCCGATCGTGCGGATGGTGCCGGTGTCGCGGAAGCAGAGGCCGGCAAATTCACGCTCGCCGTTGGCGAGGCGCAGGATCGCCCGCTCGCATTCGCCCATCACCACGATATCGACCGCGAGTTTGCGAAGCGCCGTTCGGGGCGTCGTTGACCCGTGCGGTCCTACTGCCACAAGCACAGGCGCGAGATCGCGCAAGCCGGCTGTCAGCTCGCGCGGCACGCGCAGCTCGGGCGGGGCGCAGCGCCAGAACAGATAGGTCGGGGCGGTCGTAACCACGACCATATCGGGGCGGAAGGTGCGCAGTTCGGCCTCGATGTCGGCAAACGACAGGTCGAACATGTGGGCATCGAGCAGCAGCGTAGCGTGCCCGGCCTGGCGCAGATAGTGCTCGGTAATCCCGAGTTCGATCGGCAGATGCGGCGAGCGGCAGCCGAAATAGATGCTGCCTTCGAAATGCCAGTTCGGGTTGATCAGGGCCACGTGCGTCATGCGAAGGCCCCGCGGTTTTCGAACGCCTCGCCGAAGCGACCGTCGAGCCATGACCGCAGCGAGCGCAGGCCATCCGCAAGTGGTGTTCGCGGCATCCAGCCGACGGCAGATGTCAAGGCAGCGAGATCGCTGACATACCAGGGTTGATCGCCCGGACGCCAATTGGCAAAATTGTAGGTGACCGCGCGGCCAGTGAGTGCCTCAATCAGTTCGAGCAATTCGAGCAGGCTGACGGAATTCTCGGGACCGCCGCCGAGGTTGAAAATCCGCCCGCTGGTCTGATCGATCCGGTCGAGCACGGTGATCCAGGCTCTGGCCGCGTCAGCGACGTGGAGGGCGTCGCGGACCTGACAGCCGTCGCCGTAGATCGTGAGCGGCGTCCCGCGCAAGGCCGAGAGTAGAAAATGCGCAATCCAGCCTTGGTCTTCGGTGCCGAACTGGCGCGGACCGTAAATGCAGCTCATGCGCAAGACGACCGTGCGCAGGCCGAGCACTCGCGCATAGTCGTGCACGTATTGATCGGCAGTTCCCTTGGAGCAGCCGTAGGGGCTGTAGAAATCCAGTGGCGCGGTCTCCGACACGCCGTTCGCAAGCGCTGGATTGAGCGGCGCATAACGAAGACCCGTGCGCACAACCTCGGAATCCGCAAAAAGCCGGCCATAGACCTTGTTGGTCGAGGCAAACACGACAGCTGCATCGGGCGCGTGCAGGCGGACCGCCTCCAGCACGTTGAGCGTGCCGCGCGCGTTAATCTCGAAATCATCGAGCGGCTTGTCGAGGCTGGAGGTGACTGCGACCTGCGCGGCGAGATGAAGGACTGCGCCCGCATCCCGGACCGCATCGATGACGCTGATGGGTTCGCGCACATCGCCGACGATGATGTTCACTTTGTCGGGGTGGCGCGACTTGAGCCATTGCGCATTCTCGCGAACGCCTCGACGCGCAAGGTTGTCCAGAACGAGCACGCGATCGCCGCGTCCGGCGAGTTGGTCCGCCAGGTTGCAGCCGATGAAGCCGCAGCCGCCTGTGATCAGAATGGGCTTGGGGTTGCGAGCGCTCATGCCACCAGTCCCCGCTGCAGGAGCTCGTTGGTTGCCTTTTCGACCTGGTCGTGGGCGATCTGGCCCGCCAGATAGTGCGAGAGACCGTCGAGCCCCTCCTCGAAGCTGACACGTGGCTCAAATCCCAGGAGGTCCCGGCTCTTGCCGATATCAGCAAAACAATGGCGGATATCGCCGGCGCGGTACTTGCCGGTGACGCGCGGCGCCAGTGCCGGACGGCGCATCACCTGCGCGAGGTCTCGCGCCACCGACAGGATGGTGCGGCTTTGTCCCGATCCGATGTTGAACACCTCGTCGCTGTGGCTGCTATCAAGTGCAAGCAGGCAGGCGCGGGCCACGTCGTGGACATGAACGAAATCGCGGCGCTGCAGGCCGTCTTCGAAGACCAGAGGAGGCCGGTCGTTGAGAAGACGCGCTGCGAAGATTGCGAGCACGCCGGTATAGGGATTCGACAGCGCCTGATTCGGACCGAACACGTTGAAGAAGCGCAAGGCGACCGTCGGAATGCCGTAGGCCTTGCCGATGATCAGGGACATGCGCTCTTGGGCGTATTTGTTTAGCGCATAGATCGAGCTGAGCACAGGCTGTTTCGTTTCCGGCGTCGGGACGGGATCGAGACGACGGCCGAGGGCGTAGCTCAATTCCCATTCGCCGCGCTTGAGCTGCTCGAGGCTGCGCTCGCGTGGCGAAATCTCGTCGCCCTCCGGCGTGACGCATAGCCCCTCGCCATAGATGCTCATCGAGGACGCTACCACCAGCCGTTCCACCGGGTGCTTGGCAAGCGCCTGCAGCAGCACGGCGGTGCCAAGCTCGTTGGTGCGGACGTAGCTTTCGATGTCATACATGCTCTGGCCGACGCCGACGCTGGATGCCAGGTGCAGCACCTTGTCGACGCCGCGCAAGGCGGCCTCGACCGCGAGCGAATCGGTGACATCGCCGATGATCAGTTCGGCCTCGGTGGTGAGATAGCCAGGCCGCCCCTGCCGGTCACCGTGGACCTGGGGAGACAGATTATCGAGTAGCCTGACCTCGTAACCCGCCGCAAGCATCGCGTCGGCGGCATGCGAGCCGATGAAGCCTGCACCTCCTGTAATCAGCACTCGCTTCATTCGGCGGCTCTCCTTGCCTGTTCGGTTAAAGCCGTTGATCGGGAGTGCGAGGCGCGCGTTAACTGGGAAGGGACGGCAACTTCAGACGCGCTTGTTCACTCCTGAAATTAGAAGCGGTGCATCGAAAGTTCGTTCCGACTGAACGTACAAACGAAAGTTTCTCTAACCTAGGTGAATAACGCAGTTTAATCAGCCGCTGCTTAAAACGGCGAGCCATGGGCCGGCGGAGGCAATCCGATGTGCCGCGCAATCGTCGCGCCGATGTCGGCGAATCCGTCTCGCCTGCCAATGCAGAATGAATGTTTCGCGCCGCCGATCAGGACGGGCACCTGCTCGCGTGTGTGGTCGGTTCCTGGCCAGGTGGGATCGCAGCCGTGGTCTGCCGTGATGATCATGAGGTCGTCGGCTGCAAGGCGGTGCAGCAACTCCGGCAGACGGCTGTCAAGGACCTCGAGCGCGGCGGCATAGCCGCCGATGTCACGGCGATGACCGTAGACGGAATCGAAGTCGACGAAATTCGCGAACAACAGACCGCCGTCCCGCAGCTGTTCGAAGCCCTCGACAGTCCGGTCGAACAGGGCGTCGTTGTCGGCGCCCTTCTTGTTGTGCCCAGTTCCGCGATGAGCAAAGATGTCGTCGATCTTGCCGATTGAGAAGACGTCGCGCCCCTGCGCCGTGGCGATGTCGAGGATCGTCTCTTCCGGCGGCGGGACCGAAAAGTCGCGCCGATTGGCGGTGCGCTGGAAGGTCTCCGGCCCTGTTCCGGTGAAGGGACGGGCGATCACACGACCGATGTTGAGCGGATCGACCAACCGCCGCGCGATGGCGCAGAGCTTGAGCAGCCGCTCGAGTCCGAAGGTCTCCTCATGTGCCGCAATCTGGAACACGCTGTCGGCCGAGGTGTAGCAGATCGGTTGGTCTGTTCTGATGTGCTCTGTGCCGAGACGTGCGATGATCTCCGTTCCCGACGCATGGCGACAGCCAAGAAGTCCGGGGAGGTCGGCCTCCGCGCAGAGCGCGTCGATCAGTGCTGGCGGGAAGCACGGCACGGTCTTCGGGAAATAGCCCCAGTCGAAAGAGACCGGCACGCCCGCGATCTCCCAGTGGCCGGAGGGCGTGTCCTTTCCGCGAGATTGTTCGCTGGCGCAGCCGAAGCAGGCCGCGGACGAACCGCGTGGCTCGAGGCCAGGCGGATAGCGTCCCGTCGAGAGATGGCTGGCCTCGCCGAGACCGAGATTGACGAGGTGAGGCAGGTGCAGCGGTCCCCGTCGTTTGTCATTGTCCGCTTTGCCTGCCATGCAGGCCTCGGCTATATGCCCAATCGTATCCGCGCCCTCGTCGCCATAACGGGCCGCGTCCGGAGCGGCGCCGATCCCGACAGAATCCAGCACGAGGATCATGGCACGCATAATGAAGCTTCCAGTTCTGATCGCGCCTCCGGCGGCATTGCCTGGCAATAGCGGTCGATCATCTTCGCACAGAAATCGGCGTATTCTTCGGGCTCGAGCGGCGGGCTGGTATGGTGCGGCGCGATCCCTCTGTGTTCAGGGGTGAAGCAGAAGGTGAGGGTGACATCGAACTCCGCCAGGCTTTCCATTTGCCTGTCGAACCAGTCGAGTGCGTTGGGACGAAAACTGTCGGCCCAGGACAGTCCCGTGCGCAGATGGCGCACCCCGAGCCGGCGCATCCAGCGCACCGCTTCATCCAGCCGATGGTCCTCGAAGTGAAACCATTGGCATAGGCCCATTGCCGGCGCGTGTCTGGCAAAGACCTCAAGGGCTGGCTTGGGCGTACCGTCCTCGCGCAACAGCCCCATGTGAAAATGCCTGTAATAGGAAGAGCCCTCGGCCTCCCGGTGGCGTGTCGTCGCCTCCCACGTGGCCGGGAGATCATAGAGGCTGTACCAGTGAATGCGTGGCGTTCGCCCGACCAGCAGGGCCGCAGTTCTCTCGACACCCCAGGCCTGGACTTCATCGGCGCCAAAGGAGGACACGCCAACCTCGGTCACCCACACCGGTACGGATACCAGAGCCTGAATCTCAGCGAGCTTTGCGGGCCACTCGTCGACCTTCCACAGATTCCAGTCGAGCGGAAAGCCGTGCACCGCGACTGCGTCGACGTGATCGAGCACCCCGCGCGCCTTCATGTTCTCCATGAAGCGCGGATCGATCGGCGAGATGCCGCCGAGCACGCGCGTAAGCCCTGGGCGAACGGCGCAAATGGCCTTGGCAGCCGCGATCGCCATCGCGGCAAACCGCTCCCATTCGGGATCGATCAGAATGTCCCAATGCGACTTGTTGTTCGGCTCGTTCCAGATCTTGGCAGCTTCGATCATCGCGGGGAGCCTCGGGACGGATAGACTGGACCGTCAGTCTGGGGACGGTCGACCCTTCTGCAGAGATAGACCTCGTCTTCCGGATGGGCCAGCACGACAAAACCGGCGCTGCGCAGCATCGCCTCGGCGCAGGCCCTGTTGGGAGCCCACCAGTTGGTGGGATCGTCGGCATATTTGTGCTCGATGAAATGCAATTTCGGATAACCGGGATCATCGAATTGCGCTTCCGTCCAGAAATCGTAGTTTTCCGCGACGTGGTCGAGCTTGGGGCTGCCGCGGAGCATCGACTGGAACAGCAGGAGATCCCGCGCGACATGTTCGTGAATGAGATCCAGCGCGAGCAGGGGATGGCGCAGGTGATAGAGAACTCCCATGAAGATCACGAGGTCGAACTGCTCGCCGAGAGCGCCGACATCATAAGTCGACATTTTGCGGAATTCGATTTTCAGTCCACAGACTTCGGCGGCAAACCGCGCTTGTGCGAGATAAGTCTCGTCGGTATCGAGGCCCAGCACCCGTTCGGCGCCGCGCTGCTTCATCTCCATGGCGTAGAAGCCAGCGTTGCAGCCGATGTCGAGGACTGATTTGCCTTCCAGGCTCTCGGGGATCGCTTGCGAAAAGCGTTGCCATTTCACGCGCGGGTAGTCACCGAGGAAATGGGATGGCGCAGTGCTCACGCCATGCAGATCGAGATTGTGAAACCATGGCCCGAGCGCCTCGACGCGGCGGCGGATGTCCTCCTCTGTAAAACGCGAGCCACTCATGTCGCGCCTCCGCCAAAGCCGCGGGCCAGGGCCGCAAGCTTGTCAGGCGGTGATGCGGTCCGTAGCGCCGGCCGCCAGGCCTGATGTTCCGTTGTGTTTGATGCCAACAACGCCATCGCCGTGCGATAACCATGAATGGTGCCGACGTCGACGTAAGCCTCGCCCGCCTTGATTCCGACGCCGCGGCCGCCCGCGGCGAGATAGCCATTCACCAGGGTACCGAAATATTCGTCCTGGCAGCCGCGCTGCTGCCAGAGCCGCTCGAGCTCACGGAAACAGGACGCCGACATCCTGAAGGCACCCCAGATCCAGTTCGAGCCGGCATCCGCCCGCTTCACCTGGATCTCCCGGACCTGCTCGCCATCGAGCACGACCGCGTCGAAGAATTCCGGGTGCTCGACAGGAAACAGCAAGAAAGAAAGATCACTCTCGGGCAGGGCGCCGAGGGCCGCTTTCGGAAACCACACCGTATCCGGCAGTCCGACGATCACGTCCTCGCGGTCGCCGACGACCGTGCCGGCCCGGAACACCGCATCGCAGAGTCCGGAAGCCTTTGGCTGCACCACATAGGCCAGCCGCGCGCTTCCATAGCGATCACCAAAATATTCCAGAATGTCCGATTTGCCTGGTGCGATCACGAAGCAGATCTTGTCGGCGCCGCCGAGGATCAGCCGTTCGAGGAGATATTCCGAGACGGCACAGGGCCGATCCGCGCCGCCGTCGCTCCGGGTGCCCACAGGGAGCAACTCCTTCGAGAACGCCAAGGGCTGAATGCGACTGCCGCGGCCCGCCGCAGGTACGACACCCCACATCGCTAGATCTCCTGATCTGCAAGTTCAGGCGCAGGCTCATGGCGGCCCGCACCTTTTGCACCTTCAAGCAGGCCGATGAGCTGCTCGGCGCGTCGTGTGGAGCTGTGCTGGCAAAGCGTTCGCTCCCGCGCGCGCTGCGCGATCGTGCGCAATTCCTGGTCGCCGATCTCCAGTGCAGCGAGCGCGTCGTTCTCGTCGCTTGCCAGGACGATTTCCGCACCCGGCTCGAAGAACTCGTCGATCCCCTGCCAAGTGTCGCTCAACAGCGGCGAGCCGCAGGCCGCTGCCTCGAACAGCCGGCCCGATGGGCACCAGCCCATCTCGGCCATCGCTTTGCGTGTGATGTTCAGGGTCATCCGCGACGAGCCGAAGAAGGCGGCATGCTCGGAGGGCGGCAGATGGCGGACAAAGTAGATGTTCGGCGACCACGGAAAGTCCGGCGGATATTGTGCGCCCCCGATCAGGAAGCGCAGATCGCGCCGTCGAAGCGCCGGCTCGACGAAAAGCGATTGGAGCGTCTGCTGGCGGTCCTGTGAATAGGTGCCGAGATAGGACAGTTGCGCGCGGTAATGCGGTTGCGGCGCGACTGGGCGGTGAATCTCGGGATCGACATGCCCGTAGAGCGCATCGATCCGGCGCGCGCCCAGATGGCTGCGAAACTCATCGAAAACGCGCCCGCCGCCGGTGAAACTGAGGACGAGATCGAAATCGACCAGACCGCGCGGCCCGATATACGGGACGTCGTCGCCGGCCCTGAGCCTGGCCAGCGTGATCGGCGTATCCAGATCGTAGAAGATCCGCAACGCCTTCTCCTGATCCGCCACAAGCTCGGTGGCCACGAGACCATCCGGGCAGTAGGACGTGACGAAAGCGGCGTCTGCGTCGCTGACGTCGCTGCGCGCGCGGGTGCGGATGGTCTCCCATGACGTGTAGAGTTCGAGCCGACCGCCGGGGAGCTCGTAGAGATCTCGCGCACCGGCGTAATAGGGAACGTCGCGTTCGTAAAAGACCACGTCGTGCCCCATCCGAACCAGGTTCTTGCACAGTCCGCGCCAGAGCGTCGCGTGACCATTTCCCCAGGACGAAGAGATCGTAAGCCCGAAAATGACGATCTTCACGTCGGCACCTGTTGATTGATCCTCGATACGTGGATGCCGTCGCGATCCACCGAGAGGGTGCTGATACAGGCTGGATCGACGGCAATGGACATGAAATCATCGAGCGAGCGGCCGAGATAATGCAGCAACGCCGCGCGGATCGGCTCCGCATGCGTGACGATGATCAGCGCGCCGCCGCCGTCGACACGGAACTGCTCCAAATGAAGAACGACACGGCGCTGCAGGGCGAGCATGGACTCGCCGTTTGGAGGGCAGCTCGAACTACGAGCCATGTTCCAGCGCATCCAGGCCCTGTCCAGCTTCAATTCCTCGAACGAGCGTCCCGCCCAGTCGCCGACATCGATCTCGTCAACAGCAGGCACGATCTCGACAGCAAGGCCGAACCGCAATGCCAGAATGCCCGCCGATTGTCGGGCGCGCCGCTGCGGGCTCGTCTGGATCGCCGAAGCAGGTGAGGTCAGGAGTTCGGCACATAGCTCCATCTGGCGGCAGCCCAGCTCGTCGAGGCTGATGCCCGGCATCCTGCCGCAGAGCTTTCGCGCGATCAGCGGGTGATGACCGTGACGAATGAGGTGAATGACCCTGGGCATCGCGCGATCAGCCCTTGTTGTCGATGAAGGCGCGAGTCCGCCGGCGGGCCTCTTCGTCGGTAAATTGCTGGGGCGGTGATTTCATGAAATAGCTCGACGGGCCCGTCAGTGCGCCGGCAATGCCGCGATCCATCGCCAGCTTGGCGCAGCGAACGGCGTCGATGACCACGCCGGCCGAATTGGGGGAATCCCAGACTTCGAGCTTCAGCTCGGCATTGAGCGGGACACCGCCGAATGTAGTGCCTTCGAGCCGGATGTAGGCAAGCTTGCGGTCGGTGAGCCAGGGGACATGGTCGCTCGGCCCGACATGGACGTTCTCGGGAACGACGGGGACGTCGAACTGGCTGGTGACTGCCTGCGTCTTGGATATCTTCTTCGACGTGAGGCGTTCACGTTCCAGCATGTTCTTGAAATCGGTGTTGCCGCCGAAATTGAGCTGGTAGGTGCGATCGAGCCGGACACCCCGTTCGCGAAACAGGTTGGCCAGCATGCGGTGCAGAATGGTGGCGCCGACCTGGCTTTTGATGTCGTCACCGATGATCGGCAGGCCAGCCTTCTCAAAGCGCCGCCTCCAGGCGGGCGTCGATGCAATGAAGACGGGGATGCAATTCACGAAAGCGCAGCCGGCTTCGATGGCACGTTCGGCATACCACTCGGTCGCGCGTTGCGATCCCACCGGCAGATAAGAGACCAGCACGTCGGTGCGCGACCTGGTCAGAACGTCGGTCACGTCGGCTTCTGCCACCGGCGCGATCGGGACGTCGTCCTCGAGATAGCAACCAATTCCGTCGAGCACAGGACCGCGCTGGACGGCAACGCCAGTCTGTGCGACGTCCGAGAAGCGGCAGGTGTTGTTCGGCTCGGCCCAGATTGCCTCCGCTACATCACGGCCAACCTTATTGGCGTTGACGTCGAAGGCCGAGCTGACTTCGATGTCGCTGACGAGATAGCCGCCGACATCCGCATTCATCAGACCCGGGACCGGCTCATTGGATTTGGCATCCCGATAATGCGACAGTCCTTGTATAAATGAACTTGCGCAATTGCCAACACCGACAATGCCGACGCGAACGCGGCGTCTGTCTTGAAGAGGGGCATGCATCGATCGGTCCCTTCCAGAGCGGGCGGCGTTGCAACGTAAGTACCTCGCGAACGTGTTAGCGTGCTCTTCGTTCCAGGACTTGCTCAGTCCGCCGGCAGTGTCACCCGCTTCTGGCTGGCAAAATCGAAACAGCTTAACCTGGTATAATGTTTTCGGCTCCGGGCAGAGGAACGATAAGCTTCTTAGAAGAAGATGATGATGCTTCGCCCCGGTGGGTGAGGTGGCGATCGCCGAACGAAATCCAACCTGGCGCGTTTGATCGCAGATGGCATGGACAGGGTTAAGCGTGCCATCGGATCACGAAGTGAGAGACTGCAATGAGCGACAGCGCGACCACCACCAAGCATGAGACGATCAGGAAATGGGCGGAGGAGCGTGGCGGCCGTCCGGCAACCGTCCGCGCCACCGAGGAAGACGGCCACGCCGGCATCTTGCGGATCGACTTCGACCCCAGCCAGAAATCGCTGGACCCGATCGAGTGGGCCGAGTTCTTCCGGAAGTTCGACGAGTCCCGGCTGGCGTTTCTCTATCAGGACCGAACCAAGGACGGAAAGATCAGCCGGTTTCACAAATTCGTCCATCGTTCGTCCGCTCCCTGAGAATGCCCGCTTCTCCACCTGATGCGCGCGGCGCGCGTGACGGCAGGGAGTGGACCGACGCCATGCGTGCGTGCGATTTCGATCGGGCATGGGCGATCGCGGATCGCAATCTGGCAAGAGTCCGCCGAGTAAACCTTCCGAAGCATGAGGGACCACGCCATCAGCAGCTGATCTGGCGCGGTGAACGGTTGAGCGGCAAGAGGGTCCTGGTTCGCTGCTATCACGGACTTGGGGACACGATTCAGTTTGTCCGTTTCGTGCGTCCGCTGCGAATGATCGCGCGTGAAGTGATCGTCTGGTGCCAACCCGAACTGGTTCCACTGATCTCTGCAGCAGCCGGCGTCGACCGGGCCATTGCCCTGCACGATGGAACGCCGGATGTCCCGTTCGACGTCGACATCGAGATCATGGAGATTCCCCATGCGATCAAGGCGACGCGCCATCAATTCGAGACGCGGAGCCCATACCTTAGATGCCTGCGCAGCCCTGTTCCGAGAGCAACGCAGCACGCCGGAAAGCTGTCGATTGGCCTGGTCTGGCGCGCCGGTGATTGGGACAGCAGGCGATCGTTTCCGGTCAGCGAGCTCGAGAGGCTGCACGCGCCTGGCACGCAGCTCTGGTCGTTGCAGCGTGGAGAGGCCGCCAAAGCCGCGGACGAAATCGGGGCGATCGACGTTAGCACGCCGGACATCATGACATTGGT
>Ga0335070_10007505_pt1 | contig 12794 bp, 12 predicted proteins | sample Lox_Sample_13_FD_206722 | JGI IMG/M metagenome (GOLD analysis project Ga0335070, IMG submission 206722) | Soil microbial communities from Loxahatchee National Wildlife Refuge, Florida, United States - Lox_Sample_1.3 | ecosystem: Environmental > Terrestrial > Soil > Wetlands | place: USA...
GGCCTGGCCCCTCAGGGCGATGAGCCTCTGCTCCACCGATCCTCTGCCGCTCCAGAGTTCCTCCACGACTCCCACCCGGGTGTTGGGGACGTACCGCACCATGCCCGACGCCCACAGCAGCAGCAGGCCTGCCGTGACCGCGGTGACGGCGAGAGGAATGGTCAGCATATAGCCTATGGCTTTGCCTCCTTGCAGAAGACGCAGACCGCGGCGTGCCGCCGGCGGACGGGCCACCTTGTCGGCGGGAGAACCAGAAACGTCAGCCGCGCCCCCAGCGACGCTGCGGTACCGCGTTGGACATACAGCGCGGTCTGGTCAGATATGGATGCGCGTCCCCAGCTCGATGACGCAGTTGGTCGGTATCCGGAAGAATTCGACGACGCTGCCCGCATTGCGAGACAGCGTCTCGAACAACTGTTCACGCCAGCGCGGCATCGCCCCACCGGGCGTCGGCACCACGGTTTCCCGGCTCAGGAAGTACGACATGGCGAACAGGTCTATGTCGAGCCCTTTCTGCCGGCACAGCTCGAGCGCCTGCGGGATATCCGGCTGATCCATGAATCCGTAGTTCACCCGCACGCGCCATACGCCGTTGCCGAGAGGCTCGACGTCCACCCGATCGGTCTCCGGCAGCCAGGGCACGTCCGCGAACTTCACGGTCAGGATGATGTTCTTCTCGTGCAGCACCATGTTGTGCTTCACGTTGTGCATCAGGGCCTGCGGCACGGTGTCCGGATTGGCGACCGGAAACACCGCAGTGCGCGCAACGCGCGTGCACCCGTGGTTGAGCAGGTTCTGCACGAACGGCTGCAGCGCGGGATCGCCCCGCCGGATGTGGTCGATCAGCAGCTCGCGGCCCCGCTTCCAGGTCGACATGACGAGGAACACCGCTGCGCCGAGCGTGATCGGGAGCCAGCCGCCTTCCACCACTTTCACCGAGCACGACGCGACCAGAAGGCAATCCACCAGCAGGAACAGCCCCGTGGCGCCGAGCGCGATCCAGACCGGGAAGTTCCAAGCATGACGCACCACGAAGTAGGTGAGCACGGTCGTGGCGAGCATGGTCAGCGTGACGGCGATGCCATAGGCGGCCGCCAGCGACGACGAGGACCCGAACCCCAATGTGGCAACCGCAACGGCGATCAGCAGCGTCCAGTTGACCAGCGGGATATAGATCTGACCCATTTCGCGGGCGGACGTATACACGATTTGCATGCGCGGCAGGAAGCCGAGCTGGATCGCCTGCTTGGTCATCGAGTAGGCGCCGGAGATCACGGCCTGCGACGCGATGATGGTGGCGAGTGTCGCCAGGACCACCGCGGCAAGCAGCAGCTGCGGCGGGAACAGCCGATAGAACGGGTTCTCGACCGCGCCTGGATCTGCCAGCAGAAGCGCCCCCTGCCCCAGGTAGTTGAGCGCCAGGGCGGGGAACACCAATCCGTTCCATGCCAGGCGGATGGGACCCTTGCCGAAGTGGCCCAGATCGGCGTACAGGGCCTCGGCCCCTGTGACGGCCAGGACGATCGCGCCGACGGCCAGGAAGACCCCCGAGCCGCGACCGGCCAGAAACGCCACGGCGTGTACAGGATTCAAGGCGGACAGGATCGCCGGGTTGCGCGCGATCTGCATCAGGCCGAAGACGGCGAGCGTCCCGAACCACACGCAAATGGTCGGGCCGAACCACTTGCCGACCGTAGCGGTGCCGTGCCGCTGCACTACGAACAGGCCCACCAGGATCAGCACCGCCAAGGGCAGCACGTACGGCTTGAGGGTAGGTGTCATCACCTCCAGCCCCTCTACGGCGGAAAGGACCGAGATGGCCGGCGTGATGATGCTGTCTCCGTAAAACAGAGAGGCGCCGAGCAGCCCGATCAACACTAGCCGCGCGGGGTGAGCAGCCTTCTTTCCGACGGCCGAGGAAGCGAGCGCCAGGAGCGCCATTATGCCGCCTTCTCCGCGGTTGTCAGCTCGCAGGATCAGGATGACGTACTTGAGCGTCACCACCATGACCAGGAGCCAGATCACCGAGGAGATCGCGCCCACCACGTGCTCCGGCGTTGGCGCGATGCCGGTGGACCGACCGAAGATCTCCTTGACCGCGTACAACGGGCTGGTGCCGATGTCGCCGTAGACGACCCCGATGGCACCCAGAGTCAGCGCCGCTACCCCTGGTTTCTTCGCCCCCTGCATACCCGCCTCGTTCTCGTTATGGCGACAGCCGCGTTTATACTGCAGTAGCGAGCCAGAGCGAGGGCTAGAACCTCGTCGGATCCGCCAGGTTTTCGAAGCGCGTGTACTCGCCGAGGAACGCCAGGCGCACCGTTCCGATCGGCCCGTTGCGCTGCTTGCCGATGATCACCTCGGCGATCCCCTTGTCCGAGGTTTCGGGGTTGTACACCTCGTCGCGGTAGATGAACAGGATCAGATCTGCATCCTGTTCGAGCGCTCCGCTTTCGCGAAGGTCCGACATCACCGGCCGCTTGTTGGGCCGCTGCTCCAGGCTGCGATTGAGTTGCGACAGTGCCACGACGGGCACGTTCAGCTCCTTGGCCAGGGCCTTCATGCCGCGCGAGATCTCCGACAGCTCGGTTGCCCTGTTCTCGCCCTCGTTCGAGGCAGACATGAGCTGCAAGTAATCGACGACGATGAGCCCGAGCTTCTTGTGCTGGCGGGCGAGGCGGCGCGCACGCGCGCGCAGCTCGAGGGGGTTCAGCGCGGCGGTTTCGTCGATGAAGATGGGCGCGTCGTTGAGCTTGCCTACCGCGTGCGTGAGCTTCTGCCATTCCTCGTCGTGCAGGCGCCCGGTACGGAGCTTGTGCTGGTCGAGCTTGCCGACCGAGCCGAGCATGCGCATCACCAGTTGCGCGCTGCCCATCTCCATGCTGAACACGCCCACCGGCAGCCCCGACTCGAGCGCCACGTGCTCGGCGATATTCATGCACAGACTCGTTTTCCCCATACTCGGGCGACCCGCCACGATGATCAGCTCCCCGGGTTGGAATCCGGACGTCATGCGATCGAGGTCCGCGAACCCGGTCGGCACGCCGGTGACATCGCTCTGGTTTTCGCGGTTGTAGAGCATGTCGATGCGCTCCACCACCTGCGTGAGCAGCGGCGGCATCTCCTGGAAGCCCTGGTTGCCGCGCGCGCCCTGCTCGGCGATCTCGAACACCTTCGACTCGGCCTCGTCGAGGATCTGCGAGGGCTCACGCCCCATCGGGTTGTAGGCGCTGTCGGCGATGGTGGTGGCGACTTCGGCCAGCTTGCGCAGGACGGCACGGTCCCGGACGATCTCGCCGTAGCGGCGGATGTTGGCGGCCGAGGGTGTGTTGGCCGCGAGCGCGCTCAGATACGCCAGCCCGCCGACCGACTGCAGGTCCTTGGTGCTCTCCAACGCCTCGCCCACCGTGATGACATCGGCCGGCCGACCCTGCTCGATCAGCCGGGCGATTGCGCGATAGATCAGCCGATGATCGGCGCGGTAGAAATCGCTCTCCCCGATCAGGTCGGCGACCTTGTCCCAGGCGCTGTTCTCCAGCAGCAACCCGCCGAGCACCGACTGCTCGGCCTCCACCGAGTGCGGCGGCAGCTTGATCAGGTCGACCTGGCTGTCTTCGATGATCTTGGAGACGGATTGGGCCACGCGCGTCAGCAGTCAGGAATCGGGTATCAGGAATCAGGCAGAAGCATGGCACAGGGCGGTGTCATGCGGTGAGCCATTGTACTTCCGCAAACGAAAAAGGGCCGGCGAGTGCCGGCCCCTTCGTTGTCGCGATGTGCCGGCAGGCTATTGCTCGCCCAGCACCGACACCTTGATGTGCGCCTTGGCGTCGGCGTGCAAGTCGATCACGATGTCGTAGTCGCCCACTTGCTTGAGCGGCCCTTCCGGCAGCCGCACCATGGCCTTGGCGACGTCGAAGCCCTGCGCCTTGAGCGCCTCGGCAATGTCGTAGTTAGTCACCGAGCCGAACAAGCGGCCATCGACGCCGGCCTTCTGGGTGACCTGCACCATCAGCCCCTCGAGCTTGGCCGCACGCTCCTGCGCGCTGGCGAGCGCCTCGTTCTGCGCCTTCTCCAGGTCGGTGCGGCGTTTCTCGAACTCGGCGATGTTCTCCGGCGTCGCTCGCTTGGCCTTGCCGTTGGGGATCAGGTAGTTGCGTGCGTAGCCCTGACGCACCTTGACGATGTCGCCCAGCGCGCCGAGGTTGGCGACTTTCTCCAACAGGATGATCTGCATGGCGGCTCCCTCAATGCACGTCGGTGTACGGGATCAGCGCCAGGAAGCGCGCGCGCTTGATGGCGGTGGACAGCTGCCGCTGGTAGTGGGCCTTGGTTCCGGTGATGCGCGCCGGGATGATCTTGCCGTTCTCGTTGACGAAGTCCTTCAGGACCTCGATGTCCTTGTAATCGATCTCCTTGACCTTCTCCGCGGTGAAGCGACAGAACTTGCGCCGCTTGAACAGCGGGCGGAAATTGCGGTCGTCCTTCTTCTTGTCGCGCTTGTCCTTGCTCTTGGGTCTGAATGCCATCTTCGTATGCCTCTACTCGATCTCGAATTCGTTCACATGCAGCACCAGCTGCGTGCTGCGACGGTTGCGGGTGGCCAGGAAACCGCCCAGCGTGAGCGCCTGTCCCAGCGGCAGCGCGGCCAGCTTCTGCGCTATGTCGCCGATGGCCACGGCCTGCGCTTCCAGTTCGACCTCGCGGGGGTGCTTGGCTTCCAGCTGCCGCGAGCGATGCGACAGGCGGAAGGCGAACAGCGGAACCCCCGCGGGCGTGTAGCGCAATTGCTCGTGTGCGACCAGCGTGCCGCTCAGGCGGACCTTGTTGTGTGCCGGGCGCGCGCGCGGCTCAGGCGGCGGCGCTGGGTTGCGCAGCCGGCTTCTCCTCGCCGGTCGGGATGGCGCGGGACTTCTCCGAGCGCATCATCGGAGACGGCTCGACGATGGCCTCGTCGCGCACGATCACCAGATGGCGCAGCACCGCGTCGTTGAACCGGAAGGCGTGCTCCAGCTCTCCCAGGGCTTCCTTGTCGCACTCGATGTTCATCAGAACGTAGTGCGCCTTGTGCACCTTCTGGATCGGAAAAGACAGCTGGCGCCGGCCCCAGTCTTCCAGCCGGTGGATGCGACCGCTGCGTGCGGTGACCATCCCCCGGTAGCGCTCGACCATCGCGGGCACCTGCTCGCTCTGGTCGGGATGCACGATGAAAACGACCTCGTAGTGTCGCATGGACTCTCCTCATGGATGTCGGCGGCGCGCAGCCGCCGGGTCAGCCCCCCAAACAGGTGGTGGAGCAAGGAACACGCTGCGCTCGTGAGCAGCGGAAGGCGCGGATTATACGGGTTTTTGCCGCGGCATCAAGGCGCGACGCTGCTCCCTCTCCCTGCGGGAGAGGGTCGGGGTGAGGAGTGGGGCGTCAGCCGATACACAGCACCCCACCGCGGATGTGCTCCCCGAGGCTGGCCGCGTGCGCCAGGCCGTAGAGGCCGAATCCAAGCACCAGGGCGCCGGAGGCCACTCGCACCGGGCGCGCCCGGGTCAGGCCGCGCAGCTTGCGCCAGGCAATGCCGGCCAGCAGCAGGTTGGGCAACGTACCGGCCCCGAACGCCGCCATGGTCGCGGCGCCGGTCAGCGGATCGCCGGACAGCACGGCAGTCACCAGAATGCCGTACACCAGGCCGCATGGAATCCAACCCCAGAGCAGCCCGAGCGCCACTGCCTTGGGCAGCGTATCGGCCGGCAGCAGCTTCGCTGCGACCGGCTGGATGCGCCGCCACAGCCCAGTGCCCAGGCGCTCGAGGGCGGTGGCGACGTGCGAGACGCCGGCCAGATACAGGCCGAGGGCGATCAGGACGAGGTTGGCCAGGATATACAGCGCAAGCTGCACCGGCAGCGCACCGTCGAGCAGCAGGCCCAGGCTCCCGGCGAAGCCCGCCACGGCGCCGGCCGCCGTGTATGAAGTGATGCGGCCCAAGTTGTAGCCCAGCTGCAAGCCGACGCGGCTGGAGCCACCGGTGCCGGACAGGGCGGCGACGATGCCGCCACACATGCCCATGCAATGCACGCCGCCCAGCAGCCCGGTCAGGAACACCGCGCCCAGCACGCCGGCGGAGAAGGTCATCAGACCGCTTTGGAGTAGCGCCGCCGCTGCTCGCCCTCGCGCAGGTAGCGGTCGAACACCATGCAGATGTTGCGGATGAAGAAGCGACCGAGCGGCGTGACGGTCAGATAATGCTCGTCCAGTGTGATCAGCCCCGCCTCGCGCAGCGGCGCGAGGTCGCTCAACTCCTGCGCGAAGTATCTGCGAAAGTCGATCAGGTGCGCCAGTTCGATCGCCTGGATCGGCACCTCGAACTGGCACATCAGGCATTGGATCAGCGTCCGGCGCAGCAGGTCGTCCGCGGTCAGCTCGATGCCGCGCAGCACCGGGAGCTGGCCGTGATCCAGCCGATCGTAATATTCCTCCAGCGTCTTGACGTTCTGGCTGTAGCTCGGCCCGACCTGCCCGATGGCGCAGATGCCGAAGCCGAGCAGATCGCAATCCGAATGAGTCGAGTAGCCCTGGAAGTTGCGATGCAGGCGACCCTGGCGCAACGCGAGCGTCAGCTCGTCTTCTGGCTTGGCGAAATGGTCCATCCCGATGTAGACGTACCCCGCATCGGACAAGCGGCGAATGGCCAGAGACAGCAGCTGCAGCTTGGCTTCCGGCGTGGGCAACTGCGCCTCGTTGATGCGCCGCTGCGGCTTGAACACGGCAGGCAAGTGCGCATAGTTGTACAGAGCGATGCGGTCCGGGGCGGCCTCGATGATGCGCTCCAGCGTGCGGTTGAAGCCGATCACGTTCTGCTTGGGCAGGCCGTAGATGAGGTCCACGTTGACCGACTTGAAGCCGCTCTCGCGTGCCGCCCGGATCACGCCCAGCGTCTGCTCTTCGGTCTGGATGCGGTTCACCGCCTGCTGCACGGCGGGATCGAAGTCCTGCACGCCCAGGCTGATGCGGTTGAACCCCACGCGGGCGAAGAAGGCCACATCGTCCCCATCCACCCGCCGGGGATCGACCTCGATCGCGTACTCGCCGCGCGCGTCCAGGCGGAAATGCTGCCTGACTGCCGCCATCAGGTCGTTCATTTCCTGATGGGAGAGGAAGTTGGGCGTACCCCCGCCCCAGTGCATCTGCACCGCCTTTCTCGCGCCCGCCAGCAGCGCGCTGACCAGCTCGATCTCCTTCACCAGATAGCGGACATAGCGCGCGGAGCGGCTATGGTCCTTGGTGATGACCTTGTTGCAGGCACAGAAGTAGCAGACGCTTTCGCAAAACGGCAGATGGAAATATAATGACAAAACGCGCGGCTGGCCGCTGAGGATACGTTTCTCGATCCAGCCCCGGTAGGTGTCGGCGCTGAAAGCCTCGACAAAACGGTCGGCAGTGGGGTACGAGGTATACCGCGGCCCGCTGACGTCGAAGCGCCGGAGCAGGTCGACCGGCACCAGCGGTCCTCGATGGGTGTCTTCCATGGTTATACTGCGCTTCCCGACTCAGCGGTCAATGTGCCAGGGACCGGGCCAGACGTCTTGACGTGGATCAACCCGCGCCCATCAAACAGCGGAGTCCGGAAATGCCACTACAGAAAGTCGCGACCGAGTTGAACATGGCCCGTCTAAAGATGGCCTGTTCCAGCTGCAGCCTGCGCGAACTGTGCTTGCCGGTGGGCCTGAGCAACGAGGAGGTGGACAGGCTGGACACGCTGGTCTTCACCCGGCGCCCTGTCAAGCGCGGAGAGTACCTGTTCCGCGCCGGCGAGCAGTTCGATTCCCTCTACGCCGCCCGCACCGGCTTCTTCAAGACCAAGCTGCTGCTGGAGGATGGGCGCGAGCAAGTCACCGGCTTCCACATGGCGGGGGAGCTGATGGGCATGGACGGGATCGGCACCGAGCGCCACACCTGCGACTCGGTCGCCCTGGAGGACAGCGATGTGTGCGTCATCCCCTTCACCCGTCTGGAGCACCTGAGCCGGGAGATGGAAGTCCTCCAGCACCACTTCCACAAGGTAATGAGCCGCGAGATCGTGCGCGAGCACGGTGTCATGATGCTTCTGGGCAGCATGCGCGCGGAGGAGCGCCTGGCGGCGTTCCTGCTCAACCTGTCCCAGCGGCTGAGCACCCGCGGCTACTCGCCCAACGAGTTCAACCTGCGCATGACGCGTGAGGAGATCGGCAGCTACCTCGGCTTGAAGCTGGAAACCGTCAGCCGCGTGTTCTCCAAGTTCCAGGAGGACGGCCTGATCGCCGTGCAGCAGAAGAACATCCGGATCCTCAGTCCGGCCGGACTGCGGGAGTTGGTGGGCAGGGGCAGCAGCTAGCCGGGCGCGATCGGCACCCGGGCGCCACCGCGATGCGCCGCCGAGACAACGAGAAAGGGGCGCCCGAGGGTGCCCCTTGTCATTTCCGCCTGCAGCCGCTCAGGCCTCGAGGCGGGCCAGTTCCACGGAGTTGCGCACGCCCACGCGGCGTAGCATGCCTTCCATCGGACAGAAGCGGGTGAACCCGCTCTGGAACAAGTTGGCTCCAACGAACGCCGTGAACAGCAGGAAATACTGGCTCACGAACAGCGGGCTGCCCGGCGCGCCCAGGGCCAGCGAAATCAGGATGAACGACCCCGCGATGATGCGGATCACGCGTTCCATGCTCATGTAAGACGCCTCCAGCTATACGAAGAATGTGGCTGCAGGATATATGCTGGCCAGCGGCAGATCTGTAACCAACGTCACACACCCCCCGTTGCCCGTCACCCTCGCCGGTACGAATACGCGTACAGCACAACCGGAATCACCACCAGCGTGAGCATCGTGGACACCAGGATGCCGAAGATCAGCGACACCGCCAGGCCGTTGAAGATCGGATCGTCCAGGATGAAGAAGGCGCCGAGCATTGCCGCCAGGCCCGTGAGCACGATCGGCTTGGCTCGCGCCGCGGCGGCCTGAATCACCGCGTCCTGCAGCGGCGTGCCGGCCCGCACCGCCTGGTTGACAAAGTCCACCAGCAGGATCGAGTTGCGCACGATGATGCCCGCCAGCGCGATCATCCCGATCATCGACGTAGCGGTGAACTGTGCGCCGAGCAGGGCATGGCCGGGCATCACGCCGATGATGGTCAGCGGGATCGGGGCCATGATGATCAGCGGCGTGGAGTAGGAGCGGAACTGCGCGACCACCAGCAGGTAGATCAGCACCAGGCCCACCGCGTAGGCGATGCCCATGTCGCGGAAGGTCTCGTAGGTCACCTGCCATTCGCCGTCCCACTTGTAGGCGTACTGGCGGTAGCGGTCCGGCGGCTGGCCGATGAAGTACTCGCCCAGCACGCCGCCATCCGAGAGCGGCATGTTGCGCACCTTGGAACGGATCTCGAACATACCGTACAGCGGGCTGTCCAGCTTGCCGGCCATGTCCCCCAGCACGTACACCACCGGCACCAGGTCCTTGTGATAGACGGTGCGCTCGCGCTGGCTCTTGACCGCCTCCACCAGCTCGGACAGCGGCACCAGCGTCGCGCTGCGGCTGCGCACGGTGAGCTTGAGCAGCTGGTCGAGGCTGCTCTGCAGCTCCGGCGGGAGCGTCAGCCGCACTGGGATCTCGAACTTCGCTTCCCCGCTGTGCACCGGCGTGACGTACTCCCCCGACAAGCCCATGCGCATGGTCTGCACGATGTCCTTCTGCGCCACGCCGGCGAGCGCGGCCTTGGCCTGCAGCACCCGCAGGACCACGCGCGGCGCCGGCTCGTCCACGGTGTCGCCCAGGCCGACTATGTCGGGCGTGGCGGCGAAGCGCTCGCGCACCTGCATCGCCACGCGCATCTGGCCTTCGTAGTCCGGGCCGTAGACCTCCGCCACGATCGGCGCGAGCACCGGCGGCCCCGGCGGCACCTCGACCACCGTCGCATCGGCGCCATACTTGCGGCCGATCGCTTCGACGGCAGGGCGCGCCGCGCTGGCGATGTCGTGGCTCTTGCGCTTGCGGTGATGCTTCTCCACCAGGTTGACCTGGATGTCGCCCAGTTCCGCGCTCTCGCGTAAGTAGTACTGCCGCACCAGCCCGTTGAAGTTGATCGGCGCCGCCGTCCCCGCGTAGGCCTGATAGTCCGTCACGTCGGGCACGGACTGAAGATAGGCGCCGATCTCGTGCAAGGCGCTCGCGGTGCGCTCGACCGGGGTACCCACCGGCATGTTGACCACCACCTGGAACTCCGACTTGTTGTCGAACGGCAGCATCTTGAGCACCACCAGCTTGACCACGGCCAGGCCCATCGCCAGCAGGATGGCGAGCACGATTCCGCCGAGCAGCAGCAGCCGGTTGCCGCGCCCGCGCTCGCGGTTGAGGAACGGCGTCATGACCCGTGTGAAGAAGCGGGTGAGCCGGGAGCTGCCTTCCTCGTGGTGGGCGTGGGGCGCATGCGCGGTGAGCTTGAGCGCGAGCCAGGGCGTGATGCTGAACGCCACGGCCAGCGAGATCAGCATGCCCATGCTGGCGTTGATCGGGATCGGGCTCATGTACGGCCCCATCAGGCCGGTGACGAAGGCCATCGGCAGCAGCGCTGCGATCACCGTCAGCGTGGCCAGGATGGTGGGGCCGCCCACCTCGTCCACCGCCGCCGGGATCACCTCCAACAGCGGCGCGTCGCTCATCTGCCTGCGACGATGGATGTTTTGGTTACGGCCGGACGCCTCCGCGTCCTTAATGTCGCCTTGGGCGACATTAGCCTGCGCCGAAACATTCATCGTCCACCGACGATGAATGTTTTCGACCACCACGATCGCGTCGTCCACCAGGATGCCGATGGAAAAGATCAGCGCGAACAGCGACACCCGGTTGAGCGTAAAGCCCCAGGCCCAGGAGGCGAACAGCGTCGCCGAGAGCGTCAGCAGCACCGCCGTGCCCACGATCAGCGCCTCGCGCCGGCCGAGCGCGGCGAACACCAGCGCCACGACCGACAGCGTGGCGAAGACGAGCTTCTGGATCAGCTTGGAAGCCTTGTCGCTCGCAGTTTCGCCGTAGTTGCGGGTGACGGTGACGTTGACCCCTTCCGGGATGAGCGTGCCCTTCATCGTCTCCGCGGCACGCGTGACCCGCCGCGCGACGTCCACCGCATTCTCGCCGGGTTTCTTGGACACCGCGATGGTCACCGCCGGATGCTCGCCGGTGGCGTCCGCCGGGCCGCGGCTCGCCTGCGGTCCCAGCCCAGTCCACACGTAGCGCGACGGCTGGTCCGGCCCATCCACGATGCGCGCCACGTCCGACATGTAGATCGGCCGGCCCTCGAACACGCCCACCACCAGCTTGCGCACGTCCGCGGCGCTCGCCACGTAGGTGCCGGTCTCGACCAGGATCTCGCGGTTGTTCTGGATGAGCTCGCCGGAGGGCTGCGCCGCGTTCGACAGCTGCAGCGCCTCGCGCAGGTCCTGACCCGTGATCCGGTAGGCGTTCATGCGCTCGGGCTCGACGATCACCCGGAGCACGTGGCCGGGGCCGCCGATGGTGTACACGTCGCGGGTGCCCGGCACGCGCTTGAGCTCGATCTCGGCGGCGTGCGCCACCTCTTCCAGCTCGAAGGCGCCGCGCGCTTCGTCGGTGGTCCACAGCGTGAGCGTGACGATCGGCACATCATCGATGCCCTTGGGCTTGATGATCGGGTCGCCCACGCCGAGCTGCGGCGAGATCCAGTCACGGTGCGAGAAGATCGTGTCGTACAGCAGCACCAGCGCCTTCTCGTGCGACACCCCGACCTTGAACTGCGCGGTGAGGATCGCCATCCCGGGCCGCGACACCGAGTAGACATGGTCGATGCCGGCGATGCGCGACACCACCTGCTCCGCCGGCGAGGCCACCAGGTGCTCCACGTCCCGGACCGAGGCGCCCGGGAACGGAATGAACACGTTGGCCATGGTTACGTTGATCTGCGGCTCTTCCTCCTTGGGCGTGATCAGCACGGCGAACGCGCCGAGCAGGAACAGCACCAGCGCGATCAGCGGGGTGAGCTGGCTCGACTGGAAGAAGGCGGCGATGCGGCCCGATACTCCCATGCTGCTACGCGGCGTCCTTCAACTTGAGGATCCCCAGCGCGTGCAGCACCAGCTTCTCGTACACCGGCTCGGTGGTGCCCTTCTTCATCTTGCGCAGGAAGTAGCGCTCGAAGGCGACTTTGCCCAGATGCACCCACTTGCCCTCCGCGAACCAGTTGACGTTGCGCGGAGGGATCTGCGGCAGCGCGACGAATGCGGCGCCGGTGTCGCCGAAGTCGGCCAGGCACACCGCGTTCCAGGTCGCCTTCGCCGTGGGCTCCTTGCCGTCTAGCTGCGCGCGGATGTTGTCCGCAGTGGCTTCCACCATCGATTCGATCATATAGCCGGTCTTCGGCGCCCCGGTGGGGACCGGTGTCTGTTCCACCGGCGGAATGGCCACGCACACGCCCACCGCGTAGATGTTCTTGTACTTCGGGTTGCGCTGATGCTCGTCGATCAGGATGAAGCCGCGCGGGTTGGTCAGCCCCTCGATGCCGAACACCGCATCGATGCCTTTGAAGGCCGGCAGGACCATCGAGTACTTGAACGGCACCTCATGGGTGCGCTTCTCCTTGCCCATGTCGTCGAACTCGGTCGCGTGCAGCTTGCCGTTTTCGACCTTGGTGGTCTTGGCGTTGGTGATCCACTTGATGTGGCGGTCGCGCATCGCCGACTCGAGCAGGCCCTTCGAGTCGCCCACGCCGCCCAGCCCGAGATGGCCGATGTACGGCTAGGCGGT
>Ga0335070_10007506_pt1 | contig 12793 bp, 6 predicted proteins | sample Lox_Sample_13_FD_206722 | JGI IMG/M metagenome (GOLD analysis project Ga0335070, IMG submission 206722) | Soil microbial communities from Loxahatchee National Wildlife Refuge, Florida, United States - Lox_Sample_1.3 | ecosystem: Environmental > Terrestrial > Soil > Wetlands | place: USA: Florida...
TCGACGAGGTCCCGACCCCGCAGGTCCCGCGCTTCCAGGAGGAGCTGCGCGAGCACCTGCGCGCGCAGGAGGAGATCTACAAGCAGATCCGGGAGACCGGCGACCTGCCGGACGACCTCGCCGAGAAGCTCAACGCCGAGATCGAGAAGGCGAAGAACGCCTTCAACATCGAAGAGGAGACGGGCCTCGTCTAGTGGCCTCGCTCCAGGACATCCGCCGCCGGATCAACTCGGTCCGCAACACACGCAAGATCACGAAGGCGCTCGAGCTCGTCGCGAGCGCGCGGCTCCGCCGTGCGCAGTCGCGCATCGAGGAAATGCGGCCGTATGCGGACCGCATGCAGGAGCTCATGGTCGGCGCCGCGCGCGCTGCGTCGTCGTTCCGCAACCTGCCGCTCATGCAGCGGCGTGAGATCCGGAAGGTCGGCGTCGTCGTCTTCACCGGTGACCGCGGCCTCGCCGGGCCGTTCAACGGGCAGGTGCTGCGGCGCGCGTTCCAGTTCGAGCGCGAGGAGCGCGCGGCTGGGCACGAGCTCGTGTGGACGGTGGTCGGGCGCAAGGGCGGCTCGACCCTCCGCTTCCGGCGCTACGACGTCGCCGCCCACTGGGAGGGATTCGTCGACAAGCCCGGCTATCACGACGCGCAGGCGGTCGCGCACAAGCTCGCCGAGCTGTACACGAACGAAGAGGTCGACCGCGTGGTCGTCGTCTACAACCGCTACGTCAGCCCGCTCGTCCAGCGCGTCACCGTCACCGACCTGCTGCCGATCCCCGAGCACGTGCTCGAGGGCAAGGAGGACGAGGACGAGAAGGCGAAGGCGATGCGCGGCGACTTCATCTACGAGCCGGACCCGGAGGAGATCCTCCTTCGCCTGCTGCCGGTCTATCTCGAGACCGAGATCTACCGCGCCCTCCTCGAGTCGGCCGCGTCGTTCCTCGCCTCGCAGATGACGGCGATGCGGAACGCCTCGAAGAACGCGAACGAGCTCATCGACCGCTACACGCTGCAGCTGAACCGCGCCCGCCAGGCCGCGATCACCCAGGAGATCCTCGAAGTCGTCGCCGGAGCCGACGCACTGACCGCCTAAGGAGACAGATGTCTGCCACGAAAGAGAAGACCGGCCGGATCGTCGAGATCAAGGGCGTCGTGCTCGACGCCGTCTTCCCGAACGGGCTGCCGGAGATCAACCACGCCCTCAAGGTCGAGGTGCCCGAGGGTGACGGCACGCGCGAGCTGATCGCGGAGGTGCAGCAGCACCTCGGCGACGACCGCGTGCGCGCGGTCGCGATGGACTCGACCGACGGCCTCGCCCGCGGCGTGGACATCGTCGACACCGGCGAGGCGATCTCGGTCCCGGTCGGCGACCAGACGCTCGGCCGCATCTGGAACGTCATCGGCGATCCGGTGGACGGCAAGGAGGCTGCGAGCGGCGACCGCTGGCCGATCCACCGCGACCCGCCGACGTTCGGCGAGCTCTCGCCGAAGGTGGAGATCTTCGAGACGGGGATCAAGGTCATCGACCTCATCGCGCCGTACGTGCGCGGCGGCAAGATCGGCCTCTTCGGCGGCGCCGGCGTCGGCAAGACCGTCCTCATCCAGGAGCTCATCCACAACGTCGCGATGCAGCACGGCGGCGTGTCGGTCTTCACCGGCGTGGGCGAGCGGACGCGCGAGGGGAACGACCTCATCATCGAGATGACGGAGTCGGGCGTGCTCGACAAGGTCGCGCTCGTCTACGGGCAGATGAACGAGCCGCCGGGCGCGCGTCTCCGCGTCGGCCTGTCGGGGCTGACGATGGCGGAGTACTTCCGCGACCAGGGCCAGGACGTCCTCCTCTTCATCGACAACATCTTCCGGTTCGTGCAGGCGGGCTCCGAGGTGTCGGCGCTCCTCGGCCGCATGCCGAGCGCGGTCGGCTACCAGCCGACGCTCGCGACCGAGATGGGCCAGCTGCAGGAGCGCATCACCTCGACGCGGACCGGCTCGGTGACGTCGGTGCAGGCGATCTACGTGCCTGCGGACGACCTCACCGACCCGGCGCCGGCGAACACGTTCGCGCACCTCGACTCGACCACCGTGCTCTCGCGCGCGATCGTCGAGAAGGGGATCTATCCCGCGGTCGACCCGCTCGACTCGACCTCCCGCGCGCTCCAGCCGGGCATCGTGTCGGACGAGCACTACCGCTGCGCGACGCGCGTGCAGGAGGTGCTGCAGCGCTACCGCGACCTGCAGGACATCATCGCCATCCTCGGCATCGACGAGCTCTCGGACGAGGACAAGCTCGTCGTCGCGCGCGCCCGGAAGATCGAGCGCTACCTGTCGCAGCCGAACTTCGTGGCGGAGCAGTTCACCGGCACGCCGGGCGAGTACGTGAAGCTCGAGGACACGATCCGGGGCTTCACGGAGATCCTCGACGGGAAGCACGACGACCTGCCCGAGCAGGCGTTCTACATGGTGGGCGCGATCGAGCAGGCCGTGGAGCGCGGGAAGAAGCTCGCCGAGGAGAACTAGTGGCGCAGCATCCGAAGTTCTCGGTCTCGGTCGTGACGCCCGAAGGGGCGGCGTTCGAGGGCGAGGCGGAGATGATCGTCGTGCCGGGTGCGGCGGGGGAGATCGGCGTCCTCGCCCGGCATGCGCCGCTCGTGGCGATGCTCAACGCCGGCTCGACGCGCGTCTACATCGACATGGACAGCGACGACGTCCAGACGTTCGCGACCGGGCCGGGGTTCTTCCAGGTGCTCGAGGATCGTGCGATCGCGCTCGTCGACGACGCCGTGACCGCGAAGGACATCGACGACGAGCGCGCCCGGCGCCAGCTCGAGGAGGCGCAGGCCGAGCTCGAGAAGGTGAAGGCGGGCGACTCCACGGCCGACGCCTGGCAGCTCGAGCAGCGGATCCGTCACGCGGAGAACCAGCTCCGCGTCAGCGGCCACTCCGGCTAGCTCTCGGTGTCAGACACCGATTCCGGTGTCTGACACCGCTTGGCCCGCGCAGCGGATCCGCCGGGCGACAGCTCCGCGTCAGCGGTCACTCCGGCTGGCTCTCGGTGTCTGACACTCAGGCGGCTTCGGCGGCCTTCGCGGCCGCGCCCTCGTGCGCCGGCAGGTACATCCGCTCGGCGTACTCGGTCACCATGCGTGTCGTGCTGAACTCGACGCCGAGCTCGGCGATCGAGTGCCGCATCATCTCGAGCCAGCGCGCTGGCAGCCCGTGCCGGTCGCGCTCGTAGTACGCCGGGATCACCTGCTGCGCGAGCACCGCGAAGAGCGCGTCCGCGTCCGCCGCGTCCTGGGCCTCGTCGCTCGGCTCACCCTCGCCGGTGCCGATCGCGAACCCGCGATCCGGCGTGAACCCCTCCGCCCACCAGCCGTCGAGGATCGAGCAGTTGAGGACGCCGTTCAGCGCCGCCTTCATCCCCGACGTCCCCGACGCCTCCATCGGCCGCCGCGGCGTGTTGAGCCACACGTCGCATCCCTGCACGAGCCTGCGCGCGAGCGTCATCTCGTAGTCGGTGAGGAAGACGACGCGGCCGCCGCCGCTCTCGCGCGCGAAGTCCACCACCTGCTTGATGACGTTCTTGCCGCCCTCGTCGGCCGGGTGCGCCTTGCCGGCGAGGAGGATCTGGACGGGCCGGTCGCGGTCGCCGATGAGCTCCGCGAGCCGCTCCGGGTGGCTGAAGAGCAGCCCGGCGCGCTTGTACGTCGCGAAGCGGCGCGCGAAGCCGATCGTCAGCGCCTCGGGATCGAGGCCGGCGGCCCCGCGCGTGCGCTCGACGAACTCGAGCATGCGGGCCTTCGCGCCCTGGTGCGCCTGCCACAGCTCCTCGTCGGAGAGCTCGAACACGCGGGCCAGGTTGAGCGACGACGCGCCGAACATTCCCTCGAGCTCGCCGCCGAGCCACGTGCGCGTATGCACGCCGTTCGTGATCGCCGTGATCGGAACCTGGTCGACCTGCCGGTCGGGCCACAGGCTGTGCCACATCTCGCGCGACACGGCCGCGTGCAGCTTCGAGACGCCGTTCGCGTACGCGGAGGTGCGCAGGGCGAAGGGCGTGAGCCCGAAGCTCGTGTCCTCGGCGTCCTTCCTGCCGAGCGCGGCGAACTCGTCCCACGTGAACCCGCAGCGCTCCACGAGCGGCTCGAGGTTGCGGCGGACGAGCTCGGGGTCGAAGACCTCGTTCCCGGCCGGCACCGGCGTGTGCGTCGTGAAGACCGTCGACGCATGGATCCGCTCGAGCGCCTCGTCACGGTCGACGCCGTCCTCCTCCACGAGCTCGCGCAGCCGCTCGAGCTGCAGGAACGCCGAGTGCCCCTCGTTCATGTGGAAGACGCTCGGGTGCACGCCGAGGCGGCGGAGGACGCGGACGCCGCCGATGCCGAGCACGAGCTCCTGCCGCAGCCGGTTGAGGCGGTCGCCTCCGTAGAGCGTGTTGGTGACGTCGCGCGCCCAGTCCGGGTTGCCCTCGATCTTCGTGTCGAGGAGGTAGAGCGACACGCGCCCGACCTTCGCCCGCCAGACGCCGATCCGGACGGGGATGAGCTTCCCGTCATCGCCGGCGAGCAGCACCACGGGCGCCATCGGGACGAGCGTGAGCGGAAGGCGCGCGCTGTCGTTGCGCGGGTAGCGCTCCTCCTGGCGGTCGCCCTCGCCGAGACGCTGGCGGAAGTAGCCGCGGAAGTAGTTGAGGCCGACGCCGACGAGCGGGATGCCGAGCTCGGACGCCGACTTCAGGTGGTCGCCCGCGAGCACGCCGAGGCCGCCGGAGTACACCGGCAGGCTCTCGTCGAGCCCGAACTCGGCGGAGAAGTACGCGGCGAGGAAGCCCTCGGGCCGCTCCTCCTCCTGCCACCACGTCGCGCGCTCCGCCTCGGCCGCCAGCCGCTCCTGCACCCGCCCGAGCTTGAGCGCGTACTCGGCGGTCAGCGAGCGGCCGAGGTCGGCGTCGGTGAGCTCCGAGAGGAGCGCGGTGGGGTTGTGGCCGAGCTCGCCGAAGCGCCGCGGCTCGAGGTCGGAGAAGAGCGTGCGCGCGCCCGGCGTCCAGCTGAACGAGAAGTTCCCCGCGATCGCCGCGAGCGCAGCACGAAGCGTCCCCCCGTCACGGACCTCGTCGAGCATGCCGGATGGCACCCTACCGAACGGCCCGTTGGTACATTTCGGGTACCCGGAGAGCTTTGACAGGCAGCTTGGCGACCGGGTTACCAAACGCCTAAAGAGCCCGAGAGCGCCGGCTCCCGGGTGATCGGACGGGAGATGCAGCGACTCGAAGACATACTCAGAGAGCGGATCGCAGTGCTCGACGGCTCGTGGGGCGTGCTGATCCAGCGCGAGGTGCGCGGCGAGGAGGCCTACCGCGGCGAGCGGTTCCGCGACCACCCGCGCGACGTCGCCGGCGATCCCGACCTCCTGAACCTCACGCGCCCGGAGATCGTCCGCGACATCCACCGCGCCTACTTCGAGGCCGGCGCCGACATCGCGACGACGAACACGTTCACCGCCACGCGCATCGGGCAGGCGGACTACGCGCTCGAGGACTACGCGGCCGAGATGACCCTCGAGGGCGCCCGAATCGCCCGCGCGGTCGCGGACGAGTTCGGCGGATTCGTCGCCGGCTCGGTCGGGCCCCTGAACGTCACCCTCTCGCTCTCGCCGAAGGTGGACGACCCGGCGTACCGGGCGGTCACGTTCGACGAGGTTGCGGCGACGTACGCCGAGCAGATGGCGGCGCTGCGCGACGGCGGGGTGGACATGCTCCTCATCGAGACGATCTTCGACTCGCTCAACGCGAAGGCGGCGATCGTCGCCGCGGCCGAGACGGCGCCCGAGCTGCCGCTGTGGCTCTCGTTCACCGCCGTCGACCGCAGCGGCCGCAACCTCTCCGGCCAGACGGTGGAGGCGTTCTGGACGTCGGTGGAGCACGCGCGCCCGCTCGTGGTCGGCGTCAACTGCTCGCTCGGCGCGACGGAGATGCGGCCGTTCGTCGAGGATCTCGCGCGGATCGCCGACACGTGGGTCGCGTGCCACCCGAACGCGGGCCTGCCGAACGAGTTCGGCGCGCACGACGAGCAGCCGGCGGACACGAGCCGCTTTCTCGGCGAGTTCGCCCGCGACGGGCTCGTGAACATCGTCGGCGGCTGCTGCGGGACGACGCCCGACCACGTCCGCGCGATCAAGGCGGCGGTGGACGGCGTCGCGCCGCGGCAGCTCCCGCCGCGCTCGGCCCGCACCCGCTTCAGCGGCCTCGAGCCGTTCGAGATCACCGAGGACACGAACTTCGTCATGGTCGGCGAGCGGACGAACGTCACCGGGTCGGCGCGCTTCCGGCGCCTCGTCGAAGGCGGCGACTTCCAGGGCGCGCTCGACGTCGCGCTCGAGCAGGTGCGCGGGGGCGCGAACCTCATCGACGTGAACATGGACGCCGACCTCCTCGACGGCGTCCAGGCGATGACGACGTTCCTCAACCTCGTCGCGACCGAGCCCGAGATCGCGCGCCTGCCGATCATGGTCGACAGCTCGCGCTGGTCGGTGCTCGAGGCCGGGCTCAAGTGCCTGCAGGGCAAGGGCGTCGTCAACTCCCTCAGCCTGAAGGAGGGGGAGGCGGCGTTCCTCGAGCAGGCGCGCACGGTTCGCCGCCACGGCGCAGGGGTGGTGGTGATGGCGTTCGACGAGCAGGGGCAGGCGGAAACGGTCGAGCGCAAGGTGGCGATCTGCGAGCGTGCCTACCGGCTGCTCGTGGACGAGGTCGGGTTCGCGCCGGAGGACGTCGTGTTCGACTCGAACGTGCTCGCGGTGGCGACGGGCATCGAGGAGCACGCGGAGTACGCGAAGGCGTTCATCGAGGCGCTGCCGCTCATCAAGGAGCGCTGCCCCGGCTCGAAGACGAGCGGAGGGATCTCGAACCTCAGCTTCTCGTTCCGCGGGAACGACGTCGTCCGCGAGGCGATGCACTCGGCGTTCCTCTACCACTCGATCGCCGCGGGCCTCGACATGGGCATCGTCAACGCGGGCCAGCTCGCCGTGTACGAGGACATCGAGCCCGAGCTGCTCGAGCGCGTCGAGGACGTGATCTTCAACCGCCGCGACGACGCGACCGAGCGGCTGGTCGAGTACGCGGAGAGCGTCCGCGGCGAGGGGACGCGGCGCGAGCTCGACCTGTCGTGGCGCGAGGCGCCGGTGGAGAAGCGGCTCGAGCACGCGCTCGTGCACGGGATCGTCGACTTCATCGAGGAGGACACCGAGGAGGCGCGGCAGAAGCTCCCGCGCCCGCTCGACGTGATCGAGGGCCCGCTCATGTCGGGCATGCAGGTGGTCGGCGACCTGTTCGGCGCCGGGAAGATGTTCCTCCCGCAGGTGGTGAAGAGCGCGCGCGCGATGAAGCGCGCGGTCGCCTACCTCGAGCCGTACATGGAGGACGAGAAGGCCTCCGGGCGCGTGCAGGGGAAGGTCGTGCTCGCGACCGTCAAGGGCGACGTGCACGACATCGGGAAGAACATCGTCGGCGTCGTCCTCGGCTGCAACAACTACGAGGTCGTCGATCTGGGCGTGATGGTGCCGACCGAGGAGATCCTCGACACCGCGCTCGAGCACGGTGCGAACGCGGTCGGCCTCTCGGGCCTCATCACCCCGTCGCTCGACCACATGGTCGACGTCGCGCACGAGATGGAACGGCGCGGGATGTCGCTGCCGCTCCTCATCGGCGGGGCGACGACCTCGCGGCAGCACACCGCCGTGCGCATCGCGCCGCAGTACTCGCAGCCCGTCATCCACGTCCTCGACGCGTCGCGCGTCGTCGGCGTCGTCTCCGCCCTGCTCGACCCGGCACGGCGGCAGCGGCTCGACGCCGACAACCGCGAGCAGCAGGAGCGGCTGCGCGACCAGTACGCCGACCGCGAGCGCAAGCCGCTGCTCGCGCTCGAGGAGGCGCGGAGGAACCGGCAGCAGCCGAGCTTCGACGACCTCGCGGTCCCCGAGTTCACGGGCACGCGCGTCGTCGAGCCCGACCTCGCGACGCTGCGCGAGTTCGTCGACTGGCAGTTCTTCTTCCACGCCTGGGACCTGAAGGGGAAGTTCCCGGCGATCCTCGAGCAGCCCGCCGCGCGCGAGCTGTACGACGACGCACGGGCGCTGCTCGACGAGATCGTCGTCGGCCGCCTGCTGCAGGCGCGCGGCGTGTACGGCTTCTGGCCGGCCGCGTCGGAGGTCGACGACGTCGTCGTGGACGGGACGCGCTTCTCGTTCCTCCGCCAGCAGTCCGCGTACGGCGACTCGCGGCCGAACCGCTGTCTCGCCGACTTCGTCGCGCCCGTTGGCGACCACCTCGGCGCGTTCGCGGTGACGGCGGGGATCGGCGCCGACGAGCTCGCCGCGCGGTTCGCGGCAGAGCACGACGACTATCGCGCGATCATCGTGAAGGCGCTCGCCGACCGGCTCGCCGAGGCGTTCGCGGAGTACCTGCACGAGGTGGCGCGGCGCGCGTGGTACGAGACCGGCCCGAAGCTCACAAACGACGAGCTGATCGACGAGCGCTATCGCGGCATCCGCCCCGCCTTCGGCTATCCCGCGTGCCCGGACCACAGCGAGAAGCGGAAGCTCTTCGACCTGCTCGGGGCGGAGGAGATCGGGATCTCGCTCACGGAGTCGTTCGCGATGATGCCGGCGGCGAGCGTGAGCGGGATCTATCTCGCGCACCCCGAGTCGCGCTACTTCTCGGTGGGCCGCATCGGGCGCGACCAGGTCGAGGACTATGCGGCCCGCAAGGGCGTCACCGTGGGCGAGGCGGAGCGGTGGCTGCGGCCGAACCTCGCCTACGAGCCCGCCGCCGTCCCCGTGTAGCCGGGGAGCCCCGCCGCGCACCTCGCTAACCTTGCCGGGGGCCTGTGCGGACGACGTTGAAGAGAGGAATCGGCCGCGGGGCGGCGGTCAACGGCAACGGGCACGCCGTTCTCCCGCCGGGCGCGGTCGAGCCGATGCGCCGCTACCGCCAGCCGCCGCCTACGCGGCGGACGACGCGGCAGGTGGTCGGCGCCGTCTTCGGCTGGATCCTGCTCGCGCTGCTCATCGTCGGGGGCGGCCTCGCAGGCGGGCTCTACCTGTACGCGCACGAGACGCTGAACGCGATCGCGCCGCATTCGAAGGCGGTGCAGGAGTCGACGAAGTTCCTGCACACGGTGCCGCCGTCGGAGCCGGCGACGGGCCTCATCGTCGGGTACGACGCGCGTGCGGGAGTGGACTCGTTCGGCGCCGCCGGGTCGCGCTCCGACACGATCATGCTCGTCCGCGCCGATCCGCAGCAGAATACGCTCTCGCTGTTCTCGTTCCCGCGCGACCTCGTCGTCCCGATCTACTGCCACGACCAGACGACGCCGGTGACGACCGACCGGATCAACACCGCGTTCACGACCTGCGGCCCGGCGGGGACGCTGAACACGGTCGAGAAGCTGACCGGCATCGACGTGAACTACATCATCACGATCGACTTTCACGGCTTCAAGCTGCTCGTCAACAAGCTGCACGGCATCTACATCGATGTCGACCGCCGCTACCTCAACACGCACGGCGGCCCCGGCGGCTACGCCACCATCAACCTCGAGCCCGGCTACCAGAAGCTCGACGGCCAGCAGGCGCTCGACTTCGTCCGCTACCGGCACACCGACTCCGACCTCTACCGCGTCGCGCGGCAGCAGCTCTTCATCGAGTCGCTGAAGGACCGGCTCGCGACCGGCGTCTCGATCTTCCAGATCCCGAAGCTCATCGGCGCGCTCAAGGGCAGCGTCGAGATCGGGAGCGGCAACTGCGCGACGTGCGCGCCGAGCTTCTCGGAGATCGAGTCGTACGCGGGCCTCGCGTACAAGCTGCCGGCCGGCCACCTCTTCCGCGTCAACCTCGACAACCTCCAGCCGTACGGGATCGGCGGGGCGGAGCTGATCGCGAGCCCGACCGACGTCTCCACCGCGGTCGACTCGTTCCAGCACCCGGACGTCACCCAGGCGTCCACCGCGACCGCGGTCGCGCTCGGGCGCAAGCCGAAGGCGCCGAAGCAGTCGGCGCTGAAGGCGAGCCAGATCTCGACCCTCGTCCTCAACGGGACGACGATCCCGGGGCTCGCGCGCGACACCTCGTACAAGCTCGCGGTGGACGGCTTCCACACCGCGCAGCTGCCGCCGACGATCCTCGCGGACGCACCGAGCCAGAGCTACTACTCGACGACCGTGTACTACGACACGGTGCAGCCGCTCGCGAAGCAGGCGGCGCGGCAGCTCAAGACCGCGTTCGGCGACCACACGACGATCGCTGCGCTGCCGCCCGAGCTGTCGGGCTTCGCGCAGCAGGCCGGGAACCCGCTGACGGTCGTCGTCGTCGGCTCGAGCTTCAACGGGCAGCTCGAGAACCCGCAGGCGCACGTCACGCCGCCGCCGACGTACGTCCCGCCCGTCGTGCGCGACGACCCCGGGGCGTCTCTCTACTCGATCCAGCAGGTCCGGTCGAAGCTTCCGTTCCGTCCGCTCGTCCCGTCGGTGGTCGAGCGCGGCTCCCGCCTCTCGTCGTTCGACGGCGCACGCGCGTTCAAGCCGGTCCCGCACCGGCACGAGCTCGTCCTCACGTTCGTCACCGGCGCCGGGAACGTCTACTGGCAGGTGATCGAGACCGACTGGACGAACGCCCCGATCCTGCGGCACGCGACCGGGCACGAGACGATCAAGGGCCGGACGTACGACCTCTACACCACCGGCGGGAACATCCACATGGTCGCCCTGAACGAGGGCGGGACCACGTACTGGGTCGTCAACACGCTCCGGGACGAGCTCTCGAACGAGACGATGCTCGCGATCGCGAAGGGGCTGCAGCCGGTCGCGGCTGCCCACTAGGCTAGGCCGGCGATGGCGAAGATCGGGATGTTCGGCGCCGGCTACGTCGGCCTCGTCACGGGGGCGTGCTTCGCCGACCTCGGGCACGAGGTCGTCATCCGCGACATCGTCCCCGAGCGGATCGAGCGGCTGCGGGCGGGCGAGGTGCCGATCTACGAGCCCGGCCTCGACGAGGTGCTCGAGCGGAACCGCGGCCGGCTCCGCTTCACCCTCGACGTGCACGAGGCGGTCGACGGCGCCGAGTTCCTCTACGTCGCCGTCGGCACGCCGCCGACCGAGTCGGGCGACGCCGACCTCGCCGCCGTGTGGGCGGTCGTGGACGAGCTCCCGGACGAGGTGCCCGGGCGTCCGGTGGTGGTGATGAAGAGCACCGTCCCCGTCGGCACCGGCTCGCACGTGCGCGCGCGCCTCGACGCGCGCGGCCTCACGAACGTCGGCTACGTCTCCAACCCGGAGTTCCTCGCCGAGGGGAGCGCGGTCGCGGACTTCTCCAGCCCGGACCGCATCGTCGTCGGCGCCTTCGACCCCGCCGACTGCGAGCGCGTCGTCGAGCTGCACCGCGGCATCGACGGCGAGGTCGTGCGCACCGACGTCCACTCCGCCGAGCTCGTGAAGCTCGCCGCGAACGCGTTCCTCTCCACGCGCATCAGCTTCATCAACGAGATCGCGAACGTCTGCGAGCTCGTGGGCGCGGACGTCGTCGACGTCGCGCGCGGCGTCGGCCTCGACCATCGCCTCGGTCCGCACTTCCTGCGGGCGGGGATCGGCTTCGGTGGGAGTTGCCTCGTGGGGGAGGAGACCGTGCTCGCGCGCGTGGACGGCCGTACGCGGCTCGTGTCGCTCGAGCGGCTGTACGAGGAAACCGAGGCGGGTGCGCGGCTCGAGGTGCTCTCGTGGCATCGCGACGGCGACGGCCCGGAGTTCCTGCCGGTGGACGTGCTCACGCGGCGTGAGTACAGCGGCGAGATCGTCGAGGTGCGGACGAAGATGGGCCGCCGGGTTCGCACGACGCCCGACCATCCGTTCGTCACGCAGGACGGGCTGAAGCTCGCGGAGGAGCTCACAACCGAGGATTGGGTGCCGCTCGCGCAGGGCGCGCCGGCCGGCGCGCGGACGCGGCCGCGGCGTCTGAACGTCGTGCGGACATTCGCAGAGATCGGACTCGAACCAGCAGACGTGATCGTGCGACCGCACGAGAGCGAGCTGGCAGCGGTTGGTGCTCACGGGATCCAGGCGGCCATTCCGGAGCTCGGCCATCCGCGTGGATCGGTGGCGCGCTCGCACGACATCATGCGCTCCGGTGCGCTGCGGTTGCACGAGGCCGCTGTGCTCGACATCGAACTCCAAGACGCATACGTCGGCACCGCTAAGAGCGGCACCTACGTGCCCGCTTCGATCGTTCCCGACGAGTCGTTCTGGCGGATGATCGGTCTCTGGCTTGCCGAGGGCGACGCGAACGAGTTCCGGCTCTGCTGGTCGTTCCACCCGAACAAAGAGACCGATCTCGTCGCGGAGATCGCCGGTTACTGGCGCGCGCTCGGGGTAAGGGTCCGTCTCCGCCGCAGCGCTACTGCGGCGCAGGTCATCCTGAACTCGCGCCTCCTCTCGAACTGGTTCGTCCGCGTGCTGGGCGCAGGGCGGACGAGTTACGACAAACGTGTCCCCGATGCGATATGGGACGCTCCGGTCTCACATAAGCGCGCACTCCTCGCCGGCCTGTGGCGCGGCGACGGCTCGTGGTCGTACGTGAACGGCGGGCCGAGCGTCATCCTCGAGTACGGCACCGTGAGCCGCGAGCTCGCCGACGGCATGCTGCGCCTGCTCGGCGAACTCGACGTCGTCGCGTCGATGCGCGTCGGCAGGACGGCGAAGTCGACGTGTGACACGTATTGGCTTCGCATCTCCGGCGCCGGTCAGGTCGAGCAACTCCT
>Ga0335070_10007507_pt1 | contig 12792 bp, 11 predicted proteins | sample Lox_Sample_13_FD_206722 | JGI IMG/M metagenome (GOLD analysis project Ga0335070, IMG submission 206722) | Soil microbial communities from Loxahatchee National Wildlife Refuge, Florida, United States - Lox_Sample_1.3 | ecosystem: Environmental > Terrestrial > Soil > Wetlands | place: USA...
GTGACCAATGCCGCCAACCTAGCGCTGTTCATGGTCGATGTTTCTCAAGTGTTAATGTGCCAGTACCGACAAGAGGATCCGAATTTTGGTGTCCTGGATCTAAAGGCGTACTACCGAGGCTACCGATATGTGACGGAGACAATACAAATGCTTCCGCAAAAACCCGATGACAATTTAGTTTCTCAACTTTTCCACAAAGTGGCCGCTTTAGGCCGCATTCACCCCGTCAAAGTGCCGGCTCCTTCAGGCTAATGCCGGGTAGGAGCGGCGGTTACCCGACCGCTCCCCCCACAGACCCGGACGTGAGCAATTCACTCATCCGGTTCTTCGGTCACCAGAGCTAGCTTCTCTCTGGCGCATAACTTTGCTACCCTGCAAGCTTAGATGGAATGGACAATTCTAGGCATCGGGAGTGGAAACGAGATCCTCAACAGCCTAAACTTCTCCCAAGGTATGCCACCTTTACTACTGCGGTGACTAAGCCAGTACCGCCATGCTTTTTCAGCCTTTCTATAGAGCACCCATAGCATCACGAAGTTTCCTCGGATGCCGTAGTATTGATAGTGTCCATTCAACTTCAGACACAGCATCCGATACTGCTCACGGAGAGGCAAATGGCGGTTCTTCCGACACCAATCCCAAACATTCCTCATCGAGCGGCGCAGCCGTTTTGCGGCTGTCTTGCGTTTGATCACCCAGTTGTTTTGCCGAGATTTTCCCCAGTAGTGGGTGAACCCCAGGAAAACAAAGCTGTCTTCGCCCTTACCGGCTGCCTGCTGAACATTTGGCTTTTGGAATGCGACCAACTGGGTCTTTTCCGGGTGTATCGTCAGCTTATAGCGGTCAAACCGCTTAGGTAAGACTTCCATCACCCGTCGGGCATCTTCTTCTCGTTCGAAACCGATGATAAAATCATCCGCGAATCGGCATAAGAAGCAGCGCCCTTTCATCCGCGGCCGCACTTCTTTCACAAACCATTCATCCAGCACATGATGGAGAAATACATTCGCCAGAATCGGGCAAATGACACCCCCCTGAGGTGTACCAGCCTCTGGGTAGCTTAGGCTCTTCCCGTCCACTACCCCCGCATTCAGCCATTTCCCGACGAAACGTATTAATCCTCCGTCATTAACCCTCAGTTTGAGAATGTCTAACAAGTAGGGATGGTTCAGGTTGTCGAAGAATCCACTCACATCTGCGTCAATGATCCAGCCAATGTTCATCCCCATGCACTGCTGCCAGATAGCCTTCAGGGCTTGGTGGGGGCCATGCCCCGGTCGAAACCCGTATGAGAAGTCATAGAAATCCTGCTCATACACCGCACTCAACACCATGCTCACGGCCCTTTGCACGATCTTGTCTTCGATTTCTGGGATGCCGATCGGACGCTTCCTTCCATCTTCCTTTTCGAGCCAGATGCGCTTCACGGCCGGGGCTCGGTAGCGCCCCGTTCGCATTCGCTCGTGCAGATTTTGGAGGTTCTCATCCAGATTTTCGCCATACTCACGGGCAGTGACCCCGTCCAGTCCTGGCGCTGCATCCTTACGAATGTTCTGATAGGCCTCCTTCAGAAAGTCCTCGTCCACCAGATACATCAGGTTGGTGAATACTTTGTCTGGCTCATTGACTGCTTGCTCTGCAATCCGTTGAAGTTTCGTTGAGACGATTGGTGATCTCATGGTATCTTTCGTCTTTCCTTCCAACTGAACGTTATGCCCGGCTTCGCCTTCCCTTCAGTGGGTCCCTTGGGTCTCGGTTCCCCACCTTCTCGGTCAATATTCCTGACCATCGGTACTATGCTCCGCTACGACTGCCATTTGCCCGTCTCGGTTCACTTCGCTTTTCGCTGTCGTTCCCCAATACCCTGTCCTGCTCCCGTTCCTTTGTGTCCCGTTTCCGGCTTGTCATATGGGTTGGGAGCCACCCTATGACACCAAGGCTCTTGGTCAGCCAGTACCCTTGCTCTTCTGGCGCTCCTGGGGGGAGACAAATGGCTCTCCCAAGTTCCCGAGTTGTCCCTTTGAACGTATGCCCTGCTCTCAGACCCCGGTGGTGTCCTGCTAGCTCGCCATTTCGCTTTCAGGACTGCTGCCTTCCGTTTCGCCAACAACGTCGGCTTTCTCCAGTTCTTTTCTGGTTATCCCTTGTCCACCACCATATACTATTTCGGGGTTCTATCACACGGCCTGCGTTCTTGTTCCACCCAGTTCCGTACTTCCATTGCTGGTTTTGCACGTGGGTTTCACTACTGACCTGCTGGCTAGACTTTGATCAGATGGGATTTGAGCTCCGTCGTGAATACTCGACTCGCACCCATTGGACAACATTGACAAATTTCAAGGATTTGCTATGATTTCTTCTTCTCCTTTCCCGATGTCTCGGGCTTTCCTTGGCACAATGGCGAAGGTATTGTAATGTGCAAAATATAACCGTTTCACTGTAAAAGTCGAGTGTAAAGTGATATAATATAAAAGCCCACATTGCATTAAGAAGAGCGGGTAATAAGCAATGAGGATGCACCATTGATAGCATTAACTATACTCCCTCCCCCAACCGTTTTGGATAGCTATTTTTGTTTCCATGAATTTTTTTCGTAAATGTTATGTGTGACCCAAAGGTAGGGTTATCATGGCTAATCTAGCTAAAAAAGTCCTTCAAAAAAGTATTGTGTTTTTCATGGTCATGGTTTTATTGACAGCTTCAAACGAAGCTGCATTCGCGGAATTTCGTGTCAATAAAACAATTTCTGACAGCCCAAACTTCTCTTTTATTATTGGTGGATTTGATTACTCCAGGGGTGGAGATGGGGGGTCTATTCAGTATGGCGCTTTTTATTCTGAGGCTAGAAGTTCAATCGCTCAGAATCTTCCAAATTCTTCGTTCGTTTCATTCTCAACTCTTACATCAAATTCATTACTTGGAGTAGGGATCCTCATCTTAACTTCCGCTTATCATAATTCCAAAGCAATTACACCATTAACAGCAGAAGAGCAGAATGTTCTAACAGATTACATCAAAAACGGCGGTTGCGCGATTTTATTGACGGATAACGATTCTTTCGGAGGCAGTCCTGCAAGTAGCGATGCAAACCAAAGCTTAATTAACCCATTTGATGTTACAACCGCTGGTTTTATACCCGGGAAAGTTACTGCCTCAGTCCTTAATCCGTTGAACAGCCTCATCACAAATGGTTCGTACGGGATGGTATCATCGTTTTCACAATTTTACACTGGTTATTTTACGAATGATGGGATTTACGCCAATAGATTAGCAAACAATGATTTGGGCGGCGCTCTTGATGTAATTAATGCGGATGCGATTCAAACAGGTTCAGGTCCTGTAATATTATTTTCAGATGCAAACGCTTTTTGGGATGAAGCAGATTCAGGTTATTATTTAGAAAACGAGAATCTTTTTATGAATTCGGTCCACTTTTGCTATCTTAGAGGCTCAATAAAATTGTACACAATCGGCGGCCGTGTGACGGATAGCGAAGGAAAAGGTATTCCCGATGTCGTGGTCTCTGCTTCGGAAAGTGGAAGGGCGACCTCTGATGCACAGGGATACTATACCATTTCAGCATTGCCAGCCGGTAGTTATACAATTGAACCAAATAATAGAAATTATGTATTCAACCCCTTATCATATACGGTCAATTTACCGCCTGATTCTCTTGAACTAAATTTTGTGGGAAAATTTATTTTTAGAATCCACCTTCCTGCTATCTACCATTAAAATGACTTGAAACAATCATACAGCTGTGCCAACCGCTCACCCATGGGTTACCACCAAGGGTATATTTTTTTAAAAATAGTCCCGGGATTGAATCAAGTCAAATCTCAACATTGAGCATGCGACTGAAAATCGCAGTGTCCGCAGTCCGATTCTGCGACTCGGCACAGTCGAAACTTGCGAAGGGTTTGCACCCTTCGCAAGTTTTAATTTGGCGATTTAGTTATTTTCTGCCATCGCTCCCATAAAGTTGGCGAGATCAGGCGTGCCCCAACCCGTTGTCAGGTCTCATCCAGGCTTTGCATTGTAACCGGGGATGCCGGAAAATGCATTGTTGCCCACCGTAATATCAACGAAGGCGGATCGGGTAGACCATAATCAGCATCGAAATGTTTTAGATCGGTTGTTCACCTGCAATTATATCTCGCACTTATACCATACCCCGGATCTACCCCCTCGTGTCCTGTCTATTCTGCCCCAAGCAACCCATCAGGTTTTCCGCGAAAATTAATTTTTCTTGGATATACTATGCACAAAGAACCTTTTGCTTGGTTCTTTTGGAGAATAGACATGCCCCCAAAATCAATTCTGTTTAAACTCTTCGCCGCCATCATCGTCCTCACCATCCTGGGCGGATGCACGTCACCCACCCCGCAGCCCACAGCCACGCCCATCCCCTTCCCGACCGCCACGCTCGCCCCCACCGTAGATCAGAATTTAATCAATACCCAGGCGGCTCAAACTGCGACCGCCAATGCGCCAACCGAATCGCCCGTCCCGCCGAGCGCAACGCCCACCGACACGCAAGCCCCTACCGTCACCCTCACCCCCAGCGATACGGCCACGATCACCCCAACCTTCACCTCGCTTCCACCCACCGCCTTCCCTACCTGGACTTTGTCTCCCTTTACCCTCACGCCCAGCTCCACGCCCTCCGGCTACGCCTGCACCGTGACCAGCACCACCCCCAAGTCAACCGACACGGTCAAGGTGAGCACCAACTTCGGTTTTACCTGGGTGATCCAGAATACCGGCAGCAAGCTGTGGGGCCAGCACAATGCGGACCTCAAATACGTCAGCGGCGCCTCCATGCAGACCAAGAACCTGTTCGATTTCACTCAGGACGTCAGGCCCGGCGCCAGCTACACTGCCACGGTTACCATGAATTCGCCCGCCACAGCCGGCACTTACAGCGCAACCTGGGAGATCGTGCAGGATGGCGTGGTAGTATGCACGTTCAACCTGAGCGTGAAAGTCGTTAATTGAGATTTTCGTAGGGGCGAAGCATCCGGAGCGATCGTTTTTAGCCACAGATAGGCAACTCACCGGATGCTTCGCCCCTAATGCGATTGTCGAATCCATTTTAATCCGTTACAATCGTGAAATGAGGTCAAAAACCATACCCCTGGTCGTGGCCGGGACCGTCATTATCCTCGGATTGGCCCTGGTCGTCGGCCTGCGCCGCACGGTCACCATCCAGGTCGACGGCAAGGCCCAGGAAGTCCAGACGTACGCCATGACGGCCGGCTGGGTGCTGCACGATGCCGGCATTGTGCTGGGCCCGGCCGACCGGGTAACGCCCGCCCTGGATGCCATGATCGGTCTGCAGGCCAGCATCGCGGTCGAGCGAGCTGCCCAGGTCAACCTGTACACGAGCGGCAGCCAGCCTGTGAAAACAGTATATTCGACCGGAAGGTCGCCGGAGGTTTTCCTGGCCGCAGCCGATCTCAAGCTCAACCCGGGCGACCAGCTTTACTGGAACGGCCAGGCGGTCGACCCGGCCCAGGTTCTGCCGGATGCGGCGCAGTACAACTTGCAGCTTGCTGTGGCTCACCCGGTGACTCTCGTTGTGGATGGCGAGTCCAGCACGGTTACCACCCGCGGCTCAACCCTGGGCGATGGGTTGTGGCAGGCGGGGATAAAGATCAGCCCGCTGGATGGCCTGTCAGCCCCGTATAATACTTACGCCGGAGATTCGGCCAGCATGGTCGTAAAACAGGCCGCCCCGGTGCACGTGCTCGTGGATGGTCATACCGTCGAAGGCAAATCAGCCGCGGCGACGGTTGGGCAAGCCCTGGCCGAGCTGGGCGTCTCACTGCAGGGCCTGGATCGCAGCCAGCCCACCGAAGATCAGCCGCTTCCGGCGGATGGCACGATTAAGATCGTGCGGGTGCGCGAAGAAATCGTGCTGAGCCAGACGACCCTGCCCTTCAAGAGCGAAACCGTGGCCGATCCCCTGACCGAGCTCGACCAGATCCGCATCGTTCAGGCCGGCCAGGTTGGGATCAAGGTTACCCGCCAGCGGGTCACCTACGAAGACGGCAAAGAAGTCAGCCGCCAGAATGAAGGCGAGTGGATCGCCCGCCAGCCACAAAATCGAAAGATCGGCTACGGAACCAGGGTTGTCATCCACACACTTGACACGCCGGGCGGCACGATCCAATATTACCGGGCTGTGCGGGTGTACGCCACCAGTTTTGCGCCCTGCAACTTCATCCAGTTCATCGGTCGCTGCAGTTACACCACTGCCAACGGCATGAAGCTTCAGAAAGGCGTGATCGGCACCGGGGAGGCCTGGTACCACCTGTTCGTGAACCAGAAGGTATACGTCGAGGGTTACGGGACGGCTACCGTCGGCGATTACGGCTACGTGCCTGGTTATTGGATCGACCTGGGATACAGCGACTCCGATTTCGTCAACTGGCACGGTTACACCATGTTGTATTTCCTGGCGCCGGCCCCCAAGAATGTGCCATGGACGCTGCCGAAATAAACCTGCCGCGCCTGGACACCGCTGCCTTGTTGCGCGCCCATGACCTCAGTCCCCGTAAAGGCCTGGGGCAAAATTTCCTGGTCGACGATGCAGCCCTGCGCCGGGTCATCCAGGCAGCCGATATTTCACCCGATTCTACCGTGCTTGAGGTCGGGCCAGGGCTGGGCCACCTGACGCGCTACCTGGCGCGCAGCGCCGGTAAAGTGGTGGCGGTGGAGCTGGATCGGAACCTGATCCCGGTCCTGCAGGAAGTGCTGGGGGGCGCCCCTAACGTCCAGGTAGTGCAGGGCGATATCCTGGAGCTCGACCTGGGCGGGCTGATCGCAGATGAAGGCTATTTGGTGGTAGCGAATATTCCCTACAACATCACCGGCCCGCTGATCCAGCGCCTGCTGGAAGCCAGGCTCAAGCCGGCTCGATTGGTATTGACCATCCAGAAGGAGGTGGCGCAGGCCATCTGCGCCGGGCCGGGCGATCTGAGCATCCGCGCCCTGAGCGTTCAGGTCTACGGAATGCCGCGCATCCTGGCGACCATTCCTGCGGCGGCTTTCTTTCCGGCCCCGGAGGTAGATTCGGCCGTGCTGCGGATCGACCTTTATCCCGAACCGCTTGTTCCGGCGAGCCTGTTGGGGGACTATTTCAGGCTGGTCAAGGCCGGTTTCAGCCAGAAGCGCAAGACGCTGCGCAATTCATTGGCAGGCGGCCTGGCTTGGAAGCCAGAGCGGACGGCGGCCCTGCTCGAGTCGGCCGGAATCGACCCGCAAAGGCGCGCCGAAACGGTCAGCCTGGGGGAATGGAATACGCTGGTCTCGGCTTTTCGAGAAGCTCAATAGAGGTTGAATTTAGATGCGGATTTCGCGATCGAGGTCGCGGTATACCAGCGGCAAGAACCACACCCGGATGGCAGCCTCGACCTGGATACGCAGGTTCATTTTTGACTTTCCGCGCGTTCGGTCGGCAAAATAGATCGGCACTTCCTTGAAGCGGAAACCGAGCCGGCGGGCGATGTAGGCCATCTCAACCTGGAAAATGTAGCCGTTTGATTTCACCCGTTCGAGTGGGATGTCTTCCAGCACTTCACGCCGCCAGAGGCGAAAACCACCGGTAACGTCACTGATCGGCATCCCCAGGATGGCCCGGGCGTAAATATTGCCCCAGGCTGAGAGCGCCTTGCGCCAGAAAGGCCAGTTTTCGTCGAGGGCGCCGCCCTTGATATAGCGTGACCCGAGCACCACGTCGCAGGTGCAGCCCTCGATCGCAGCCACCATTTCAGGGATTTTTTCGACCGGGTGGGAGAAATCTGCGTCCATCTGCAGGACTGCGTCCGCGCCGCGCTTGAGCGCAATCCGGAATCCGGCAATGTACGCCCGCCCAAGACCCTGCTTGCCCGGACGGTGTAGGACTTCAATCCGGCCGGGAAACAGCTTTGCGAGATCCTCGGCAAGCTGGCCGGTGCCGTCGGGGCTATTGTCATCCACCACCAGCAAATCCAGGGCGGGGAGCGGAAGCGAAAATAAAGCGGAAACCAGTTTGGGAAGGTTATCCGCTTCATTGTAAGTCGGAACGACCACAGTTATCTTGTTCAATGAATGCCCTGCCTGTAAAGCCGCTCAACCTCCAGTTTTAACTGGTCCAGCTCGCGGGCCTGGCTCTGAGTAGACGGCAGTTCGCCAATCCGCAGCCCGAGGCGCTGGGACTTGAACGAATGGGTAGAGCGATCCTGGTCGCGGTAAAAATAATCGAACGACTGCTCGAGCCTTTTCTGGATGCGGTCCCGCAAAGGTGCGATGGCCGGCCCAGATTTGCTGACGATCAGGAAATCGGCCCCGGTAAGCTGGCCGAGGAAATCATCCCCGTTGCCCTGCTCGCGCAGGGCATCCTGCAGCATGACCGCAACTGCCCTCAGCAGGTCATCCGAGGCGACAAATCCGTAGGCCTCGCGGAAATTGGCCACGTTGAGCAGCGAGATAACCAAAATGGTCCAATCAGCTTGTTTCAAGCACTGCTTAAGGCGCTCGTCCAACAGGGCGCCCTCGGCCAGGCTGGTTACGGGGTTGGTAAGGTTGCCGCGCCGGGCGCGCATTAAGGTGTTGCGTACCTTCAGGCGCAACTCCTGGATGTCGAACGGCTTGGTGATGTAGTCCTCCGCTCGCAGCTCAAGGCCGCGCAGGCGGTCCAGGCGCTCACGCCGTTCAGTCAAGAAGATGATCGGAAGCTCCTGGGTCTTGCGATTGGCGCGCAGCCGGCGGGCTACCTCAAAACCATCGATGTCGGGAAGGCGGATATCGAGAATCACCATATCCGGCGGGGCCGCCTGGCAGGTGCGCACGGCATCCTCGCCCCAATTGACCGTCACTACGTCGTATTCCTGAACCTTGAAATATGCATTCAGCATATCAGCAATGTCCAGGTCATCTTCAACGATTAGGATGGTCGGTTTCTGCTCGCTCATCGGAGATCAGCCAATCGGCTCTTTGTAGACCAAAAACTGGCAGTTTTGATCGCCGACCGATTTAGCAGTCATCTGGACGACGCGGAATTCCTTGCCGCCGGAGACCCAATGCAGGCCTGCCTGGATCAGGCCGGTCGCAACAAAACAGGCCGGCTTATCGGTTTGGCGCCCCCAGCAGACAGGGCAGCGGTGAATGGTGTATATAAAATTATCTTCAAATTCCTGGGTGGTCGAAAGCTGGTCGCTGGTGGTGGTAAAGACTTTCGCCATCGCCGGCAGGCCGATACGCAGTTTGGCGTGCAGGGGAAGCACCTTGAAGGCCAGGTCCCCGGCCCCTGCCAGGGCTCCGAAATTACGTAGTCCCTGGGTGAAGGTTGCCCGGCCAGCCCGCATCGCGAGGCTGCGCCCGCCGCGCGGGCCAAACATATCCTCGAGCGCGCCCTGGATGGCCGAAAAATCGGCGAAATCAAATTTGCGTTCCAGGTTATCCGGGGGTAAATTGTCGATTAAATATTGCAATCCCGCCAGGTTGAGGATCGAATTCAAGCCGTTGCGACCCATCACCTCTTCCAGCGCCATGATGGCAATGCGGGCAATCTTGTTCGGATAGTACAAACCACTCTTCGGAATGGGTTCCATACCTGACTCGTTATTCCTAGATCAGTTTCTTGAAATCCTCAGTCGCCCGGCGCATGTCCAGGAAGATTAAGCCCAGCTTGGCCTGCTCGCGCGCCAGGGCGGTCAGCACGGCGTCTTCTCCGATCGACATAAGCACCACGTAGCCCTGCTCGCCCTTGATATATACCTGGGCCAGGCTGCCGCGGCCGAGCTCGCTGGCAATCCGCTCACCGAGCGAAAGCATGGCTGCCGACATGGCTGATACGCGATCTTCTTCAACACCTTGCGGCAGCGCCGAGGCAATCGTTAATCCATCAACGCTGACGATTGCAGAGGCTTCTATATCGGGAGATGAGGCCTGCAGTTCGCGCAGGCGGTCCACCATCAGTTGCGTGCGTGTCTTGGTCAAATTACCACTCCTTCCAGAAATTCCCCGCCACTCTGAAAATCAAATGGGCTTGTTATTCCGATCCATACATCCAGGAAAAGCGCCCTACCCGAGTGCAAAGGTACACATAACTTTAGCATAGGGGTTTAACACTGTCAAGCAAAGGCCCTTACCTCCTGTTAACACTGTTGTAAGGTATCGGTTTTCCGGTATACTTCATTCCATGACGATAACCACTTTGCTCATCGACCTGGATGATACGCTTTACCCGGCCTCGTGCGGTCTATGGGACGCTATCCGCGGCCGCATCAACCTTTACCTCACCGAGCGTCTTGGGCTGAACGCCGAACGGGCTGCTGCGCTCCGGCGGGACCTATTCCATAAATATGGCACTACCTTACGCGGGTTGCAAGCTGTATACCAGGTAAACTCCGAGGATTATCTACATTTCGTTCACGATCTGCCGCTCGAACGCTACCTTAGCCCAAATCCGCGCCTGTGCCAGGTTCTGCAAGCGCTTCCGCAGCGCCGGGTGATTTTCACCAACGCAGACGCAGCCCACGCCTGCCGGGTGGTGCATGCTCTGGGGCTGGACGGTTGTTTTGAGGACATAATCGACGTCCACGTTTTCGATCCGTTCTGCAAGCCCATGGCCGAGGCGTTTCAGGCAGCTTTTAACAGGCTGAGGGTAGCCCCAGATGAATGCACGCTGGTCGATGACACCCTGCGGAACCTGGAGACGGCGAAATCGCTCGGGATGGGCACGATCTGGGTTTGTGCTGATGGACCCGCGCCTTCTCCAGCGGTTGATGCCGTGGTTGGGGATATTACGGAGTTAGAAAATGTGTTGAGGAAAAAGACGACAGACAACAACGATCCGCCCCAATAAAATTCATCCCTTTTTAACCATGAAATGGTAATCTAGTCACGGAACGACATGATCTGCCGCATCGGCAGCATCCTTTTATCCCCGGAGAGGCTCGATGCAAACCAAAATTTCAACAATTTTATTAGCCGGCTGCCTCACTGTTATCCTGCTGGCCGGAGCTTTTTCGGGCGGCGTATTCGTTGGGCTGGCCTTGCCTCGCCCAAACGCACCCGTAGCCCTGGCCCAACCGGTCGTTACCTCACCTACATTGTCATTCAGCGCAACGACGCCTGTACTGCCTTTACCTATCACTGCTACACCTGCCCCTACCACGGACTCAAACAGCGTCACCCCCACCAATCTCCAGCAGCTCTTCCGACCGTTCTGGCAATCCTGGGACCTGGTCCACAAGGAGTACGTTGACCAGCCCGTGGATGACACGAAGCTGATGCAGGGTGCTATCAAGGGCATGCTAGATTCGCTCGGCGACCCGCACACCTCGTACATGGATCCAAACCTGTTCAAACAAGAAATGACTGACCTGACCGGCAGCCAATACGAAGGCATCGGCGCCTGGGTGGATGCGACTGGCAGCTACCTCAAAATCGTCAGCCCCATGCCGGGTTCGCCAGCCTTGAAAGCCGGTCTTAAATCCGGCGACCTGGTGATTGCAGTCGACAAGCAGGATATGACCGGCATCCCCGGTGATGCGGTTTTGAAAAAAGTGCTGGGGCCGGCCGGCACAACGATCACCTTGACGATCCAGCGCGGCACACAAACCCCCTTTGACGTTACGATCACGCGCGCCCAAATCGACATGCCCCAGGTGGAGTGGCGGATGGAAGCCAAGAACGTCGCTTATATCCACCTTTTCATCTACGGGAATCGGGCCGCGGATGAGCTGAACAAGGCCTTGACGGAGCTGATGCCGCAAAAGCCGGCAGGGCTAATCCTGGATTTGCGTAATAATGGAGGCGGATTCCTCACTTCAGCCATAGATGTCCTCTCCGAGTTCGTGCCGAAGGGTACGATCGTGATGCTCGAACGATACGGCACGGGCGAAACAAACCAGTATAAATCCAACGGCGGTGGATTGGCCCAACATATTCCCATTGTGGTGCTGATGAATGAAGGGACCGCCTCGGCGTCTGAAATCACAGCCGGCGCCCTGCAAGACCTGGGGCTGGCCAAACTGGCCGGTGTGAAATCCTACGGCAAAGGCTCGGTCCAGCAGGTAACAACACTGCAAGACAACCAGGGCGGCTTGCGGATCACAGTAGCACGCTGGCTGACTCCCAAAGGGCGCCAGATCAATGGGATCGGCCTGACCCCGGATGTTGAGGTTAAGCTCACCCAGGACGACATCAATGCCGGTAGGGATCCTCAGCTTCAAAAAGCAATTGAATTGCTATCTACGAAATGAGGTTGAGAAAGATGAAACATCATCATGAGCCAAAATAAGGGAGGCTGTAATGAGCGGAAGAAAATTACTATATCTGATCCTGATCGTAATTGTGGGGGCAGGAGCCGGCCTGATGGGAGCGCTGGGCGGAGGATTAGTCGTATACCAAAGCATGCAAGGCCAATTGAAAGCCAATGCGACGGCGGGGACTCTGCCGGTGAGCCCGCTCCGAGCGACAGCGGCCAGTAATTCGGCCCAGGCCGGCGCAACCGATGAGCTCAAAGTCAACACGGTTGACATCCAGACCGCGATCACCCAATCGGTCGCAAAAGTCGGCCCGTCAGTTGTGACCGTGATTACCCAGTTACCGAACCGGCGCTCCTTTTTCGGGCAAAGGCAAGGCAGCACCTCCAGCGGAAGTGGCGTTATTATCTCTCAGGACGGTTACATTCTGACTAACAACCACGTTGTGGAAGGCGGACAGAGCTATTCGGTCACGCTGGCGAGCGGCGAAATTCTGCCGGTCAAGCTGATCGGAACCGACCAGTTTACCGACCTG
>Ga0335070_10007508_pt1 | contig 12791 bp, 13 predicted proteins | sample Lox_Sample_13_FD_206722 | JGI IMG/M metagenome (GOLD analysis project Ga0335070, IMG submission 206722) | Soil microbial communities from Loxahatchee National Wildlife Refuge, Florida, United States - Lox_Sample_1.3 | ecosystem: Environmental > Terrestrial > Soil > Wetlands | place: USA...
AACTCGTCCGCGACGATCCACGGTGCAACGGCCATCGGCACCCCTCCCAGCTTGACGACAGATGCCGACGGCGTTCGTCGTCAGGGAACGGGTCCCTTCATTTCGATTCGAGTTCTAAGCGCCGATCGCGACCATCCGCTCGAGCGCGAGCCGCGCCTTCGCGGCGGTGTCCGGGTCGACGACGACGCGATGTCGGCCTTCGCGCAGCGAGTCGCGCACCTTCTCGAGGGTCGTCAGCTTCATGTAGCGGCAGACGGCGTCCTCGCGGACCGGCTCGAACCGCTTCCCCGGGACCTCGCGCTCGAGCCGGTGGATGATGCCCGTCTCCGTCGCGATCAGGAAGCGGTTCTTCGGCGAGCGCTTCGCGAAGTTCACCATCTGCTCGGTCGAGAGGATGTGCGTCCGCTCGTTGCCGAACGCCATCGCCTGGCTCGCGCAGCCGCACTCGGGATGCACGAGCAGCTCCGCGTCCGGCGCCTCCGCCTGCCAGCGCTCGATGTCGGCCGGACGGATGCCGGCGTGGACGTGGCATTCGCCCATCCACACGACGAGCTTCCGGCCGGTCACCTTCTCGAGCCAGAGGCCGAGGTAGAGGTCGGGCAGGAAGAGGATCTCCTGCTCGCGCGGGATCGCCTCGATCACGTCGCGCGCGTTGCCCGACGTGCAGCAGTAGTCGCTCTCGGCCTTGACGTCGGCGCTCGTGTTGACGTACGAGACGACGACGGCGCCGGGGTGCTGCGCCTTCCACTCGCGCAGCTGCTCGGCCGTGATCGAGGCGGCGAGCGAGCAGCCGGCGTCGAGGTCGGGGAGGAGGACCGTCTTCTCGGGGCTGAGGATGGCCGCGGTCTCGGCCATGAAGTGGACGCCGCAGAAGACGATCGTGGACGCGTCGGTCGCCGCCGCCTGACGTGAGAGCCCGAGCGAGTCGCCGACGTACGTCGCGACGTCCTGCACCTCGGGGCGCTGGTAGTTGTGCGCGAGGATGACGGCGTCGTGCTCGCGGGCGAGCGTGCGGATCTCGTCGTGCAACGATGCGACGTCGAGCGCGGTCATAGCACCTCCAGGGAGACGTGGAGCGAGCGGGCGCGGTTGGTGAGCGCGCCGACGGAGATGAAGTCGACGCCGGTCTCCGCATAGGCTCGGACGGACTCGGGCGAGATCCCGCCCGAGGACTCGAGCTCGGCGCGCCCGGCGACGAGCGCGACCGCGTCCGCGGTCTCGGCCGGGCTCATGTTGTCGAGCAGGATGCGCGCCGCGCCTGCGCCGAGAGCCTCCCGGACCTCGTCGAGGGTCTCGGCCTCGACCTCGACCGGCAGGGCTCCGTTGCGCTCGCGCAGCGCGGCGAGCGCCGCGGCGATCCCGCCCGCGAGGCGCAGGTGGTTCTCCTTGACGAGGATAGCGTCGTCGAGCCCGGCGCGATGGTTGCGGCCGCCGCCGCAGCGGACGGCGTACTTCTCGAGCGCGCGCAGCCCCGGCGTCGTCTTGCGCGTGTCGAGGATCGTCGCACCGGTGCCGTCGACGAGGTCGACGAAGGTGCGCGTGAGCGTCGCCACGCCGCAGAGCCGGCTGACGAGGTTGACGGCGACGCGCTCGCCGCTGAGCACGGCACGCGCGTCGCCGTCGATCTCGGCGATCACCGCCGGCGTCTCCGTCACCACCGCTCCCTCCGCGAAGGCCGGCTCGATCCGCGCCGTGGGATCGAGCGCGCGGAAGACCGCCGCTGCGACCGGCAGACCGCAGACGACGCCGTGCTCCTCGAGCAGGAGCTGCGCGCGGCAGCGGAGCCCGCCCGGCACGAGCGCCTCGGTCGTGACGTCGCCCGCTCCGATGTCCTCTGCGAGGGCGGCGGCCGCGACGCGCTCGATCGTCTCCTGCGTCAGCTCCATCGCTCCCTCACCGGCGCCTCGCCGCGGCGCAGCACGACGTGGAGGGGCTCGGGGCCTTCGGCCGGAAAGTCCTCGCGGAAGTGGACGCCGCGGCTCTCGGCACGCGTCAGGGCGCCGCGGGCGATCAGCCGGGCGAGCGGATGGGGCGCGTCGAGCAGCCGCTCGAGCCCCTCTGCGTTGCGGATCAGGCCCGCCTCCCGCCAGAGCGCCCTGCGCACCTCGGTCGAGGGCGGAGCCTCCTCCGCGAGCACGGTGTCGGCGGCCGCCGCCGGCCGGGGCTCGCCGAGGGCAGCCAGAGCGGCCCGGCGGCCGAGCACGACGCACTCGAGCAGGGAGTTCGAGGCGAGCCGGTTCGCGCCGTGGACGCCCGTGCAGGCGCATTCGCCGGCGGCGTAGAGACCGGGTAGCGAGCTGCGCCCGTCGAGGTCGGTGACGATGCCGCCGATCGAGTAGTGCGCCGCGGGCGCGACGGGGATCGGCTGGTCGGCCGGGTCGTAGCCGGCGCGCTCGAGCGTCGCGACGAGCGAGGGGTAGCGGTCGAGCGCGACCGGCCGCAGGTCGAGGCCGGCACGGTCGCGCGCCGCGATCGCGCGCGCGACGACGTCGCGGGGGGCGAGCTCGTCGGTAAAGCGCTCGCCCTGCTCGTCGAGCAGCAGCGCACCGTCGCCGCGCAGCGCCTCGGACAGCAGGAAGCCGTCGTCGAGGAGTGCGGTGGGATGGAACTGCATCAGCTCGAGGTCGGCCAGCGCCGCCCCGGCGCGGTAGGCGAGCAGCAGGCCGTCGCCGACCGCACCCCGCGGGTTCGTCGTCCGCTCCCAGAGCGCCGCGTAGCCGCCGGTCGCGAGCAGCGTCGCGCGTGCCGGCACCTCGCGGTCGGCCGTGACGACGCCGGCGCAGCGGCCGCTCGCGAGCCGGAGCCCGATCGCCCGCTCGCCCTCGGCGACCTCGATACACGGCTCCGCCGCGACCGCGCGCGCGAGCGCGTCGGCGATGCGGCTGCCGGTCTCGGCGCCGCCGGCGTGCACGACGCGGCGGCGCGAATGGCCGCCCTCGCGGGCGAGGCCGGCGTCGAACCCGACCCCCAGCGAGGCGAGGTCGGCGATCCGCGCCGGCGCGTCCTCGGTCAGCAGCCGCACGGCGCTCGGGCGGCAGAGGCCGCGCCCGGCCGCGAGCGTGTCCTCGGCGTGCAGCTCCGGGTCGTCGCCCGCGCCGACGGCGGCCGCGATTCCGCCCTGCGCGGCGTAGCTGTTCGAGGAGCGCAGGTGGCCCTTCGCGAGCAGGAGCACGGACGCCTCACGGGCGGACGCGGCGAGCGCGGCATAGAGGCCCGCGACGCCGCCGCCGACGATCACGAGGTCGTGCGGCCGCTCGCCCTGCGGTTTTCTCCTCGAAGGCGATAACATGAACGGAAGTCTACATGCCCGCCACCTCTCGACCGAAGCCGATGACGCACGCCGTGCTCGCCGCGGTGCTCCAGGTCCGCAGCGGCAGGCTGCAGGCGCTGCTCTGGCTGCGGGCCCGGGACCCGTACGCAGGCGCCTGGGCGCTGCCCGGAGGAGCGCTCGATCCGGACGAGGCGCTCGAGCAGTCGATCCGCCGCCACCTCGCCGAGAAGGTGGACGTGCGGGACGTCTCGCACCTCGAGCAGCTCGAGACGTGGAGCGATCCCGGGCGCGACCCGTTGCGGCGGGAGCTCGCCACCGGCTACCTCGGCCTCGTCCCGGCCGGCGTCGATCCCCACGTGCCGCCCGACACGGCGTGGCACCCCGTCGACCGCCTGCCGGCGCTCGCGTTCGACCACGAGGCGATCCTGCTCGCGGGCGTGGCGCGGCTGAAGGCGAAGCTCTCGTACACGAACCTCGGCTTCGCGCTCGCGCCGCCGGTGTTCACGATCGCCGAGCTCCGCGATCTCTACAGCGCCGCGCTGGGGCATGCCGTGTCGGCCACGAACGTGCAGCGCGTCCTGCTGCGCCGCGGGCTCCTCGAGGACACCGGCGAGCGCCGCCGCTACGGCAGCGGCGGCGGCCGCCCGGCGGCGGTCTATCGCTTTCGCTCGCACACGCTCGAGATCACCGACCAGTTCGCGGTGCTGCGGCCGCCCGCACGCTGAGAGGGGCTCTACAATGGAGGCTCGTGTTCGAGATCGGCAACAGCCTGCGTGAGGCCCGGGTTCGTCAGGGCTTCGACTACTCGCAGATCGAGCTGGCGACGAAGATCCGCGCGAAGTACGTCCGTGCGCTCGAGGACGAGCAGTTCGCCGTCCTGCCGGCACAGCCGTACGTCAAGGGCTTCCTGCGCACGTACGCGGACTTCCTCGGCCTCGACGGGCAGCTCTACGTCGACGAGTACAACTCGCGCTTCGTCATCGACGGTCTCGACGAGATGCCGCTGCGCCGCGTCTCGCCGCGGGTGCGGCGCGAGCGCGGGATCGAGCGCAAGGTCGTGCTGCTCGCGCTCGCCGGAATCGCCGCGTTGACAGCGCTCGTGATCGTCGCGTGGAAGTTCGGCGGCGGCGACTCGTCCAGCTCGACGCCGCCCGTCGTGCCGCAGCAGTCTGCGCCGACGGTGCTCCGCGGACTGGTGTTCTCCGGCCCAGGAACGTATCTCGAGATCCGTCGCAGCTCGGCGACGGGCGGGGTGCTCTACCAGGGCACGTTGCGCGCCGGAGAGGCGAACTACCTCCCGGGCAAGCGTTTCTGGATCTGGATCAAGCACCCGCGGCGGCTCGAGCTCAAGCTCGACGGGAAGGCCGTGTCCCTGCCCGCGCGGCCGAGCCTGAAGGTCCTCGTCACGCCGTCGCGCACGGCTCTCGCCGGCGGTTGAGCGCCCGTGCCGGCAAAGCCGGCGCGGCCTCTTCCGGTCGGCGTCGCAAGCGAGCGCCTTGAAGCAGCGGCCGCGCGCGGTCGTCGTCGCCACGGGGAGCGAGCTCGTGCGCGGGGAGCGCACCGACCTCAACGGCCCGTTCCTCGCCCGCGAGGCGCTCCGGCTCGGCCTCGAGCCGGCGCGGATCGCGATCGTCGGTGACGGGGCGGAGGAGTTGGAGGCGGCGCTGCGGGAGGCGGTGACCGCCGACGCCTGCCTCGTCTCGGGCGGGCTCGGCCCGACCCATGACGACCGTACGGTGGAGCTCGTCGCGCGGGCGCTCGGCGTCGGGGTGCACGTGGACGCGGGGCTGGAGCGCGAGATCGAGGCGGTCTCTCGGGCGACCGCGGAGCGGCTGAACCGCCCGTACGCGGACTTTCGGCCCGGCGTGACCAAGCAGGCCACGATTCCCGACGGCGCCGTCCTGCTCGGCCTGGCCGGCACCGCGCCGGGGCTGCTCCTCTCGCACGGCGACGGGCGCCTCGTCGTGCTGCTGCCGGGCCCGCCGCCGGAGCTCAAGCGGTTGTGGCCGCGCGCGCTCGAGACGGACGCGTTCAAGGCGCTCCTGACGAGGGCCCGACCGCCGGGCCGCCGCGTGCTCCGCTTCTTCGGCGTCAGCGAGTCGGCGGTCGCGCGCGCGCTGGCCGACGCGGGCGGGGACGGGGCCGGGGTCGAAGCGACGATCTGCGCGCGTGACTTCGAGATCCACGTCGACCTCGTCGTCGAGCCGGGCGCCGAGAGCCGCGCGGAGCAGCTCGAGGCCGGGCTGTTGCGGAGCACCGAGAAGTGGCTCTACGCACGGGACGAGCAGCCGATCGAAGCGCATGTCCTCGCGCTCTTGCGCGCGCGAGGACTGACCATGGCGACGGCCGAATCGTGCACCGGTGGGATGGTCGCGGCGAGGCTCACCGGCGTGGCAGGTGCGAGTGGAGAGTTCGTCGGCGGAGTGGTGGCGTATTCGAACGAGGTGAAGATCTCGGAGCTCGGCGTTCCGCCGGAGCTGCTCGAGGCGCACGGTGCGGTGTCCGCCGAGGTCGCCGTCGCGATGGCCCGCGGTGCGCGAGAACGGCTCGGCGCCGACGTCGCCGTCGCGGTGACCGGCATCGCCGGGCCGGACGGCGGGACGCCGGAGAAGCCGGTCGGGCTCGTCTACCTGCACGCGGAGGGCCCCGACGGCGGGCGCGGGCGCGAGTTCAGCTTCCCCGGCGACCGTGCGTCCATCCGCGCACGCTCGACCGTGGGCGCACTTCATCTCGTGCGGCGCCTTCTGACGCAGAGTCGCGACGAAGGCGTATGACTTCGCCCACTAGCGTGGGCGGCGATGAACGGCTCAGGCTCTTCCTCGCACTGCGCCTGGCCGAGCCCGTGCTCGACGGGATCGAGGCCTGGCAGCGGTGCCACCTGCGCGGCGTTCGCCTCGTCGCCCGTGACCATCTCCATCTCACCGTCGCCTTCCTCGGCCACCGCCCTGCGAAGGAGCTGCCCGCGATCGTGCAGGTGCTGCGCGAGGCCGCGGCCGGTGCCGCGCCGGATCTGCGTCTCACCCCGGCCGGGTACCGCGAGACCCGCACCGTCGCCATGCTCGTCTTCGACGACGAGGGAGGACGCGTGACCGCCGTCGCCGAATCCGTCCAGGCGGGCCTGGAGCGGCTCGGCGTATACCGCCGCGAGAGCCGTCCCTGGCTTCCACACGTCACCGTCGCGCGCTACCGGCAGCGCCCGGGACTGCGGCTCGAGCCTCCGGCCCTGGGAACGTGCGTTCCGTCCGACGTAGCTGCTTATCTGTCACGGCTGCACCCGGCGGGGGCGCAGTACGAGGTTCTCGAATCGGTTCCGCTAGGAGGTCGATAGGTGGACAGGCAAGAGGCACTCGACGTCGCCCTCGGGCAGATCGAGCGGCAGTTCGGCAAGGGCTCGGTCATGAAGATGAACGACCGCCCGGCGGTCTCGGTCGGCGCGGTCTCGACCGGTTCGCTCCAGCTCGATCTCGCGCTCGGCATCGGGGGCCTGCCCCGCGGCCGCATCGTCGAGGTCTTCGGCCCCGAGGCGTCGGGGAAGACGACGCTCGTCTATCACGTGATCGCCGAGGCGCAGCGCCGCGGCGGCATCTGCGCCTTCATCGACGCGGAGCACTCGATGGACCCCGCATACGCGAAGAAGATCGGTGTCAACATCGACGATCTCCTCGTCTCGCAGCCCGATACCGGCGAGCAAGCGCTCGAGATCACCGAGCTGCTGATCCGCTCGGGCGCGCTCGACGTCGTCGCGATCGACTCCGTCGCCGCGCTGACGCCGAAGGCGGAGATCGAGGGCGAGATGGGCGACTCGCACGTCGGCCTCCAGGCGCGGCTCATGAGCCAGGCGCTGCGCAAGCTTGCCGGCACGCTGAACCGAACCGACACGATCTGCCTCTTCACGAACCAGCTGCGCGAGAAGATCGGCGTCATGTTCGGCAACCCGGAGACGACGCCGGGCGGCCGTGCGCTGAAGTTCTACGCCTCGGTGCGACTCGACATCCGGCGCATCGAGACGCTGAAGGAGGGCGTCGAGGCGATCGGCAACCGCGTCCGCGTGAAGGTCGTGAAGAACAAGGTCGCACCGCCGTTCAAGCAGGCGGAGTTCGACATCATCTACGGATCCGGCATCTCCTGGGAGGGCACCGTGCTCGACGCGGGGATCGACCGGAAGATCGTCACCAAGTCGGGCTCGTACTTCAGCTTCGGCGACGAGCGCCTCGGCCAGGGCCGCCAGAACGCGACCGCCTTCCTGCGCGAGCATCCCGACGTGACGCAGCAGATCCTCCAACAGATCCAGCTCGAGCTGGGGCCGGAGCAGATCGCCTCCGCCCGGCTGCTCGCGCTCGACGCTGACGCGCCGAGCGCTAACGGCAAGAAGGAGAGGGCTGAAGCGGTGCTTTTGCCGGAACCCGAGCCTGCGGCGTCCGCCTAGTCCTCTGTGGCGCAGCCGCAGAGGACCGTGACCGCGCTGCGCAAGCGGCCGCGTGGCCGGGTCGAGGTCGAGCTCGACGGAGTCCCCTGGCGACTCGTGCCGACGGAGGTGGTCGTGCGGAGCAGGCTGTGCGTTGGCCGGGAGCTCGACCGCGAGACGGCGCGGACGCTCGGGCAGGAGCTACGGCGGGCTGACGCACTGACGCGCGCGCTGCGCGCGCTCACGGTGCGGGACAGGTCGAGGCGATCACTCGACGACCGCCTCGGCGCCGCGGGTGTCGCGCCGCGGCCCCGCAGGGAGGTGCTCGAGACGCTCGAGCGGGCCGGGCTCGTCGATGACGATCGCCTGGCGGCGGCGCGGGCGGAGGCGCTCGCCGAGCGCGGGTACGGCGACGCCGCGATTCGCTTCGACCTCGAGCACCAGGGCCTGGCCGGCGAGCCCGTCGCGGCGGCGCTCGCCCGCCTCGAGCCGGAGCGGCAGCGGGCGCGGCGGCTCTTTCGGCAGCGCGGCGGGGACGCACGGGCGGCCCGCTGGCTGGCGGCGAGGGGCTTCGACGCCGGTGCGGTCGAGGACGCGGTCGGGGGATTTGCAGAAGAGGCCTGATCGGCGCTACGATGCGCCACACGCTTCACCCGACATTTTGCCTGCATACGGGCTTTTTCCGAATCGCTGAACACGTGAGAGCCGACACCACGACCGTTTCCAGACGCAGCCGACGGAGGCTGCCCGCGAGGTAGCACCGTCACGGCTGGCGCGCCTGCGCGCCGGAATCGAGCGACTTCGGAGATCCCGAGCCGGCCTGATGCCGGGTGGAACGGCGGCCGTACACGCCGCGACAGCCCAACCGAGCGAGGAGCGGGCACCGTGCTGATCGGGATCGGAGTCGCCATCGGAATCGCCGTAGGAGCCGTCCTTTCGCTCCTCGCGGTTCAGGTCTTCGGTGCGACGGGTGTCGGCAAGGCCCGGCGGATCCGCCGGCAGTTGATCGAGGACGCCGAACGCGAGGCGGAGGCGGTTCGCCGCGAGGCGCACATCGAGGCGCGCGAGCAGGCGGTCAGGCTGCGGACGGAGATCGACTCGGAGCTCGCCGATCGGCGCGGGCAGGTGCTCAAGATCGAGGAGCGCGTGCTCGCGAAGGAGGAGGAGATCGAGCGGAAGCTCGTCGAGCTCGGCCGCAAGGATCAGGGGCTCGCCGACCGGGAGACGCACCTCCGCCAGCTCCAGGACGAGCTGAAGCAGGCGAAGCACGCGCAGCAGGCGGAGCTGGAGCGGATCGGCGGCATGACCGCGCAGGAAGCGAAGGCGCACTTGCTCGAGCGCGGGGAGGAGCTCGTGAGGCACGACCTCGCCCGCCGCGTGCGCATGCTCGAGGAGGAGGCGCGCGTCGAGTCGAAGCGGCTGGCGCGCAACCTCGTCGCCGACGCACTGCAGCGTGTAGCCGCGAGCCATGCCGCGGAGACGACGGTGACGGTGATCGAGCTGCCGTCGGATGACATGAAGGGACGCATCATCGGCCGCGAGGGTCGCAACATCCGCGCGCTCGAGCATCTGACCGGTGTCGACTTCATCGTCGACGACACACCGCATGCCGTTGTGCTCTCGTCCTTCGACGGGTTGCGCCGCGAGGTCGCGCGCCTGACGCTGACGAGGTTGATCGAGGACGGGCGCATCCATCCGGCCCGGATCGAGGAGACCTACTACCAGTCGAAGGCGGAGATCGAGGACGTCGTGCGGCAGGCGGGAGAGCAGGCCGTCTTCGAGGCGAACTGCGGCCCGTTCCACGAAGAGCTCGTGAAGATCCTCGGCCGGCTGCGCTTCCGCACGAGCTACGGGCAGAACGTGCTGAAGCACACGCTCGAGGTCGTCCACCTGGCAGGAATCATGGCGACCGAGCTCGGTGCGAGCGTGAAGACGGCGAAGCGTGCCGCGATGCTGCACGACCTCGGCAAGGCGATGACGCACGAGGTCGAGGGATCGCACGCGCTCATCTCTGCGCAGCTCGCCCGCCGCTACGGCGAGACGCAGGGCGTCGTACACGCGATCGAGGCGCATCACTACGAGGTGCAGCCGCAGACGGTGGAGGCGGTGCTCGTGATCGCCGCCGACGCGATCTCGGCATCGCGGCCGGGCGCGCGCGGCGAGAGCCTCGAGCACTACATCAAGCGGCTCGAGTCGCTCGAGGAGCTGGCGGCGTCGAAGCCCGGCGTCGACAAGGTGTACGCGCTGCAGGCCGGCCGTGAGATCCGCGTGATCGTCCAGCCGGGGGAGATCGACGACGACGGCGCTGCGTTGCTCTCGCACGAGATCGCCCGTGAGATCGAGGACCGCCTCGAATATCCCGGCCAGGTGAAGGTGACCGTGATCCGGGAGAGCCGCGCCGTCGACGTGGCGCGCAATCAGGGCGGTCTCGCCCAGGCAGAGGTGCGCGACGAGGAAGACGCACCCGTGCAGGCAGCCTGGGGCGAATAGGCCCCGAGCATGGGCTGGGCGGTTAACGACCGCATCCGATTCGGGCTCGTCGTGCCGCAGGGGTGGCGCGACGACCTCCCCGAGCGCGACTTCGAGCGCATGGTGTCCGTGGCGCAGGCGGCCGAGCGGCTCGGCTTCGACTCGATCTGGCTCTACGACCACCTGCAGACACGCGACGGAGATCCGGCGCCGATGCTGGAGTGCTGGACGAGCCTCGCCGCGCTCGCGCGCGAGACGTCGCGCGTACGGCTGGGCCAGATCGTCACGTGCGCCCTCTACCGCAACGCCGGCCTGCTGGGGCAGATGGCTGCAACGGTCGACGCCGCGAGCGGCGGCCGTCTCGTGCTCGGCCTCGGCGCCGGCTGGGACGAGGACGAGTACAGGGCATTCGGGTACGGCCCGGCGATGCCTCCGATCGCCGCGCGGCTCCGCCACCTCGAGGAGACGATCGCGGACGTGCGCCGGCACTTCGGCGGGCCGCTCCTCGTGGGAGGCGAGGGCGAGCGCGTCCTGCTGCGGCTCGTCGCGGAGTACGCGGACGCGTGCAACCTGACCGACTCGTTCGAGCCTGCGTATTACGAGCACAAGCTCGGCGTGCTGCGCCGCCATTGCGAAGCGCTCGACCGCGACTACGACTCGATCCTCCGAACCGCGTCGTTCACCGTCGCTCCCGAGGCCGGCCGGAGCCTCTTCGAGCAGCTCGCCGGTGTCGGCATCTCCTACTTCATCCTCTACGTCGACCCGCCGGGCGACGTTGCCGCACTCGAGGAGCTCGCAGACGGCGTAGTCCGGTAGCTACGTCGGGAGCTGCCGCCTACGTCCGCCGGTCGTGTCCGTCTCCCGCTCCGTGCCTCTGCGGCGCAACCGCGACTTCGTGCTGCTCGAGGCGGGGCGGCTGCTCTCGACAGCGGGCACGGCGTCGACGACCGAACTACTCAGCTCGACGGCGCGGACGGCCGACGCCTTCATGCCGTTTGGTCGCGATCCGGCAAGCACCTCGGAGTGTCGATCTCACACGACGGCTGGCGCGATTTCCAACAGATGGAACTACGGCCCGAGCAGGTGCAGGAGCTGATCGACTTCCTCGCGGAGACGCTCCCGCAGCCTCCCGGAGGCACCTAGCAACGTAGGCGGATCACGCTCCCGCCGGGTCAGGCGTCGGCGATCGGCCGACCGACGACCAGCACTTCTCGCAGCTCCGGGTCCAGCTCGCGGTAGCTCGCATCGGGGCGCACGCCGAGCGCGTCGAGCGTCTTCGAGAAGAAGCAACGTGCGGCGGCGGCGAGGACGACGTCCACGATCTCCGTCTCCGAAAGCCCCAGGTCGCGAAGGCGCTGCACGTCTTCGTCGCCGATCGAGGTCGCGTCGTCGACGACACGCTCGGCCAAGTCCATGATCGCGACGTCGACCTCGTCGAGGCCCGCGGCGCGGTGGTCGAGCGCGATCTCGCGCACCGGCTCGCCGAACCGCTCCATCAGGACCGTGCCGTGGGCGAGGCAGCAGTAGCTCGAGCGGAGCCTCCGCGCCGCGGCGAGCGTCGCCAGTTCATAGCGGCGCAAGTCCATCGTCGCCTTGATCGCGCCGTTCAGCTGCGCCCATGCGGCGTAGACGTCCGGCCGGTCCGCGAATGCGCGCTCGTAGTTCGTCGTCATGGAGTGATTCTGCACCAGAGACCCAGCCCGCGGCTGGCCGAGTAAGCCCGAGCTGTGCCGTCGCCTTGACCCTTGAACCAGGGCGCGAGAGACTCGCCTCTTTGGGGAATTCCCGAGGAAGGAGCGGCGACGCATGGCAAGCATCGACGTCAAGAACTTCGCCTCACCCGACGAGAAGCGCATGGGCGAGATCGGACCGGGCGACGTCTACGCTCCACCCCGGACACGACGCCGAAGGTCGTCGGCGACGAGGCATGCGTCTCCCTCGACGTCGGTGAATTCGGCGAGTACGCCAAACGCCACTGGCGCGTAACGCGTCTGCGAGGGCGGTCCGCCCGACAAGCTCCGGACCGCCCGAGCCGGCCGTTACGCTCCGTCGTGCACGACCGCGCCACGCGATGCACACCCTCTATCTACTGCGGCACGCGAAATCCAGTTGGTCCGATCCGACGCTGCCTGATCAGGAACGGCCGCTGGCGCCGAGAGGCCGACGGGACGCAAAACGCGTCGCCAAGCATCTCGTCCGGCTCGGGATCGAGCCAGACCTCGTCCTCTGCTCCTCCGTCCGGCGCACGCGCGAGACGCTCGAGCTGGTGCGACCGGCGTTCGGCGCCACGACGTCGGTGGTGCTGGAGGCAGAGCTCTACGCCGCCACCGCCGACGAGCTGCTCGAGCGTCTGCACGCAGTGCCCGACGAGGTGGCCTCGGTGCTGCTGGTCGGGCACAACCCGGGCCTTCAGGAGCTCGCTCTTCTCCTCACCTCGGCTGGAGCCGAGCTCTCGCAGCTCGAGGCGAAGCTCCCAACGGCGGCGCTCGCGACCCTCGCCGTTGCGAAGGCGACCTGGAGGGAGCTGTCCCAGGGCGACGCCGTGCTCGCGGCCCTCGTCGCTCCGAAACAGCTCGAGTAGGCAATCCGCTCCGAGCCGGCCCGAGTAGCCAGCGTACGTCCGTTTCAGTCGACAGCGAGGAGCTC
>Ga0335070_10007509_pt1 | contig 12790 bp, 11 predicted proteins | sample Lox_Sample_13_FD_206722 | JGI IMG/M metagenome (GOLD analysis project Ga0335070, IMG submission 206722) | Soil microbial communities from Loxahatchee National Wildlife Refuge, Florida, United States - Lox_Sample_1.3 | ecosystem: Environmental > Terrestrial > Soil > Wetlands | place: USA...
GCCGTTGATCCAGGCGGTGGGCCGCCCGCTCAGGGCGCTCACGCCGGCGCTCCGGGTGTCGAAGAACCGGATCTCGTCCAGGCTCTGCTCGTCCTCGAGTCCGCGGGCCGTCACCGCGACGAGGGGAGGCGGGCCGTCGAGGAACTGCGCCGATATCTCGACGCCCTGCGCGGTGCCCACGACCTGCCAGCCGGCGTTGGCGCCGTGTGGGTCCGAGAGCTGGAAGCGCCGGAGGTGCTCGAGCGCCGCGAGGGGAACGGGGCCGGCGCCGCCGACCGTGACGGCGATCTCGGCCCCGGTCACCACCGCTTGCCCATCCCGGGCCGCGAGCGTCCAGCGCGCGCTCCGATCGAGCCGGAAGGTCCACGGCGCACGCGCGGCGCGCGCCACCCGCCGCTGCTTCCCCGCCGGCCACGCCAGACCGGCTGCGAGCGCGGCCAGGAGATCGCGGCGCTTCATCCTTGAGTTCTCATCTCGCGGCCTCTAGGTTCGCTCGCATGACTCAGCCGCAACCTAGCCGGGCCGGCCTCGCGCCGCTCGGGCCCTCGGTGCCGTCGCATCCCGGGCTGCGTCTGCTGGCGGACGTCAGCGCGGCGCTCTCCGAGGGAGTCTTCTCCGAGGCCGCGATGGTGTCGGTCGTCACGATCCTCAGGCAGGGGTTCGGCGCGCTGCTGTGCCGGTTGTGGGTGCGCGAGGAGGACGGCGTGTCCTTCCGCGCGATCGCCGCGGCGGGCGACGAGCCGGCGCCGGACGAGGCCGCGCGCGTCGCGGAGGCGCTCCGCGCGGGCGCGCTCGCGGCCGGGGACACCTGGGACGCGCTCGACCTGAGCGTGCCGCTGGTGCACCAGGACGAGCGGCTCGGCCTGCTCCAGGTGCGGGTGCCGCGCGACGGGCGCGAGGCGATGGAGCGCGACGTGCTCACGGTCGTGGCGAGCGTGCTCGCGCCGCTCCTGGCCTCGAAGGAGCTCTCCCAGGACCTGGCCTTCGAGATTGCGCGCCGGGCGCGCGAGATCGACGACCAGCGCCGCTTCACCGCCAAGGTGATCGACTCGCTCCCCGTCGGCCTCTACGTCATCGACCGCGACTACCGGATTCAGGCGTGGAACCGCAAGCGCGAGACGGGGACGCAGGGCGTGCCGCGCGAGGAGGCGATCGGGCGCCCGATCTTCGAGGTCCTGAGCCGCCAGCCCCGGGACCTGCTGCGCCGCGAGTTCGACGAGGTGCTCGCCTCGGGCAAGATGCAGGTGATCGAGCAGGAGTCCACCGCCTCGGGCGACGTGCGGCACTACCGCATCACCAAGATCCCGATGCGCATCAACGACGACGAAGTGACCCACATCATCACCATCGGCGAGGACATCACGGAGTGGAAGAACGTGCAGCGCCAGATCGCCCAGTCGGAGAAGCTGGCCGCGATCGGGCAGCTGGCGGCCGGCGTGATGCACGAGATCAACAACCCGCTGGCGACCATCGGGGCCTGCTGCGAGGCGGTGAGCGCCGTGGCCCAGGACGCGCCTGCGGCGGTGCAGGCCGGCGTTGCCGAGTACGTGAAGATCATGGACGCCGAGGTGCAGCGCTGCAAGCACATCGTCGAGGGACTGCTCGACATGAGCCGCCCGCGCTCCGGGGCCAAGGCGCCCACCGACGTGAACAAGGTGGTCGAGGACACCCTGTTTCTGCTCAAGCATCACGAGCGGTTCAAGCGCATCGCCATCAAGCGGGAGCTCGCCGAGGGGCTGCCGGCGGTCAGCGCCAACGGGGAGCAGCTGATCCAGGTCTTCATGGCCCTGATGCTCAACGCCATGGACGCCATGGACGCGCGCGGCACCCTCACCGTGAGCACTTCCCGGAACGCCGCGCGCGCCGACGAGGTCGTCATCGCCCTGTCCGACACCGGCAAGGGCATCCCGCGCCAGGACATCCAGAAGATCTTCGAGCCCTTCTACACGACCAAGCCGCAGGGGCGCGGCACCGGCCTCGGTCTCTCCATCTGCTACAGCATCGTCTCCGACCACCGGGGCCGTATCGAAGTGGACTCGGAGCTGGGGCGCGGCTCCACGTTTCGCGTGATCCTGCCGACCGGTGAAGATCCTCGTCATTGAAGACGACCGGACCGTCGGACAGTACGTCGTCCGCGGACTGGAGGAGCGCCTCTACACCACGGAGCTGGCGACGGACGGCCGGGCAGGCCTGGAGGCCGCGCGCTCCGGCACCTGGGACCTGATCATCCTCGATCTCCGGCTCCCGCTGCTCTCCGGTCTCGAGGTCCTGCGCACCCTGCGCGACGGCGGTGTGGCGACCCCGATCCTGGTGCTGACGGCGCAAGACACCGTCGAGGGGAAGGTCGACGCCCTGCGCACCGGCGCGGACGACTACGTCACGAAGCCGTTCGCGATGGAGGAGCTGTTCGCCCGGGTCGAGGCGCTGGGCCGCCGGCCCAAGCACCTGGCCCCGCCGGTGCTGAAGCTGGCGGACCTGGTGATCGACACCGGGAGCCGGGAGGTGCGCCGGGGCAGCGCCGCCATCGAGCTGACGCCGAAGGAATACGCCGTGCTGGTGTATCTGGTCTCGCACCCGGGGCGCGTGATGAGCCGCACCCTCATCACCGAGTATGTGTGGGACTATCACTTCGATCCCGGCACCAACATCGTGGACGTGGTGATCAACCGGCTGCGCAAGAAGATCGACCAGGGGCGGGAGCCGAAGCTCATCCACACCGTGCGCGGCGTCGGCTACGTGGCGAGGGCGCAGTGAGGAGCATCCGCGCCCAGCTCACGGCCTGGTACACGGTCGCCCTCGTGGCGACCGTGCTCGCCTTCGGGATCGCCGCCGCGCTCGTGGACCGGCGGGCGAAGTACGCCGAGCTCGACCGGCGGCTCGCCACCGAGGCCGACCGCGCCGCGAAGCTGATGGCCCAGGATCAGACCGGCGGAGGCAACATCCTGGAGGAAATGTCGCCGAGCGTGGCGCAGCTGCGCTACGATCTCTCGGCGCCCCTGGAGGTCGTGGCCGACTACCTCGTGGTGGTGGATTCGGCCGCGCGCAACGTCTACGGCTCGGCGGAGACGCGGCGCTTCTCGCCGGCGGCCTCGGATTCCCTCCGCCTGCGGCTCTTCGGCGTGCGGCCCGAGTCCGAGGAACAGACGTTCGATCTCGTCCTCGACACGGTGCCGCTGCGGTTCATAGCGCTGGCCGTGCCGCGCCCCGAGGGGCGGCGGCCGGTGATCGTCTCCGTCGCCGTCGGCGCCCCGACCCGCGACCTCGACGTGTCGCCGGCCCGCATCCTCTCCTCGATGCTGTTCGTCCTTCCGCTCATCCTGCTCTTCTCGGCCGGGGTGGGGTACGTCCTGTCCGCCCGCGCGCTGGAGCCCCTCGGGCAGATGATGGACGAGCTGGAGGCCATCACCGACGGCCGCAGCCTCCACCGGCGCCTGCCCAAGGCGCCGACCGCCGGCGACGAGCTGGAGCGCCTGGCCAACACCCTGAACGCGATGATGGCCCGCCTCGAGGCGAGCTTCAGCGCCCTGCGCACGTTCGTCGCCGACGCGAGCCACGAGCTCAAGACCCCGCTCACCGTGATGCGGGCGGGCGTCGAGCGCGCCCTCACGGACCCGCACACGGCGCCGGAGTCCATCGCGCTCCTGGACGAGACGTTGCAGGAAGTCCGGCGCATGACCGAGCTGGTGGACACGCTCCTCACGCTCGCGCGAGTGGACGAGGGCCGCATGGAGCTGCACACCGAGCCGGTCGAGCTGCACGCGCTGCTGCACGAGGTGCACGAGACCGCCCAGATGCTTGGAGAGGAGGCAGGCCTCGAGGTCTCGCTGGAGCTCCCCGCCGAGCCGGTGGTCGTGCAGGCGGATGCGGCCCGGATACGGCAGCTGGTCCTGAACCTCGTGTCGAACGCCGTGAAATACACGCCGTCCGGCGGCCGCGTCTGGCTCGCCTTGACGGCGGGCCCCGGGACCGCCACGATATCCGTCCGCGACTCCGGCATCGGCATCGCTCCCGGAGACGTGGACCGCGTGTTCGACCGGTTCTGGCGGGCGGATGCCGCGAGGTCCCGCACCGGTGAGCGGCCAGGCATCGGCCTCGGGCTGTCCATCTGCAAGTGGATCGCCGAGGCCCACGGGGGGTCAATCGCGGTGACGAGCCGGCCGGGCCGCGGGAGCACGTTCACGGTGACGCTGCCGCGGTCGGCAACTCCTCAGCAGGTTGTCATCGATTCGTAATCCGGGCCTCATCGAGGAGTCATGGGGCGCAGGTAAGGTGATGCGTGGAAGCAGGGTCAGGAGGGCCCCGTGTTTGAGAACCTCATTGAATCGCAGCACAAGACACAGTTGAACGGGGTGTTCGAGGGTGGACTGTTCTCCATCGTGTTCCACTCGGTGGTCATCACGGCCGCCGTGTACGCCACGATGCACGCCGGCGAAGTGAAGAAGGCGGTCGTCCGCGCCTTCGACATCACGCAGGTCGCGCAGCAGAAGAACGAGCCGCCGCCACCCAAGAACGAGATCGCGTCGGTCGCGCCGATGCCGAAGGGATTCCAGACGCTGGCGATCCCGACCAACATCCCGATCGCGATTCCGCCGCCGTCGCAGAACACCACCTTCAACGCCGCGGACTTCTCCGGTGTGGGCGTGGAGGGCGGGATTGCGCACGGAGTGACGACGACCGGGCCGGTGATCCGGAGCGACCAGCCGTACCTGGAGTCGGTGGTGGAGGAGCGGCCGGAGCGGATTGCCGGGCCCCCGCCGCGGTATCCCGATCTGCTGCGGCAGGCGGGCATCGACGGCCGGGTGCTGGTGGAATTCGTGGTGGATACGAGCGGCCACGTGGAGCACGGATCGATCAAGATCCTCTCCAGCACGAACCAGCTGTTCGAGCAGCCGACGCGTGAGGCCATCTCCCAGTCGACGTTCCGGCCGGGCAAGATCAGCGGGCACGCGGTGCGGGTGCGCGTGCAGCAACCCGTCAACTTCCAGATTGCTGGGCGTCAAGGCCCATAACCCCATCGGCCGCGCCACGCCGGCGTCGGCCGCGATTCCAGGACTCGGAGGGTCACGGTAATGCATCTCTCGTTGCTCGATCTGTGGAACCAGATGAGCTGGTTTCCCCGGGGCATCGTCTTCGTCATGATCATCATGTCGGTGTGGTCACTCGGGATCGCGATGAACAAGTGGTGGAAGATCAACCGGGCGCAGCGTGAAACGCGCAAGTTCGCGCCGGAGTTCTCACGGTTCCTGCAGGAAGACCAGATTGAAGGCGCGATCGCGCTCTCGGCGAAGTACAAGCGGAGCCACGTCGCGCGCACCCTGGCGGGCGCGCTCGAGGAGATCAAGCCGCTCCTCACCGACAAGTCGATCACCGTGGCCGACATCAACTCGGCCGAGCGGGCGATCGAGCGGAACGTGATGATCATCCAGTCCGAGCTGAAGCGCGGTCTGGGCGTGCTCGGAACCGTCGGCGCCACGGCCCCGTTCGTCGGCCTCCTGGGCACGACGCTCGGCATCGTGAACGCCTTCTCCGGCATGGCGGCGAGCGGCGGGTCGGCCGGCATGGCGGCGGTCTCGGCCGGTATCGCCGAAGCCCTGATCACCACGGCCTTCGGCCTCCTGGTCGCGATCCCGGCCGTGTGGCTGTTCAACTACTTCCAGACCAAGCTCGAGTTCCTGGTGGTCGAGATGACCTACTCGGGCAAGGAGCTGGTGGACTACCTGATCAGGGGCGTGGGGCACGAATTCGGCCGTTCGACGTTCACGAAGGACTTTCCTGCAAAGGTGACTGCGGGCAGTGGCCATATCAGCAAGTAGCACCAAGGGGGGCGTCAACGCCAACATCAACGTCACGCCGATGGCCGACGTGATGCTGGTGCTGCTGATCATCTTCATGATCACCGCGCCCCTGATCGCCTCCGGCTTCGTGGCGCAGTTGCCGGAGGGCATCAACATCATCAAGGCGAACGAGGACCCGACTGACGTGGTCCTCGGGATCGACTACCAGGGCAATTACTTCCTGAACACCAAGCGGATCTCCAACGACGCGGTGCAGGGCGCGCTGAACGCCATTTACGCCGCCCGCACCAAGGACAAGATCCTGTACCTCAAGGCGGACCGCCGGCTCAAGATGGACAAGATCCAGGAAGCCATCGCCATGGCGCGGAAGGCGGGTGTCCGCGTGGTGAGCGCGGTCACCGAGCAGACCGCGGGAACCCAATCGACCGTGTCGCAGGAGCGGCCGAAGGGCCCGGGAGGGAGCTGACCATGGCCATGGCGGTCGGAAGTGGCAGCTCGCTGAACTCGGACATCAACATCACGCCGTTCATCGACGTGCTCCTGGTGCTGCTCGTGATCTTCATGATCACGGTGGCGATCTACCGGAAGGTGCTCGACATCCAGGTGCCGATCGAGACCAAGGGCCCGTCCAAGCCCGATCCGAACCAGATCATTCTGGAGATCAAGGTCGACGGCTCGATGGCGATCAACACGCAGCCGGTGGACCCCAACGCCCTCGGGCAGCGGCTGTACGAGATCTACAGCGTGCGGCCGGACAAGCTGCTGTTCATCAAGGCGGATGACAGCCGGCCGTACCAGGAGGTCATCAAGGCGATCGACGTCGCGCGCGGCGCGGGCGTGCAGGTGTTCGGGCTGGCGCCGAGCACGGCGGCGGCGGCGAAGGCGGGAGGATAGCCCGCCGCCCCAGCGGCGGCGGTTGGAACACGGGCGCGCGCCGGGCGTAGGGAGGTCGTATGCCCGGCGCACGCGAGGCGGTGGAATCGTGGTAGGGGCGAATCGAGCGGGCGGCGCGACAACCGCGGCGACAGCCGTTCGACATTCGTCCGGCGCGATGCGACAGGTTCCGCTCGCCACACCATTCGGCCGACTGGCTCACGAGCGCGGAGGTGTCCGCGGCGTGATCCTGTCGGCCGTCGTGCATGCGGCGCTGGTCCTGGCCGTGGTCTACGGCGGGACCCGGCTCGTGGTCGCCGACCGGATGCCGGGCGCGGGGAGGGGCCGGGGCGGCGGCGGGGGCGGGGGCGGCGCCCGCGCGCTGCTGCTCTTCGCCCCGCCGGCGGCGCCGCCCGCCGGGCCCACCCTGCCGCTGCCGCCGCAGCTCGTGATGCCCAAGGCGGCCCCGATCCCACTCCCCGAGATGCAGCCCCCGGACCTCCCGTCGCCGACCCTCTCCACCGCGCAGCTCCTCGCGTCACTGGGGCCCGGCGAGGGGCCGGGCAAGGGCACCGGCGCCGGCCCGGGTGCCGGGAGCGGGACCGGGGGCGGCACCGGCTCCGGGCGCGGGCCGGGGATGGGGCCGGACTCCGGCGGGGGCGGGGGCAGCCTCTATCCGCCCACGCCCAAGCAGATCATCCTCCCGCCCTCGGACCGCCCCGCCTCGGTGCGCGGCACCACCATCGTCGTGCGGTTCGAGATCTCCGAACGCGGCGACGTCATGCGGGTCTCGATGAGCCCCACTCCACGGGACCGGTCGTTCGCCAGCGAGTTCACCGAGCGGCTGCGCCGCTACACCTTCACGCCCGCCACCACGCTGGACGGCCATCCCGTCGCGGCGATCTACGAGATTCGCATCACGTTGTGAATCGGAGCGCTCGCAGGTATTTTTCGCGGCCTTTTCCTAGCTCGAGTTCGACAACCGTTCGCACCGGAATCCCATGATCATCGGTCTGGTCCTGATTGTGAGCGTCCTCGCGCTCCTCGTCGCCGTCCTGCTGGCGCGCTGGGTGCTGAAGATGGACAACGGCACGCCCGAAATGCGCGTGATCTCCGACGCCATCCAGGAGGGCGCCCAGGCGTTCCTCAAGCGCCAGTACCGCACCATCGCCGCGCTGTCCGTGGTGGTGGGGCTCATCATCTTCATCATCTACCAGTTCGTGCGCGCGCCGAGCCCGAACGATCCGCACGAGGTTTCGCGGCTCTGGCTGACGCTCGCGACGACGGCGTCGTTCTTCTTCGGCGCCGTCTGCTCGGGCATCGCCGGGTACGTCGGGATGTTCGTCTCGATCCGCGCGAACATCCGGGCCGCGAGCGCGGCCCGGAGCAGTCTGAACCGCGCGCTCCAGGCGGCATTGCGCGGTGGCGCCGTGTCGGGCCTGTTCGTGGTCGCGATGAGCCTGCTGGGCGTGGGCGGGCTGTACTTCCTGGTGCACACCTTCACGCTCATTCCCATCACGAAGATCCCGCTGATCATCGTCGGCTACGGATTCGGGGCATCGTTCGTCGCGCTGTTCGCGCAGCTGGGCGGCGGGATCTACACCAAGGCGGCCGACGTCGGTGCCGACCTGGTGGGGAAGGTGGAGGCGGGCATCCCCGAGGACGATCCGCGCAACCCGGCGGTCATCGCGGACCTGGTGGGAGACAACGTCGGCGACTGCGCCGGCCGCGGCGCGGACCTGTTCGAGTCCACGGCGGCGGAGAACATCGGCGCCATGATCCTGGGTTCTACCCTGGCGCTCCGGGTGCAGGCCGCGACCGCGACCAGCGCCACCTTCGTCGTCGGCGTGATGCTCTTTCCCCTCGTGGTCCGCGCCTTCGGGCTCATGGCCTCCATCGTCGGGATCGTGGTGGTAAAGGCGACGGAGAACGAGGACCCGATGCGGGCGCTGAACCGCGGCTACTGGCTCACGGCCGCCCTCGCCGCGATCGGCTTCGTCGGCGGCACGTACTGGCTGCTGCAGTTCCCCGGCAACCCCGACGCCTGGTGGCATTTCGCCCTGGCGGGCGTGATCGGCATCGCCACCTCCGTCGCGTTCGTGTACATCACCCAGTACTACACCGAATACCGGTTTCGCCCGGTCAGGACGATCGCGGGCGCCTCCGTGACCGGCCCGGCGACCAACATCATCTCCGGATTCGCGGTGGCGCTGGAGTGCACCGCGCTGCCGGCGTTCGTGATCGGACTGGCCATCGTTAGCAGCTACCACCTCGGCAGCACCGCGGTGAAGGGCGGCGGGCTGTTCGGCACGGCCGTCGCGACGATGGGGATGCTCGGGACCGCCGCGTACATCCTCGCGATGGACACGTTCGGCCCGATCACCGACAACGCCGGCGGCATCATCGAGATGTCGAAGCAGCCGGAGGAGATCCGCCGGAAGACCGACCGGCTCGACGCGGTGGGCAACACCACCAAGGCGTTGACCAAGGGCTACGCGGTAGGTTCCGCCGCCCTGGCGGCGTTCCTGCTCTTCTCGGCGTACATGGACGAGATCGGGTACTACACCAATTCGACCTTCGTGACCGTGGACATCGCCAAGCCGGAGATCTTCGTGGCGGCGCTGCTCGGGGCGATGCTGATCTTCTGGTTCAGCGCGCTCGCGATCGACGCCGTGCAGAAGGCGGCGGTGAACGTGATCAAGGAAGTGCGGCGGCAGTTCTCGGAGGACGCCGGCATCCTCGCCGGCACGTCGCGGCCCAATTACGCGCGCTGCGTCGACATCGTGACCGTTGGCGCCCTGAAGGAGATGGTGGCGCCGGGACTGCTGGTCGTCGGGATGCCGATCGCCGTCGGGCTCGTCTTCCGGCTGCTCGGCGTGGGCGCCGAGGCGGTGGCGGCGTTCCTGATGGTGGCCACGATCACGGGCATCCTGGTCGCGCTCGCGCTCAACAACGGTGGCGGGGCCTGGGACAACGCGAAGAAGTTCATCGAGGCCGGGGAGTACGGCGGCAAGGGCTCCTTCGCCCACAAGGCGGCGGTGGTGGGTGACACGGTGGGCGATCCGTTCAAGGATACCGCCGGCCCGTCGCTCCACGTGGTGATCAAGCTGTTGAGCACCGTGACGCTGGTGCTGGCGCCGCTCTTCATCTGAGCCGGCTGCTCGCGCGGAAGACCGTCGATCAGTGCGTCGCCGATGGAGCCGTCGGCGGCGGGTTGAAGCGCAGTCTCGGTCCCGTGGCGCTCACCGCGCTCGGGATCGGGGCCATCATCGGCGCCGGCATCTTCGCCGCGATCGGCACGGCCGTCGCCGGCGACGCCGGCCACGTGGGTGCGGGCTCGGCGATCGTGCTGTCCATCGTCCTGGCCGCCGTCACCAGCGCGTTCGCGGCGATCACCTACTCCGAGTTCGCGGCGCTGATCCCCATCGCGGGGAGCGCCTACACCTATGCCTATGCCACCCTGGGCGAGCTGGTCGCCTGGATCATCGGCTGGGACCTCATCCTGGAGTACGCCGTCGGCAACATCGCCGTCGCCGTCGGCTGGTCCGGCTACTTCGATTCGTTCCTGCGGGGCATCGGGATCCACATGCCCGCATGGCTGGTGACGGACACCCTGTCGGGGCTCGGCATGCCCGCTCTCCTGGCGTCCGCGCCGCACCTCGGCCCGGTCCCGATCGTCTTCAACCTGCCCGCCCTCGCCATCGTCGCCGTGATCACCGTCGTCCTGGTCATCGGCGTACAGGAGTCGTCGTGGGTCAACACGTTGATGGTGGGCATCAAGCTGGCCGTCATCGTGCTCTTCCTGGCGGTCGGGTTCGCCGCCATCCACCCGCACCAGTGGGTCACGCCGAGCTTCGCGCCGAACGGCTTCAAGGGCATCAGCATGGGCGCGGCGATCATCTTCTTCTCGTACATCGGGTTCGACGCGGTCAGCACCGCCTCCGAGGAGGCGAAGAACCCACAGCGCGACATCCCGATCGGCATCATCGCATCGCTGATCATCTGCACCGTGCTGTACGTGGCGATCGCGCTGGTGCTCACGGGGCTGATCCCGTGGAACAAGCTGGACGTCGCCGACCCGCTGGCCGTCGCGCTGCAGTACATCCACGCCGACTGGGCGGCCGGGATCCTGTCACTCGGCGCCGTCGCCGCGATGACCTCGGTGCTGCTCGTCTTCCAGCTCGGCCAGGCGCGGATCTTCATGTCCATGGCCCGCGACGGCCTCCTGCCGCGCTGGGCCGCCAAGGTGCACCCGCGCTTCAAGACGCCGCACGTCACGACGATCGTCACCGGCGTCGTGGTCGCCATCGGCGCCGCCTTCATCCCCATCGGCGTCGTCCTCGAGCTGACCAACATCGGGACCCTGTTCGCTTTCATCCTCGTGGCGCTCGGCATCATCGTGCTGCGGCGCACGGACCCCCATCGCCCGCGTCCGTTCCGGACGCCGTGGGTGCCGGTCCTGCCCCTCGTGTCGGTGGGCTTCTGCCTCTACCTGATGCTCTATCTGCCGACGCTGACCTGGCTGCGCTTCGCGGTGTGGCTGCTCATCGGCGCCGCGATCTACTTCTCCTATGGCATACGCCACTCGCGGGTGCGGGCGCTCGGCGGTCAGTAGGCGGAGACGAGAGGGCAGTGCAGTTCCCGGACGCCAAGTTGCCAGTGGTTACCAGCTAGAAGTGCCAGGTGCCAGACCAGTTGTCGGAGGCCCCGCCACGTCATCGCGTCGGGGCCTGTTCCGTCTCTGGCCTCTGGCCACTGGGAACCACTGGCCACTTGGCGTCTGGCAACTGTTCTGCCTTCCGGATGCTGAACCCGGTATTCCGTTAGAGCGCCCGGGCCAATTGGATGGCTCCCAGCACCGGGTCCACCGTCTCGGGTCTGATCTTGGCCGCGGGCACGTCCGCCATGATCCGCGCGATGACGCGGCGCCGGTAGTCGTCGCTCCGCGCGAGCAGGCTGCCGCCGAGTGCGACGCCGACTTCGGCGTCGCGCGGGAATCGTTCCGCCAGCGCCCGCACGTGCGTCGCGAGGTCGTCCGCGCCGGCGTCCACCAGCGCCGAGGCCACCGCATCCCCCTCCTCGGCGGCTTCCAGCACTTCGGGCGCCAGGGCGGCCACGGCCGCCGCCTCGGCCGTCGTCGCCCAGCGCACGAGCTCCGGCAGGCCGCCGAGGCGCAGTGCCCGGAGGATGCGGCCCGCCAGCGCCGTGCGGCGCCCGCGCCCCTCGATGGCCAGCCCCGCCGCGCGCAGCGCCGCGCGCGCCAGGTCGTATCCCGACCCCTGGTCGCCGATCACGGCGCCGAGGCCGCCGACTCGGGTCGTGCCGCCGCCGGGGAGCCGCGCCCACGCGACCGAGCCCGTGCCCGCCAGAAGGACGATCCCCGATGCGTCGCCGAACGCCGCCTGGAGGGCGATGGCGCCGTCCACCGTGACCGCCACGCGCGGCGCCAGTCCCGTCTCCTCGAGCGCCGCCTGAAGAGCGAGCCGCTCCTCTTCACGGCCCACGCCGGCTGCGCCGACCATCAGCACGTCACCCCGCACCTCGCGTTCCGCCTTTCGCAGCGCCTCGCGGCAGGTCTCGAGGATGCGGGCCGCCGCGGCGGTCGCCTCGCCCGGACGCATCGCCCCCGGCGCGCCGTCCGAGCGCACCAGCACAGTGCCGTGCTCGTTCGCCACCGCGGCCGTCGTGTGCGACGCGCCCGCGTCCACGCCGATCAGCGTCCTGGGAGCCAGCGCGCCCTGCTTCGCCATCATCCGCCTCCCGGCGCCCGGACGGGCCCCGCGGTCAGGACGGACGACGCGAGACCGATGCCCACCGTGAGAAGGGTGCCGAGCGGAACGTACCAGGTCCACGCCAGTCGGCTCAACATCACGAGGAACGCCGGGTTCCCGAGCAGGTGCCCGAGACCGCCGGCGAACACCACCACGCCCATCGCCAGCGAGCCCGCGATGAGGGAGCGCACCACGTCCCGTTCCCGCACGCGAGCGAACCGCGCCAGCACGAAGGCGCCGAGCAGCGCGCCATAGGTGAGCGACGCGACCGACAGCGCGACCTCCACGACCGGCGTCTGCCGCTGCCGGAACAGCAGGGCGCCCGCCACCAGGGCCGTGCCCCAGAACAGC
>Ga0335070_10007510_pt1 | contig 12790 bp, 12 predicted proteins | sample Lox_Sample_13_FD_206722 | JGI IMG/M metagenome (GOLD analysis project Ga0335070, IMG submission 206722) | Soil microbial communities from Loxahatchee National Wildlife Refuge, Florida, United States - Lox_Sample_1.3 | ecosystem: Environmental > Terrestrial > Soil > Wetlands | place: USA...
GAGCGTCGCGACGCGCAGGTCGCGGTCGAGATATTGCTGCGGGTCGACCGCCGACTTGCCGCGGCGCAGCTCGAAATGCAGCTGCGGCGTCACCACGTTGCCGGTGCTGCCGACCTTGGCGATCGGCTGGCCGCGCGCCACGCGATCGCCGCGGCGGACCAGCAGCTCGGAATTGTGCGCGTAGGCGGTCATCCAGCCGTCGTCGTGCTTGACGAGCAGGAGGTTGCCGAAGCCGCGCAGCTCGTTGCCGGCATAGGCGACGACGCCGTTCTCGGCGGCGCGCACGACGGTGCCGACGGGCGCCGCGATGTTGATGCCGTCATTGTGCAGGCCGCTGCCCTTCACCCCGAAGCCCGAGATCAGCTTGCCGTCGACCGGGATGAGAAACTTGCGGCCGCTCAATGCCGGCGGATGGGCGAGCGCCAGGCGCTTCTCGGCCTCGCTCGCTTTCGACTCGCGGGTCGGCGCGGGCTCGGTCGTAGGGCCGCCGGCCGCGGTGTCGCGCTCGGCCGGATCGACGACGGTCGACGACGCGAGGCGCTCGCGATCGGGCATGTGCTCCGCCGCCGGCCGCGTCGAGGCGACCATGGTCTCGGCGTCGCGCAGCTGCGGCGCCGGCACCTTGAGGTGCTGGCCGGCGACCAGCCGGTAAGGCGGGCGCAACTCGTTGAGCCGGGTCAGCTCGGACTGGTCGACCTGATAGCGCCGCGCGATGCTGTAGAGCGTCTCGCCCGCCGCCACGACGTGGACGCGCGTGACCGGCACCAGCACGTGCTGGCCGGCGACGATGGTGTAGGGCGGCTGGAGCTGGTTGACCGCGATGAGGTCACGCGCCGCGACGTTATAGCGCTTGGCCATGCTGTAGACCGTGTCGCCCTTGTTGGCGACCACGACCTCGCCGCTCGGCCGCGCCATGGCCGCCGGCAGCGGCGCCGAGCCCGTGTTATAGGCGCAGCCGGCGGTTACGCCCGCCACCGCCACGGTCAGCGTCAGCAGCAGGGCAAAGGAGCGATGTCGGTCCGGCCGGCCCGGCCGGGAACTGCCGAACAGGGGGCCCAGCATGGCGCGCATATCATCACGATCGGCCGCGCGCCTCAAGCCCTGGCGCGACCGGCCGCGGCCTGGCCGCTGACCAGGGGCACGAAGCGGACCGGGCCGATCTCCTCGCGCTCGAAGCCCTCGGCGGTCCGGCGGATGCGCACCAGCATCTGATCGGCCTTGTCGGCGCCGAGCGGAATGACCATGACGCCGCCGACCGCGAGCTGGTCGAGCAGCGCCTTCGGCTCCTCGGCCGGCGCGGCGGTGACGATGATGCGCTCGAACGGCGCCTGCTTGGGCCAGCCTTGGGCGCCGTCGCCGGCCATGGCGGTGACGTTGCGGACGTGCAGCGCCGCGAGCCGCGCCTCGGCCTCGCCCAGCAGCTCGCGGTCGCGCTCGATGGTGTAGACGCGGCGGAACAGCTTGGACAGCACCGCCGTCTGGTAGCCCGAGCCGGTGCCGATCTCGAGCACCTTGAGCTTCTTGTCGGGCAAGAGCGCCTGGGTCATGCGTGCGACCACGTGGGGCTGGCTTATGGTCTGGCCGCCGCCGATCGGCAGCGCGATGTTGTCATAGGCCTGGTCGCGGAACAGGTCCGGCACGAAACGCTCGCGCGCGATGCGCTCGATCGCGGCCAATACCCTGGTGTCCGAGACGCCCGCGGTGCGCAGTTCCATGATGAAGCGCACCTTGCGCGCGGCGAGCGTCATGCGAAGGCCTTGCGCAGGCGCTCGACCACCGGACCGAAGGTCATGTCGAGATTGATCGGCGTTACCGAGACGAAGCCGTCGCGCACCGAGGCGACGTCGGTCTCCTCGAGCATCGGATCGACGTCGCGGTTGAGGCCGATCCAATAATAGGGCGTGCCGCGCGGATCGATGCGCTCCTCGATCGAGCCGGCGGGCTTGCGCCGGCCCTGGGGCACGACGTGGATGCCGCGCACCGAGGCCGCCGCCACGTCGGGGAAGTTGACGTTGACGAACATGTCCGCGGGCCAGCGCATCGAGGCGAGGCGCGCGATCACGTCCGGGGCATAGCGCTCGGCGGTCGCCCATTTGGTCGGGCTGCGGCCGTCGGCGTGCTGGCTGAGCGCGATCGAGGGGATGCCGAGCAGCGTGCCCTCCATGGCGGCGGCGCAGGTGCCCGAATAGGTCACGTCCTCGCCAAGATTGGCGCCGCGGTTGATGCCGGAGAGCACGAGGTCGGGCCGCCTGTCCTTGAGCACGTGCTGGACGGCGAGCAGCACGGCGTCGGTCGGCGTGCCGTCGACGGCGTAGTGGCGCTCGGACACGGTGCGCATGCGCAGCGGCCGGCGCATGGTCAGCGAATGGCTCGCGCCGCTCTGCTCGGCCTCGGGCGCCACCACCCAGACGTCGTCGCACAAGGTCAGCGCGACCTCCTCCAGCAGCTTCAGGCCGGTCGCGTGGATGCCGTCGTCGTTGCTGATCAGGATGCGCGCCTTCGAGAGATCGATCGGCCCCTTAGTCATCGGCGCGAATGACCTCCTGCCCGCCCATATAGGGGCGGAGCGCGGCGGGGATCGCGATCGAGCCGTCGCCCTGCTGGCCGTTCTCGAGCACGGCGATCAGCGTGCGCCCGACCGCGAGCCCGGAACCGTTGAGCGTGTGCACGAAGCGCGTGCCCTTCTCGCCGCCCGGCCGGTAGCGCGCGTTCATGCGCCGCGCCTGGAAATCGCCGCAGTTCGAGCAGCTCGAGATCTCGCGATAGCGGTTCTGCCCCGGCAGCCAGACCTCGATGTCGTAGGTCTTGCGCGCGGCGAAGCCCATGTCGCCGGTCGAGAGCGCGACCACGCGGTAAGGCAGGCCGAGGCGCTTCAGCACCTCCTCGGCGCAGGCGGTCATGCGCGCATGCTCTTCTTCCGATTTTTCGGGATGGGCGATGCTGACCAGCTCGACCTTCTGGAACTGGTGCTGGCGGAGCATGCCCTTGGTGTCCTTGCCGGCGGCGCCGGCCTCGGCGCGGAAGCACGGGGTGAGCGCCGTGAAGCGCAGCGGCAGCGCCTTTTCGTCGAGGATCTCGCCGGCCACCAGATTGGTCAGCGGCACCTCGGCGGTCGGGATGAGCCAATATTTGTCGAAGTACTCATCGCGTTTGAGAATCCGTAGGAAGTCCTCTTCCACGTTCTTGATTATGTGGGGATTGGCGAGAAGTAATTCTTTCGTCGTCCAAGGCGGAAGTCCAAGATCGCGGTTCGACTCATTAATTGTCTTGGTCGCTTGTTCGATAAGCTCAGTCACACGCTCATTCACGGCGATGCGAAACCGTTCCTCGTTGAGCGCTCTAGTCGCGAATAGGTCCTCGGAGAACTTCGGCAGCTGGCCGGTGCCGAACACCGCAGCGTCGCGCACGAGCGCCGGCGGGCTGACCTCGGTGTAGCCGAATTCCTTGGTGTGCAGGTCGAGCATGAACTGGGCGAGCGCGCGCTCGAGCCGGGCGAGCTTGCCCATGAGCACGACGAAGCGCGCGCCCGACAGCTTGGCGGCGCGTTCGAAGTCCATCAGGCCGAGCGCCTGGCCGATGTCGTCATGCTCCTTGGGCTTGAAGGCGAATTTGGGCGGCGCGCCGATGCGGCGCAGCTCGACATTGGCCGTCTCGTCGGCTCCGTCCGGCACGTCGTCGGCCGGCAAATTGGGCAGGCCGGCGAGGAAGGCGTCCTGGTCGTGCTCGGCGGCCCGCACGCGCGCCTCGGCCTCGGCCAGCTTGTCCTTGAGCGTCGCGACGCGCGCCATGATCGGCGCCGCGTCCTCGCCCTTGCTCTTGGCGATGCCGATCTGCTTGGAGAGCGCGTTGCGCTCCTCCTGGATCGCCTGGGCCGCGGCCTGGGCCTCGCGCCGCATCCGGTCGAACTCGAGCACGCGCTCGGCCTGGGGGTTGAGGCCGCGACGCTCGAGGGCGCGGTCGAACTCCGCCGGATTGTCGCGAATCCATTTGATATCGAACATGGGTCCTTCTGCCCCGCGCCCCCGTTGCCCTGGGATGCGCCCCCGGTCTCGCGCCCGTCGTCCTTATAGGGTCAGCGAAAGGCGGCGTCTACGGCCCGCATCGTCGCGGCAGCCGAGGCCCGCGCCGAGATCAGGGCTCGGGGCCTTGGAAATCGCCGCCGGCGCCGGCCGCCGCCTCGGCATCGCGCTTGCGCGCGCGCTCGACCAGGCGCGACGCGATGATCGCGGCTTCGTAGAGCACCAGGATCGGCACGGCGAGCGCGATCTGCGAGATGGCGTCGGGCGGAGTCAGGATCGCGGCCATGATGAAGGTGACGACGATGGCGTAGCGCCGCTTGCTGGCCAGGCTCTCGCTCTGCAGGATGCCGACGCGCACGAGCAGCACGAGCAGGACCGGGAGCTGAAAGCACAGGCCGAAGGCGAAGATCAGCTTCATGACGAGGCCGAGATACTCGCCGACCTTGGCCTCGAGCTGGACCGGCAGGACGGTCTGCGCGGCGGTGGTCTGGAAACCGAGCAGAAACGTCCAGGCGAGCGGCACGATGATGTAATAGACGAGCGCGCAGCCGGCGAGGAACAGGATCGGGCTGGCGATCAGGAACGGCAGAATCGCGCGCCGCTCGTTCTTGTAGAGGCCGGGCGCCACGAACAGCCAGATCTGCGTCGCGAAGATCGGGAAGCTGACGATGAGCGCGCCGAACAGGCCGACCTTGACATAGGTCAGGAACGCCTCGGTCAGCGCGGTATAGATCATGCGCTGGCTGCCGCCGACCTGCTGCATGATGCGCGCCAGCGGCTCGACCAGGAAGCCGAAGATCGGCTCCGCGAAGTGAAAGCAGATGACGAAGGCGATCGCGAAGGCGATCAGCGACTTGAGCATGCGGCTGCGCAGCTCGATCAGGTGATCGAGCAGCGGCATCTTCTTTTCGGTCAGCTCCTCGTCCTTCGGCGGATTGGGATCCGTCGGCTTGTTCATGGCTTGGCCGCCCGCTCGCCCGACCCGTCGTCATCTGCCGCGGCCGTCTCCTTGGGCCGCTCCTCGGCCGCCGGCGTCTCGCCGGCCGGTGCGGCCGGCGCGCTCTCCGCGCTCGCGGTCTCGGCCGGCTTGTCGAGGTTGCGCAGCTCGCCGGCCAGATCGAGCTCGCGCTCGACCTGCCCGCTCGGATCGATGGTGTTCGCGATGTGGCTCTTGACGTCGGCCGAGGTCGCGCGGTCGATGTCGCGCTTGAGCTCGTCGAGCTCGGCCTCGCGCACGATCTCGTTCAGACCGGATTGGAACTCGTTGGCCAGCGAGCGGATCTTGCGGATCCAGAGCGCGGCCGTGCGCATGGCCTTGGGCAGGTCCTTCGGTCCGATGACCAGAAGGGCGACCAGCGCGATGACCGCCAGCTCTGACCAGCCGATATCGAACATGGCAACGCTACGCCTTCATGAAGGGTGCCTGGCGGCCCCGCGGGCGGACGGCGTTCAGCCGTTTGCGGCGTTCTTCTCGTGGGCCGGGGCCTTGGCCGCGTCGGCGCCGACCTGCTTCGGCGTCTCGCCGGTGCGCGCCGCCTCTTCCTCGGCCTTCTCGTCCTTGAGACCGGCCTTGAACGACTTGATGCCCTTGGCGAAGTCGCCCATCAGGCGCGGGATCTTGCCGCCCCCGCCAAACAGCAGGACGATCACCGCGAGGACGATCAGCCAATGCCAGATGCTTAGACCACCCATACCGAAACTCTCCTAATGCCTTGTGACGTCGGCGCTCGGACGGCCGGGATCATCGCAAAAACCAGCCAGCGCCGCAACTTGGCCGGACTCTGCCGGCCCGGCAGAAATTCCATACCCGGGGCCGCCCGCCGTGGATGCGCCGCCCGGACCGGCCAAGCTTAGCACGTTTGGCAGGCCGGCAAGCCCCCAATCGACAGCCCGGTCCGGGCCCTTTCAGGGCTTCTCGTCGGGGAACAGCGGCTCGACATTGCCGCGCGGGCCGGCCTCCTCGCCCGCCTCGGCCTCGTCGAGCGGCTCGTCCTCGAGCGTCTCGTCCTCGGCGGCCTCGGCCTCCGCCTCGGCCTCGTCGCTCAGCGGGTCGAGCGTGGTGTCCTTGAAGCCGGCGGCGGCCGGCCGGGCGTCGAGCAGGCCCGAGGCCTTGAGCTCCTCGGCGCCCGGCAGGTCGTCGAGGCTCACCAGGCCGAAATGGTCCAGGAACCTTTCCGTGGTCACCCAGGTGACCGGCCGGCCCGGGGTCTTGCGCCGGCGGCCCGGGCGGATCCAGCCGGCCTCGAGCAGCACGTCGAGCGTGCCCTTGCTCTGGCCGACGCCGCGGATGTCCTCCATCTCGGCGCGGGTCACCGGCTGGTGATAGGCGATGATCGCCAGGGTCTCGACCGCGGCGCGCGACAGCTTGCGCGGCACCTTGGTCTCGATGCGCAGCTTGCCGGCGAGGTCGGGCGCCGTGCGGAACGCCCAGCGGTCGCCGATGCGCTGTAGATTGACGCCCCGCTCGTGATAAAGCGCTTGGAGCTCGGTCAGGAGCTCGCGGATCTGGCTCGCGTCGGCGACGCGGCCGGCCATGGCCGCCTCCTCCAGCGGCTCGGCGCTGGCGAACAGCATGGCCTCGAGCAGGCGCAGCTCCTGGTTCCGGTCGGCGGTCTCGGTCATTCGCCTTCCCGTTTGCCGCGGACGAAGATCGGGCCGAAGGGGCGGTCCTGGCGCAGCACCGCGCGTCCCGACTTGGCGAGCTCGAGGCTGGCGACGAGCGTCGAGGCGAGCGCCGAGCGGGCGCCCACGCCCTCGACGAACTCGGGCGGCAGGAAGCTGCTCAGGATGTGCCAATCCGGCATGTTGCCGAGGAGCCGGCTCAGGCGCTTGATCGCCTCCTCGACCGAATAGAGGTTCATCGGCTTGATCTGGAGCGGGCCGGACTTGGCGCGCTTCAGATGGTCGCTATAGCCGCGCAGCAGCTCGAACAACGAGACCTCGTAGACCGGCTTGCGGATCACGTCGATGGTCTCGGGCTGGCCGCGCGGGAACAGCTCGCGGCCGAGCTGCGGCCGAGCCATGAGCCGCGCGCCGACCTCGCGCATCGCCTCCAGGCGCTGCAGCTGGAAGGCCAGGGCGGCGGCCATCTCGGCGCCGCTCGGCTCTTCGTCCTCGCCGGTCTTGGGCAGGAGCAGGCGCGATTTCATATAGGCGAGCCAGGCCGCCATGACGAGATAGTCGGCCGCCAGCTCGAGCTGTTCCTTGCCCATATGGGCGATGAAATGCAGGTACTGGTCGGCGAGCTGGAGGATCGAGATCTGAGTCAGGTCGACCTTCTGGTCGCGCGCCAGCACGAGCAGCAGGTCGAGCGGCCCCTCATAGCCCTCGAGGTTGAGCATCAGCCGGTCTTCCGGCTCGGCCTCGACGATGTCGATCTTTTCCGGGTCGTCCCAGCTCATACGGCTATTTGCGTTCCGGTGAGAATTTCAATGATGTGTACCACAAATTCTACAATCGGGAGGATCACCCAATTGAAAACGCTGACGTTATACCCCAATCCGATCTGAGCAGCGAGCCAGGGAATCAAGAACAACACAGCAATGATAATTGGCAAGCCCCAGCGCTCCAGACGCGCCAGCGGGAAGGCCAAGCGGTCTGGCAGCAGGCCTACCGCGACCCTACCCCCGTCGAGCGGCGGCAGCGGCAGCATATTGAATACGGCGAGTACGACGTTGATCACCACTGAGGTATTAAACGCCTCACCCAACCATTCACCCACGCCCGTCGCGCTTCCGAAGATCGCACCGCTTACATTCAATAAGATTGCAGAGACGATCGCTATCAATATGTTGACCCCGGGACCGGCAGCGGCCACCAGGACCATGTCGCGGCGCGGCCTGCGAAGGCGCGAGAAATCGACCGGCACCGGCTTGGCCCAGCCAAACAGGAAGTGAAAGGAAATCCACAGCAGCGCGGGCAACAGGATCGTGCCGAACGCATCGATGTGGCGGAACGGGTTGAAGGTGACCCGGCCGAGCCGATAGGCCGTGTCGTCGCCCAGCCGGTGCGCGACAAAGCCGTGCGCCGCCTCGTGCGACGTGATGGCGATCAGCACCGGTATGGCGATGGCCAGGATGTCGGTGGCGGTGGCGAACAAGTCCACGAGCAGGCTCCGCCGTCAGCTGCCGGGCGCCGGCCGCCGGTCGAGCAGCGCGCCGAGCTCGGCGAGCATGGCCGCCCGGTCCCAGGCCGGGGCCGCGGCGCGCCGCGCCTCGGCGCGCGCCAGCCGGCGCATCGCCGGATCGCTCAACGGCTCCGCCGCCTCGGCGATCGCCGTCATCTCGGCCATCTCGCCGTTGCAGTGGAGCGCGATGTCGCAGCCGGCGGCGAGCACCGCGCGGGTGCGCTCGCGGAAATCGCCGCTCAGGGCCTTCATGCTGAGATCGTCGGACAGGAGCACGCCATCGAAGCCTATATGGCCCCGGATGATATCGCCGACAACACGCGGCGAGACGCTGGTCGCCGCCAGGGGGTCGAGCGCCCGGTACAGCACATGGGCGGTCATCGCCCAGGGCGCGTCGTTGAGCCGGCGGAACGGCAGGAAATCGCTGGCCTCGAGGGTGGCGCGGTCGGTCTCGACCACCGGCAGGTCGAGATGGCTGTCGGCCGTGGCGCGGCCGTGCCCCGGCACGTGCTTGACCACCGGCAGTACGCCCGCCTCGAGGAAGCCGTCGATCGCCTCGCGGCCGAGCTCGGCGACGAGCGCCGGGTCGCGGGCGAAGGCGCGGTCGCCGATGATGTCGTGGCTGCCCTCGACCGGCACGTCGAGGACCGGCGCGCAATCGACCGTAATGCCGAGCTCGGCAAGCTCGAGCGCGAGCAGCCGCGCGTTGAGCCGCACCGCCCGGCGCGCCTCGGACAGCGAGGCCCGCGCCAGGGCGCCGAACGCCGCGGCCGGCGGCGCCGCGCGCCAATGCGGCGGCTTGAGCCGCGCGACCCGCCCGCCCTCCTGGTCGATCAGCACCGGCGCGCTCGCCCGCCCGACCGCGGCGCGCAGCTCGGCGACCAGGGCGCGGACCTGGTCCGGCGTCTGGCAATTGCGCTGGAACAGGATGAAGCCATAGGGGTCGGCGTCGCGGAAAAAGCGCGCCTCCGCCGCGGCCAGGCGCGGCCCGGCGCAGCCATAGATCACCGCGCGCGGGCGCGCCGACTCAGGCTTTGACAAAGAAGCAACTCACCTTGCGGGCCGCCAGCTTGGCGCACAGGTCCTTGGCCTCGGACTCGGATTTGAACGGCCCGGCCTGGATGCGGTACAGGACCTGCTTCTTGGCCGGCACCTCGACCTTCTCGACCATCAGGTGAAGGCCGCCCAGCAAATCCTTGTTTTTCTCCATTAATCTCTGCCACTGGCGGCTCGCGTCATCGGCCGAGGACACCGCCGCGAGCTGGATGCGGAAGCCGCTCGGCGCCGTTGCCGCCTGCGTCTGCTCCTCGGCCTTCTTGGCCTCGGCCGTCTTGGTGTCGGCCGCCTTGGCATCGGCCGGCTTGGCGTCCTTTGCATCCGCGGTCTTGCCGGCGGCGGGATCCGTCGCGTCGTCCTCGGTCTCGCCGTCGGCGCCGCTCTCGGGCGCGCGCTTGGCCGGCAGGGCCTCGGATTTCTTGACCGACTTCTCGTGGCCTTCGTCGACCAGGCCGTAGACCTTGCGGTCGCGGAACGGCACGTCGATGCCGCCGGCGCCGGCCGCGCTCGGATCGACCTTCTGCTTGATCGGCCCGGCCTCGGCCTTGACGACCGGGACCGTGCCGTCGCCGCTCGGCCCCGCGACTTGGCGATAGGCATACCAGACCACGAAGACGAGCAGGCCGACGGCGAGCAGCGCCGCGAAATTGCGCAGCAGGCGGCGGGTCGGCGCGAAGTCGTCGGCGGCCTCGCGCTCGACCGGCTCCGGCAATGGAATCTGCCGCTCGTCCCTGGTGATCACCTGAGCTCCTCGGCCGGCGTCACGCCGATAATCGCAAGACCCGAAGCGATCAGCAACTGTACGGCGCGAACCAGCGCGAGCCGCGCCCGCGTCAGCTCGCGGTCCGCCTCAACGATGAAGCGCAAGCCCGCGTCCTCATTGCCCTTGTTCCAGAGAGCGTGGAAATCCGAGGCGACGTCGTAGAGATAGAACGCCAGGCGGTGCGGCTCGTGGCTCTCGGCGGCGCTCTCGATCAGCCGCGGCCAGCCGGCCAGCCGCTTGATCAGCGTCAGCTCGGCCGGATCCTTGAGCCGCCCGAGCGGCGCCTCGGCGAGCGCCGCCGGCGTCAGGTCGAGACCGGGGAACGCATCGGCCGCGTTGCGGAACACCGAGCAGCTCCGGGCATGGGCGTATTGCACGTAGAACACCGGGTTCTCGCGCGTCTGCTCCATCACCTTGGCGAAGTCGAAATCGAGGGCGGCGTCGTTCTTGCGCGTCAGCATGATGAAGCGGAAGACGTCCTTGCCGACCTCATCCACCACTTCGCGGAGCGTGATGAAGGTGCCGGCCCGCTTCGACATTTTGACCGGCTCGCCCTTGTCCATCAGGTTGACGAGCTGGCACAGCTTGACGTCGAGCGCGCCCTTGCCCTCGGTGATCGCCTTCACCGCGGCCTGCATGCGCTTGACGTAGCCGCCGTGGTCGGCGCCCCACACGTCGATCATGATGGCGAAGCCGCGCCGGAACTTGTCCAGGTGATAGGCGATGTCGGTCGCGAAATAGGTCCAGCTGCCGTCCGACTTCTTGAGCGGCCGGTCGACGTCGTCACCGAAGCGCGTGGCGCGGAACAGCGTCTGCGGCCGCTCCTCCCAGTCATCGGGCTTCATGCCTTTGGGCGGCTCGAGCACGCCGGTGTATACGAGATCGCGGTCGGCCAGGAACTTGAGCGCCGCGTCGACCCGGCCGGCCTCGGCTAGCGCGCGTTCGGAGGTGAACACCTTATGAGCGACGCCGAGCGCCTTCAGGTCCTCGCGGATCAGCGCCATCATGGCGTCGATGGTGAAGGCGCGGATCGGCGCCAGCCATTCGCTCTCGGGCGCCGCACGCCAGCGGTCGCCGAACTGCTTGGCCAGCGCCTGGCCGACCGGCACCAGATAGTCGCCCGGATAGAGGCCCGACGGGACCTCGCCGATGTTCTCGCCGAGGGCCTCGCGATAGCGCAGATGCGCCGAGCGCGCGAGCACATCGACCTGGGCGCCGGCGTCGTTGATGTAATACTCGCGCGTCACCGAATAGCCGGCCTTCTCGAGCAGCGCGGCCAGCGCGTCGCCGACCACGGCGCCGCGGCCATGGCCGACATGCATCGGCCCGGTCGGGTTGGCCGAGACATACTCGACGTTGACGGCCGCGCCCTGCCCCATGTCCGAGGCGCCGTAGGTCAGGCCCTCCGTCAAGATGTCGGCGATGCGCGCGTGCCAGAAGCTTTCGGCGAGGCGCATGTTGACGAAGCCCGGCCCGGCGACCTCGACCGCGGCGATGTCCTTGTGGCCGCGCAGCCTGGCGGCGAGCGCCTCGGCGACGTCGCGCGGCTTCTTGCCGGCGGGCTTGGCCAGCACCATGGCGGCGTTGGACGAGATGTCGCCATGCGCCGGGTCGCGCGTCGGCTCGACGGTGACGCGCGACAGGTCGAGGCCGATCGGCAGCACGCCTTCGGCCGCGAGCGTCGCTAGAGCCTGGGCGATTTCCCGATCGAAGAAGCGGTAAAGGTTCATATCCGGCCGGCCGGCGGGGCAAACAGGCGCCGGTGTTCATCGAGCGCGAAGCTGTCGGTCATGCCGGCGATATAGTCGGCGACGAGGCGCGCGGTGCGCGGGCTTTTCGGCGCATCGGCCCGGCGGCGCCACTCGTAGGGCAAGACGTCCGGCTGCGCAAGCATCAGCGTGAACAGATCCGTGACGATGCGCCGCGCCTCATTGGTCATCCGGTTGACCTTTTGATGGCGGTACATGCGCTCGTGCAGGAAGGCGCGCAGCGCGGCGTCGGCGCTCTTCATGCGTTCCGAGAACGCCACGACCGGATGGTCCAAAGCGCGCACCGCGGCGACATCGGCCGGCCTGGCGTCGTCGAGCCGGCGCCGCGTCTCGTCGAGCAGGTCGTTGACCATGAAGTCGATCAGCCGCCGCACCGTCTCGTGAATGAGGCGCGTCTCTTCGATGTCGGGATAGCGCTCGGCGACCTTATGCATCATCTCGCCGACCAGCGGGATGTCGGCGAGGTCGCGCACGGGGAACAGCTCGGCGCGCAGCCCGTCGTCGATGTCGTGGTTGTTGTAGGCGATGTCGTCGGAGAGGGCCGCGACCTGCGCCTCGATGCCCGGGAAGGTGCCGAGCTCGAGATCGTGGGTCTGGACGTATTCCAGGATCGGCACCGCGACCTTCTTGCCGCCCGAGCGCGGGCCGGTCAGCGGGCCGTTGTGCTTGACCACGCCCTCGAGCGTCTCCCAGGTCAGGTTGAGGCCGTCGAACTCGGCATAGCGCCGCTCGAGCCGGGTCAGGATGCGCAGGGTCTGGGCGTTGTGGTCGAAGCCGCCATAGGGCGCCATGGCCGTATTGAGCGCGTCCTCGCCGGCATGGCCGAAGGGCGTGTGGCCGAGATCGTGGGCGAGGGACAGCGCCTCGACCAGGTCCTCGTTGAGCCGCAGCGTGCGGCAGATGGTGCGGGCGATCTGCGCGACCTCGAGGCTGTGGGTGAGTCGAGTCCTATAGTGGTCGCCCTCGTGCGCGACGAACACCTGGGTCTTGTGCTTGAGGCGCCGGAAGGCGGTGGCGTGCAGCACGCGGTCGCGGTCGCGCTGGAAGACCGTGCGCA
>Ga0335070_10007511_pt1 | contig 12788 bp, 10 predicted proteins | sample Lox_Sample_13_FD_206722 | JGI IMG/M metagenome (GOLD analysis project Ga0335070, IMG submission 206722) | Soil microbial communities from Loxahatchee National Wildlife Refuge, Florida, United States - Lox_Sample_1.3 | ecosystem: Environmental > Terrestrial > Soil > Wetlands | place: USA...
CACCAGATAGGTGTCAGTTGGCCGTGTTTTCGCTGCAAATGCGGACCGGGTGTGGGAGAGGCCATGCCCGGTCTGTCAATCTCTTTTGCAGGTTCTCGCCGTTTCTGACGCTCCGACACGCCATTTTCATGCCAGTTACGTGTCCAGAGCCGGAAGAGGACCCGCTTCGCGATAAAATCCAGGAATTGAGCCCGCGGCCAGTCACGCGGGCGGCGGCTGCCAGGCCGCCTCGACCGGCTGCGCAAGACAGCTGGCGGCACGAAGCAATTCGTTTCAAATCAAAGGAGTAGCAACAATGCCTCTCGTTTCAATGCGTCAACTGCTCGACCACGCGGCTGAACACGGCTATGGCCTGCCGGCGTTCAACGTGAACAACCTGGAGCAGGTCCAGGCCATCATGGCCGCGGCTGACCAGGTCGGTGCGCCGGTCATCATGCAGGCGTCGGCGGGCGCGCGCAAATATGCGGGCGAGCCCTTCCTGCGCCACCTGATCGAAGCGGCGGTCGAATCGTATCCGCATATTCCGGTCGTGATGCACCAGGACCACGGCCAGTCGCCGGCGGTCTGCATGGCGGCGATCCGCAGCGGTTTCACCAGCGTGATGATGGACGGCTCGCTCGAAGCCGACGGCAAGACGGTCGCATCATATGAGTACAACGTGGAAGTGTCACGCAAGGTCGTCGACATGGCGCACTCGATCGGCGTGACGGTCGAAGCGGAACTGGGCGTGCTCGGTTCGCTGGAAACGATGAAGGGCGACAAGGAAGACGGTCACGGCGCCGAAGGCACCATGACGCGCGAGCAGCTCCTGACCGATCCGGAGCAGGCCGCCGACTTCGTGAAGCTCACCCAGTGCGACGCGCTGGCCATCGCCATCGGCACCTCGCACGGCGCGTACAAGTTCTCCAAGAAGCCCACGGGCGACATCCTGTCGATCCAGCGCATCAAGGAAATCCACGCGCGCATTCCGAACACGCACCTCGTGATGCACGGTTCGTCGTCGGTGCCGCAGGAACTGCTCGCGGAAATCCGCGAGTTCGGCGGCGACATGAAGGAAACGTACGGCGTGCCGGTGGAAGAGATCCAGGAAGGCATCCGTCACGGCGTGCGCAAGATCAATATCGACACCGATCTGCGTCTGGCCATCACGGGCGCGATCCGTCGCTATATGTACGAAAACCCGTCGAAGTTCGACCCGCGCGACTATCTGAAGCCGGCTCGTGAAGCCGCGAAGAAGGTTTGCGTGGACCGTTACCTTGCGTTCGGCTGCGAAGGCCAGGCTGGCAAGATCAAGCCGGTCTCGCTCGACAAGATCGCCGAGAAGTACAAGTCGGGCGAACTCGCGCAGATCGTTCGCTAAGCAGGCCTCAAGTGCGAGGCGCGCCGCGCGAATTCGCGGCGTGCTTTGCCGGCCTCGCTTGAAGCAGTAAAAAACATCGCCGTTTCCGCCTGTTTTGGGGGAACGGCGTTGGGCTTTTCCGGGATGTTTGACTAGTTTTTGGTTTACCCTCGCAATACCTTCAGGATTCCGGTTTCCTGTCGCGGGTTGATGCCGCGTTTTTGGACCGGACCCGCCCGTTTTCGATTGTCCTTTTAGCGAATCACGACGATGTCTACCCTCTACGAATCCACGCTCCGCTCGCTGCCGCTCCTCGGCCGCGGCAAGGTCCGCGACAACTATGCCGTGGGCGACGACAAGCTGCTGATCGTCACCACCGATCGTCTGTCGGCGTTCGACGTCATCATGGGCGAGCCGATTCCGCGCAAGGGCGAGGTGCTCAACCAGATGGCCGACTTCTGGTTCGAGAAGCTCAAGCACGTCGTGCCGAACCATCTCACGGGCGTCGCGCCGGAAACCGTGGTCGCCGCCGACGAAGTCGAGCAGGTCAAGGGCCGCGCCGTCGTGGTGAAGCGCCTCGAGCCGATCCTCGTCGAGGCGGTGGTGCGCGGCTATCTGGCCGGCAGCGGCTGGAAGGACTATCAGGCAACGGGCGCCGTGTGCGGCGTGCAGCTGCCGCCGGGCCTGCAGAACGCGCAGAAGCTGCCCGAGCCGATCTTCACGCCGGCAGCCAAGGCCGAAATGGGCCACCACGACGAGAACATCACCTACGAAGAGATGGAGCGCCGCATCGGCACCGAGCTCTCGCGCACCATCAAGGACATCTCGATCAAGCTGTACAAGGAAGCCGCCGATTACGCGGCAACGCGCGGCATCATCATCGCCGACACGAAGTTCGAGTTCGGTCTCGACAACCACGGCCAGCTCTTCCTGATGGACGAGGCGCTCACCGCCGACTCGTCGCGCTTCTGGCCTGCCGACCAATACCAGGTCGGCTCGAACCCGCCGTCGTTCGACAAGCAGTTCGTGCGCGACTGGCTCGAAACCCAGGACTGGAAGAAGGAGCCGCCGGCGCCGAAGCTGCCCGACGAAGTGGTCGAGAAGACGTCGGCGAAATATCAGGAGGCGCTTGAGCGTCTCACGGGCCAGAAGCTCGCGTAAGTTAGCGAAAAGAGGGAAGAAGGAAGCACAATGAGCGAAGTTCAGACGGCTCACCAGCATGCGGCGCCGCTCGTCGGCGTGTTGATGGGCTCCAGTTCCGACTGGGACACGATGAAACACGCGGTCGCGATCCTGCAGGAGTTCGGCGTCGCGTACGAGGCCCGGGTGGTCTCGGCGCACCGCATGCCAGACGAAATGTTCGAGTACGCAGAAAAGGCGCGCGAGCGCGGCCTGCGCGCGATCATCGCGGGCGCGGGCGGCGCGGCGCACCTGCCGGGCATGCTGGCGGCCAAGACCACGGTACCCGTGCTCGGCGTGCCGGCGGTCAGCAAGTATCTGAAGGGCGTGGATTCGCTCCATTCGATCGTGCAGATGCCCAAGGGCGTGCCGGTCGCGACCTTCGCCATTGGCGAGGCGGGGGCGGCCAATGCGGCGCTCTTCGCCGTGTCGATCCTGAGCGTCACCGATCCCGAATACGCGAACAAGCTCGCGGCTTTCCGCGTGCGCCAGAACGAAGCGGCGCACGCCATGGCGTTGCCTCCGCTTTGATTGCGCGAGTAATTCGCGCATTGCTGGGCATTGGATTGATCCGGGCGATGGAAGCCGCCTGAAGTATCACCGCCGTATCACCGTCCAGGCGGCGCCGCGCGCAACGCCTGGACGTTAAACCCCCGTCTGGCCCGCGCGACGTTCGCGAAGCGCCGCGGTCAGCCGCGACCGACCACGAAGATGACTCCTGACAACTCTCCGGTTTCACCGATCCTGCCCGGCGCCTGGCTTGGCATGGTGGGTGGCGGCCAGCTCGGCCGCATGTTCTGCTTTGCCGCCCAGGCTATGGGCTACCGCGTCGCCGTGCTCGATCCCGACGCGACGAGCCCCGCGGGCACCGTGGCCGACCGCCACATCTGCGCCGCCTACGACGACGAAGCCGCGCTCACCGAGCTCGCGCGCCTGTGCGCGGCCGTCTCGACGGAGTTCGAGAACGTGCCCGCCGCAAGCCTCGACACGCTCGCGAAGTCGACCTTCGTGAGCCCGGCCGGGCGTTGCGTGGCGGTGGCGCAGGACCGCATCGCCGAGAAGCGCTTCATCGAGGCGGCCGGCGTGCCGGTCGCGCCGCATGTGGTGATCGAGTCGTCGCAGGCGCTCGCTGCCATCGACGACTCGGCGCTCGCCGCCGTATTGCCGGGCATCCTCAAGACGGCGCGCCTCGGCTACGACGGCAAAGGCCAGATTCGCGTGGGCAACGCCGAGCAGGTGCGCGAGGCGCATGCGTCGCTCGGCGGCGTGCCGTGCGTGCTGGAGAAGCGCCTGCCGCTCAAGTTCGAGGTGAGCGCGCTGATCGCGCGCGGCACGAACGGCGCCGCCGCGGTCTATCCGCTCGCGCAGAACACGCATCGTAACGGCGTGCTCTCGCACACCATCGTGCCCGCGCCCGACGCGAGTCCGGTGCTCGTGCAGCAGGCCCAGCAGGCGGCGCTGCAGATCGCGGCGAAGCTTGGTTACGTGGGCGTGCTGTGCGTCGAATTCTTCGTGCTCGAAGACGGCTCGCTCGTCGCCAACGAAATGGCGCCGCGCCCGCACAACTCGGGCCACTACACGACCGACGCCTGCTCGACGAGCCAGTTCGAGCAGCAGGTGCGCGCGATGACGGGCATGCCGCTCGGCGACACGCGTCAGCACTCGCCAGCCGTGATGCTGAACATCCTCGGCGACGTGTGGTTTCCCACGGGCGCAGGTGAGGCGAAACCCCGCAAGGGCGCAGCGCCCGTCACGCCACCGTGGGATCAGGTTGCCGCGATGCCGGCTGCGCGCCTGCATCTGTACGGCAAGGAAGAAGCGCGTCCGGGCCGCAAGATGGGCCACGTGAACTTCACCGCGCCGACGCTCGGAGAGGCGCGCACGGCCGCCCGCGATTGCGCGCGGCTGCTGCACATCGCCACGAGCTGACGTTGAGCCGCATCATGTCCGATCAGCAGAACGCACCGAACGATGGCGCGCCGCATTTGACCGACGCCGACATCGAAGCCGCCGCCGCGCTGCTCGATGCAGGCGAACTGGTCGCGTTCCCGACCGAGACCGTCTATGGCCTCGGCGGCGATGCGGCGAGCCCCGAAGCCGTCGCGCGCATCTACGCGGCCAAGGGGCGGCCGGCCAGCCATCCGGTGATCGTGCATCTTCCTCCGGGCGGCGACCCGACGTATTGGGCGGCCGATTGGCCGGAGTCGGCGCAAAAGCTCGTCGACGCGTTCTGGCCCGGCCCGCTCACGCTGATCGTCAAGCGCCACGCGCGCATTCCCGACGCCGTGAGCGGCGGCCAGGATTCGGTTGGGCTGCGCTGCCCGTCGCATCCGGTCGCGCAACGGCTGCTGGCGGCGTTTTCTGAGCGCCGGGGCGGCCATGGCGGCGTGGCGGCGCCTTCGGCGAACCGCTTCGGCCACGTGAGCCCGACCACCGCGCAGCATGTGCGCGACGAGTTCGGTGCGGCGGTTCACGTGCTCGACGGCGGCGCGTGCGACGTGGGGATCGAATCGACGATTCTCGATCTGTCGCGCGGATTTCCGGCGCTGCTGCGGCCGGGTCACGTGACGCCGCACGACATCGCGCGCGTGCTGGGCGAGGCGCCGCGCCTGCCCGATGGTTCCGACGCCACGGCGCCGCGCGCCTCGGGCACGCTCAAGGCGCACTATGCGCCGCGCACGCCGCTCGCGCTCTTGCCGTTCGAAGCGCTGGAGCCGCTGCTCGCGGCGGCGCGCGATGCCGGCGAACCGGTGGCGCTGGTGGCTCGCGTCTCGCGCGCGGGAGCATGGGCCGAGGCGCCGAGCGTGCATTTCGTCGCCGCGCCGGAAGAGCCGCAAGTCTACGCACGCGAGCTGTATGGCCTGCTGCGTGCGCTCGATCGCGCGAACGTCTCGCGCATCCTCATCGAAAAGCTGCCCGAGACGATCGAATGGATCGCGGTCAATGACCGCCTCGGCCGGGCGGCCGCCGCATTCGAGGCAGATCGGGGCTGAGCCCGATTTTGAGCCCGATTTCCCGCGTTCGATAGAAAAACACCCCACGACCATTGCGGTACGTGGGGTGTTTTTTGTGCATCGGGCGGCCCGGTGCGTTCGGCTTATTGCGGTGCCTTGCCGATGCCCGCAGCAGCCAGCTGCGTCTCGACGTACGTCGCGAACTGAGCGTGCAGCGCGGTGGTCGGGTGCACGAGATCCGCGAACATGTAGGTCGTGGGCGCGTTGGCCGTCGTCAGCGTCTGCGGCGAGCAGAACAGCGAGCTGCCGAAGGCCGCGCCGTACACCTGTGCTGCTGCGGCGATCGTCGTCGACGGCGTCGTGGCCGGGTTCAACCCCAGCGTCGCCTGCGGATTGGCGATCGCGTAGTTGGTGGCGTCGGTTGTCATCTGCGTGAGATTGCAGGCCGTGTCCGTGTTCGTCACCGTGAAGCCGAGGCTCGCCGCGTTCTGGATCGAGTTGTCGAGCCACGAGAACGAGTCGACCAGGACGACCTTCTTCGCGTGCACATTGGCCGAGATCTGCTGGATCAGCGTCAGGTTGTACATCGCCGTGATGAGCGAGAGCGCCTGGTCGGCCGAGTTCGCCGAGCCCGGCGTCGCGCCGACGGCCGCATCGGCCTTCAGCGCCGCAGGCGTCTTGCCGATATCGGGCACCGTCACGACTGCAATCTTCGGAGCGCCGGGTACGATCTCCGAATTGACGATCGTACCCAATGTGCCCGCTGCCTGGAGGACCGAGGCGATCGACGAGAAGGCCGCCTGATTCTGCTGTACGAGCTGAAGCGCGACGGCCGCGGGCGCGAGCGCCGTGGCCTGCGCCTGCGTGAAGCCTTCGCTCACCATGGTCGAGGCCGCCTGAGCGCCGTAGGTGGCGACAGCCTGCGTGAAATTGGCCGTAGCGAGCGCCTCGCCGAACAGGGCGAGGTTTGTCGGGTCGCCGTTCGTGGGCACGTCCAGCAGGTTCAGGATCTCATTCGCGCCGCCTTCCACGAGCACGAGCTGGTTCGAATTGAAGCTGCCGTGCTGCGCCAGATACTGCTGGAGCTGCCAGGTGACCGGCTGCTCGCTCGCGGCGGGGATTACAGCGCTGGTATTCGCCACGCCGCCGCCCGTCACCAATGCGCCGCCCTGCGCGTAGTCGAGCCCGCCCGTTGCCGTGAGCGGCACGCCGAAGCCGCCTTCAAAGGCCGGCGTCAACGAATTGCCGAAGTACTCCGACACCTTCTGCGCCCAGACTTCGCCCGGGTTGGTCGTGAACCGGCCGCCGCCGAAGCCCGGCAGAATCTGCTCCGAATACGTGCCCGCGTCGGACAGGCTCGCGCCGAATGCCACCACCTGCAGGTTCACGCCGGAGGGCGGCGGCGTGCTCGCGTTGTTGTTGCTCCCGCTGCCGCCACCGCAGGCGGCGAGCAGCGCGAAGGCCGCGCTCGCAACAGCGATCTGGGTGGCGCGCAACAGCGTACGGTGTCTCGGTCCTTGATGCTTCATGTTCACTTCTTCTCCTCTGAGTGTGGCCTTTGGTGCCATGCCTTGTTGCTCATGCTATGGGTGCTCGTGATGCGAGCTGCTGTTCTGTCATCGTCGACTTCGATTCATGTCGTCGGCCTCGCATGACTCCCGCCGCATGCTTCCGTCCCCCGGGTCGGGGCCAAGACCGACAAGACTACGTAATCTCTCAGGTATTGCGCGACCCGAACTCACCCTCGGTGTTGTTTTCCGACACGCCTTGCGGCGCGCCCGACATCGCGGTTGCAAGGCGCAGCGCGTCGTGGCGCTCGCACCAGTCCGGCGGCGCGAACAACGCGGCGAGGCGCGCGCGCCAGTCGGGCATGCGCGCGAAGTCTCGCGCCATCGCCAGCCATTCGTGAAACGTCGCCTTGAGCGGATTGCAGGAGGCGAGCGGCTTGACGATGCCGTAGTCGGGCGCATCGCGCGTGTCTTCTTCGACGTAGCTGCCGAACAGGCGGTCCCAGATCGCGAGCACGCCCGCGTAGTTGCGATCGATATAGCGCGCGTTGCGCGCGTGATGCACGCGGTGCATCGAAGGCGTGTTGATCACGTATTCGAGCCAGCCGAGCTTGCCGATCACCTGGGTGTGCACGAAGAACTGGAACGCGAGATTGATGAGCACGATGGCGACGATCTGCGTTGGCGTGAAGCCGAGCATGGCAAGCGGAATCCAGAACACCCACATGCCCGCGACGGGGTACATGAGGCTCTGGCGAAACGCCGTCGAGAGATTCAGGCGCTCCGACGAATGGTGTACGACGTGCGCAGCCCATAGCCAGCGCACGCGATGGCTCGCGCGATGAAAGACGTAGTAGAGCAGGTCCTGGGCGACGAAGAGCGCAGACCATGCGGTGAGGCCCGGCTGCCACGAAACGAGCCGGAAGTGCCGGTAGACGTAAGCGTAGACGGGGACCGCGACGAGCCAGGCGAGCTTGTCGGCGCCCTGGTGCATGAGTGCGAGCGCGGCGTTGCAGAGTGTGTCGGGCCAGGCGTAGCGTGCGCTGTCGGTTGCGCCGTCCAATGCATTGCGCGGCGGCGTGCGGGAGAGGTGCCACGCTTCCCAGGCGATGCAGGCGAGAAATACGGGAGCGAGGGCGAGCAGCAGCCATTGCGCATCGAACTGCACGAACGTCGTCCTCCTTGTCCCGTGGCCGGCGCTGGTGGCCAGCGCGGCGATTGTTGTGTCGTATTGTTTCGCGTTGTTTCGTATCGGTCGCGTTAGTGCGCCTTCTATGGACGCGCGGCTCGATGGCTCAGCGCGTATGACAGATTTTTTGTGACGCGCTTTTGGCCTGTGCCCGCCAGAGTACACGGCTCACGGGCAAGACGGGCGGGGCTTTGCTAGAGGAAAACTTCGAGCCCGGCGCGTGGCGGCGGGCTCGTGTGAGGCTGGCGGGGAGCGCGTAGGGCTCGCGCCTGGTGAGTGCGCAGAGAACGCACAGTGAGTGCTCAGCGGGTGCTCAATGTGCGCCGCGCCGCTTGACGACGGCCTTGTGCGGGGCCTTCGGGGCACGCTTCGGATGCGGCTCGACGTACACGGGTTTCTCTTCGGGCATGCCGTTGTAGACCCATTCGAGCAGTGCGTCGTGCGCGGCACGCGCGGCCTCGGCACGCGGATCGTTGATGAGGCTCACCACGATCCACGTCTCGCCGTTCTCGGCCGCGACGTAACCGGCGATGGCGCGCACGTCGCGCAGCGTGCCCGTCTTGATGTGAGCATTGCCTTCCACGCCCGCGTTGGTGAGACGGTTGCGCATCGTCCCGTCCACGCCCACGACCGGCAGCGAGTCGATGAACACCTGCGCGACCGGGCTCGCGTTTGCGTTTTGCAGCAGGTTCGCGAGCGACAGCGCGCTGATGTGCTCTTCGCGCGAGAGACCGCAGCCGTTGTCGAGCACGAGTTCGGGCATGGCAAGGCCACTGCGTCGCAGGAACGCGTTGACGGCGGTCGCGGCCTTCACCGTGGTCGCGGGCGGCTTGCCAGTGACTGCGCCGAGCGTGAGGAACAGATTGCGCGCCATCACGTTATTGCTGAATTTGTTGATGTCGTGCACGACGTCCGAAAGCGGCGGGCTTTCGTGCACGGCGAGCAGGCGCGCGCGCGGCGGCACGACGCCTTCGCGCACGGCGCCGCCCGGATTGGCGAAGAGGCTGCCGCCCGTCTGCTGCCACAGCGCGAGGAAGCCGTCGGCGAAGAACGTGCTGTGGTCCACCGGCGCGGCCATGTTGAGCGTGCGGTCGCCGCAGCGCATCGCGTAGCTGCCCGCGAAGCTCGCGGTGACGACGCCGTTCTGCCCAGGCAAGACCTGCGGGCTTGGCAGCATGCCGCCGCACGCGCCGCCGCGCTGACGGATCTGGTTGTCGATCTGCCACTGCGCGACGGGCGGCACCACGTCGATGGAGACGCCCTCGCGCGAGGGCGAGAACGTGAACGAGACCGACTTGAACGCGTACATGAGCGGGTCGGGGCCGACGTTGTAGGGCGCGCTGTCGTCGCCGTCGAACGAGGGCAGGTCGCGCGTGGACGCGTCGAATTCGCTCTTGTCGAGCACAAGTGCGCCGTCGATGCGCGCGACGCCCGCTGCGCGAATCTTCTGTACGAGGTCGATGAGCTCTTCGGGTACGAGCTTCGGGTCGCCGGTGCCCTTGATATAGAGATTGCCGTGCAGCGTGCCGCTCGCATCGACTTCGCCGTCGGTATAGGCGCTCGTTTTCCAGCGATAGTCGGGGCCGAGCATCGAGAGGCCGCTCCACGTCGTGACGAGCTTCATCGTCGAGGCGGGCATCATCGGCTGGCCGGCGTTCACGGCGACGCTGGGCTGGCGGTCGCCCACTTTCTCGATCACCACGCTCACGGAGGAGAGCGGCACGTGCGCGCGCTCGAGGCCCGCCATCACGGTGGGCGGCAGCACCGTGGTCACATTGACCGTGGGGACGCGCGCGCCCTCGGGCTGCGCGTGCGCGACCGGCATGGCCACGAAGCTTGCGGCGAGCATCGCGCAGGCGAGCGCAAGGGCCATGGGTTTGGGGGCGCGATGCGCGGCGGTGGCGCGAGGTGCGTGGGCGGCGCGCGAGGCGGGCAGCTTGAACAGGGAGCGTAGGCGGGACAGCGAAGCGGGCAGCATGAAAAGCGTTCGGGCGAGTGCGGGTCGTGCAGGGGCCGGGCGCGGCGGGCGGGTAGACGGGACTCGCCGGGGCTGCGCGCGGACGCGGAATTTCGGGCGGCGCGCTTCGCGCGATGCCGGCGCCATGCGGTTGAGCGCGCTCGCATCGCGGCGTCGCGCGCCGCAGGAGCGCACATTGTAAAGACCTGGCGTGGCTCACGCGCATTGCGCCCAGGAAAACGCAAGAAAACGTTGCGCAATGTGCCGTTCGCTGTGACGTGCGGCGCCCGGGCGCCGGTCCGGCATCCGGCGTGGCGCGACGCGTCGCGCAATCCGTGCGGCGCGGCGTGCCTGCTCAGGCGCTAGAATGCTCGCATCGTCATCATCCACAGAGCGCGGCGCCGACTTGTCGACTGTTGCCGCCTTGCCAACTCATTACGATGCGCATACTGCTAGTCGAAGATGACCGCATGATCGCCGAGGGCGTGCGCAAGGCGCTGCGCGGCGACGGTTTTGCGGTCGACTGGGTCGAGGACGGCGAAGCCGCGCTCTCGGCCGCGAGCGGGGAATCTTACGATCTCATGCTGCTCGATCTCGGATTGCCGCGGCGCGACGGCCTCGACGTGCTGCGCACGCTGCGAGCGCGGGGCACGTCGCTGCCCGTGCTGATCCTCACTGCGCGCGACGCCGTGGCCGACCGCGTGAAGGGGCTCGACGCGGGCGCCGACGACTATCTCATCAAGCCCTTCGACCTGGACGAGCTGGGCGCGCGCATGCGCGCGCTGATCCGCCGTCAGGCGGGCCGCAGCGATTCGACCATCCGCCACGGTTCGATCACGCTCGATCCGGCCTCGCACCAGGTCACCCAGGGCGGCACGCCCGTCGCGCTTTCGGCGCGCGAATTCGCCCTGCTCGAAGCGCTGCTCGCGCGCCCGGGCGCCGTGCTCTCGAAAACCCAGCTCGAAGAGAAGATGTATGGCTGGGGCGAGGAGATCGGCAGCAATACGGTCGAGGTCTACATTCACGCGCTGCGCAAGAAGCTCGGCGCCGACCTGATCCGCAACGTGCGTGGCCTCGGCTACATGATCGCCAAAGACGCATGAAGCGCGGCTTTGCATGCGAGCGGAGTGCTCTGCATGAGACCGGAGTGCTCTGCATGAGACCGGAGTAAGCGCTAAAGCGCTAACTCCGGATCGCAAAGCGCTAAAGCGCCAACTCCGGATCGACAGGGAGACACACTTAGCCGATGAGTTCCATCCGACGACAACTGCTGTTCTGGCTGCTCGCGATCGTCGTCGCGGGCGTGGGGCTCGCGGGGTGGCTGATCTATCGCCAGGCGCTTGCCGAGGCCAACGAGCTGTTCGACTACCAGCTGCAGGAAATCGCCGAGGCACTGCCCTCTGAGCCGTTCAACGAGATCCTCAGTTCGCGCGACACCGGCGACGAAGGCATCGTGCTGCAGATCTGGAATCGCAACGGCGTGCTCATGTACTACTCGCATCCGCGAGCGCCGCTCGCGCCGCGCGCGGAGCTCGGCTTCTCCACCGAGCGCACCGATCGCGGCGACTGGCGCGTGTATGGCGCGATCGTCGGGGACAACGTCGTGCAGCTCGCGCAGCCCGTTTCCGTGCGCAACCGGCTCGCGGCCAACGTCGCGCTGCGCACGCTGTGGCCGCTCATCGTGCTGCTGCCGTTCCTCGGGCTCGCAGTGTGGATGGTGGTGGGGCGCGGGCTCATGCCGCTCTCGCGCGTCGCGCGCGCGCTCGACACGCGGCATCCCGAGGCGCTCGATCCGCTGCCCGAAGAGCGCCTGCCGCGCGAAGTCACGCCGCTCGTGCATGCGCTGAATGCGCTGCTGGAGCGTCTCGCTCAGGCGCTCGATATACAAAAGGCGTTCGTCGCCGACGCCGCGCACGAATTGCGCACGCCGCTCGCCGCCGTGCAGATCCAGGCACAACTCGTTGCGCGCGCAAGGGATGACGAAACGCGCCGCGAAGCGCTCGCCGATCTGCAGGCGGGTGTGACGCGTGCCACGCGTCTCGCCGAGCAGCTCCTCGCGCTCGCGCGCTCGGAGCCGGACGGCCATGCGCGTGCGCGTGACGTCGACCTGCACGCGTTGCTCGATGATTGCGTGCTCAACTATGCGCCGCTTGCGCAGCAGCGCGGCGTCGATCTCGGCATCGAAGAAAGCGCGGCGGCGAGCGTGCACGGCGACGCCGATGCGTTGCGCGTGATGTTCAACAATCTGCTCGACAACGCGACCAAATACACGCCCGCGGGCGGCCGCGTGGATGTGAGCCTCGTCGTCGAGGACGGCCATGCGCGCGTGCGTATCGCGGACAGCGGGCCGGGCATTCCGGTGGACGAGCGCGCGCGCGTGTTCGATCGCTTTTATCGCGTAGGGGCGGGCGCGAATCGCGCGCGTGCCGATGTGGCCGGCACGGGGCTGGGTCTCGCGATCGTGCGTCGCATCGCGGATCAGCACGACGCGACGATCACGCTCGGCGATTCGCCCGCCGGGGGCCTGCTCGTGGAGGTGCGTTTCTGATTTTTTCGCGCCCGCAAACCCCCGCCGCGCGGGCGTTTGCGCGATTTTCGCGTACTTAAGACTCCTTTAAGCGACGCCGCTTACTCTTCGGTACGTCGTGATCAGCACCCCCGC
>Ga0335070_10007512_pt1 | contig 12787 bp, 16 predicted proteins | sample Lox_Sample_13_FD_206722 | JGI IMG/M metagenome (GOLD analysis project Ga0335070, IMG submission 206722) | Soil microbial communities from Loxahatchee National Wildlife Refuge, Florida, United States - Lox_Sample_1.3 | ecosystem: Environmental > Terrestrial > Soil > Wetlands | place: USA...
GATGGATCTGCGCGTGGCCGACCTGATCCTGGCCAGGTGCGATGCGGCCAAAGTCGTCCGCATTACCCACCGTGAGATCGCGGCGGAGCTGGGCAGCTCGCGCGAGGTGATCAGCCGCATCCTGGAGGACTTTTCCGCCAGAGGCATGATCCGCGTGTCCCGGGGGACGATCAAGGTGTTGGACCGGGAAGCCCTGCAGGCCCGGTCGGTTGTGTGACATTGTCACAGACAAAAGCGCCCGCTTCTCCTATACTGGGGCAAGAATTAACCAACCCTAGATAGGAGATAAAAAATGAACCCCTTCGTGAAATTCATGGCTTCCCCTACCGGTCGCATCCTCCGGATCATTGCCGGCATCGCCCTCATTGCCTGGGGCCTGCTGGGCATCCATGGAGCAGGCGGCATCGTGGTGGCTGTGGTCGGCCTCCTGCCCCTGGTGGCCGGGCTATTCGACTTCTGCGTCTTCGCCCCGCTCTTCGGCGCCCCGCTGAGCGGACCGAAAATCCGCGCCGGATAGTAACGCCAGGGCCGGTCAATTTCATCTGAGTAAGATCCAACCGAAGCCGGGACGAGGCTTATGCCGAGCCCGGCTTCGGTCATGATCGCTTCGGGACCATCCACGATGAAAGATGAGTCCTGCGAATATTTGTGCAACTATCCCCGGCCTCTGATCGTGGACTTCTGGGCGTACTCGTGTATCCGCTGCCGGCGTGAAAGCCCGGAGGGGTGATGGCCTCGGCGCAGCGCGGAAGACTGCAGAAAGCTTGCTGTCCACCATAGAGGTCTCGTGAAAGTCGTGGGCCAGGCTCTTACCAGGGCAGATATCGGGGAGTTAAAAAAAGACATGACCCAGCCCTGGTTCAGGGGGGGTCATGTCCGCATGTTTGCCGGGGATCCGCTTAGGGGGTAGGCGTTGCGGTTTCCGTGCTCGTTGCCGTTTCGGTGGCAGTTGGGGTCGCCGTGGCCGTCGGGGTCCCGGTGCCGCCCGGGCTGGTGGGATGGACCACGATGCCCGCCGCGGTGAGCGTGCCATGAGCCACGTCGCGCGGGGTGATGATCGTCACGCGCGAGCCCACGCCCAACTGGCCGGCGCGGTCGGGCGGGAGGATCTTGGTCTGGGGGGTGATCAGGAAGGTGAAGAGGTTGCCGTCCTTGTCCCGGATGGTGATGCTGGCCCCGGGCTGGTAGTCGGTGACGGTCCCGACGCGGTGGACCTTCTCCGGTTTTCCGGGGACGACCAGGATTATATCGGCAACCAACGACCCGGTTCCGTCCTTCGTCGCCCGGACGATAACATTTTCACCCACCTTCAGGTCTGCGACGGTGGCGTCGTGTCCCAGGGTTGGGACTTCAACCTTGGTGTCCGCGTTCAGGACGAACACCAGGCTCGAGCCGTCTTTCAGCGTCAAGGTCAGGCTGCCGGCGTCGACGGCTGCAATGCTGCCCTGATAATTCATCGGCTTTTCAGGTTTTTTCTGTGGATGGACGGCGATCTCCCTGGCAGTAGGGGTGCCGCCGGCCGGGTCCCGCAGGGCCACGATGGTCACATCCGACCCGACCGCCAGCTGAGCACCATCACCCTTCGGTCCGGTGTTGATCTTGGTGTCGGGGGTGATCAGGAAGGTCAACGAGGCACCCCTCTTGTCCCGGATGGTGATGCTGGCCCCGGGCTGGTAGTCTGTGACCGTACCGGCATAATGGTCCAACACCGGTTTTGCAGGTCTCACCTCGACCATGCTGGCAACCAGCGCACCGGTATCGTCCTTTGCGGCGCGGACGGTGGCGCTGTCGCCGACCTTCAGGTCCGCGACGGTGGCGGTATGGCCGAGGCCGGGGATATTGATCTTGGTGTTCGCGTTCAGGACGAATACCAGGCTCGAGCCGTCTTTCAGCGTCAAGGTCAGGCTGCCGGCGTCGACGGCTGCAATGCTGCCTTGATAATTCTTCTGTTCGTTTCCATGCGGATTGCCGCCGCCGGGGTGCTTATCATTGCCACCCCCGGGTCCATGTTGGCCGCCTTCGCCGTCAGGATGATCCGGAGTGGAGCGCCTGGTCGGTTCGACCCGCGGCGTGTGGTCGGGGGTGTGACGTAATGCTACCGGATCGGCCGGCCCGGCCATTACATTCACTGTACCCACGAACATGGCCAGAAGTGTGATAAGGGTTACGAAAATCCAAGCCTTTCTAATCATTGCGCCTCCTTATACTACGGTTGATAGGTAACGGTAAGTATCAGGTCGACTTCGTTGCCGTCCATATCGCTGGCGACGATCTGAAGGGTGTTGAGACCCTCTGCCAGCTGGATGGCTTGCTTGAAGGGACCGGCGTTGAAAACATAAGTATCTTCATTGATCGTTACGACCGCATCTGCCGACACCTCTCCACGAATATCCACCTGCGGCTGGGCGACTATCGTCTGGTCGGCAGGAGAGAAAATCGTCAGTGTGAACGGCCCAGTGGATAATTTCAAAGGAGTCGAAGCCGGGAGTGTGTCCGATGGGAGCGGCTCGTTTTGAGTCGCTGCCTGGTCGGAAACGGATAACGGCACTAAACCACATCCGAAGAGTAATAAGGCCAGGGGAATAAATTTTTTTACCTGCATCGAGCCTCCTCAATAAGCGCGAACGATTTTCTACAAATGATCACCCATACTTCAAGGCCGGTGGTGGTGATCTCCATCCGGCGTCCGGGTTCCCTCCGCAGAGCCGGGCCCCCGATGCCAGGGGCTTTTTGGCGTCGCGGTGGGTTTATTGTTCTCGCGATCATGCTTGACCTGTTCCGGCGTTTTACCACGGCGGTCGGTTCCGGATGTGCTTTTCGGTTTGCCGGGTTCGTTCTGATCGCTGCTCGTCTTTCCTCCTCCGTTCTGCAGTTGCGCTTGGACGATCAGTCGAAACTCCTGTGGATCGGCTTTCCCCAGCTCAGCCACCTGGGCTTGTTCTTGGAGACGTGCCTGGATGCCCACCAGGTTTGGAACCCCGGGATTGTCGTTCACGAGCATGTCCATCGCCTGCAGCTGGCCTTGTGTGCGCTGGGAGACCTTGCCCAGGGATTGGACCATGGCCGGGTCGGTCATCTCTGAAGCCAGTTCCAGCGCCCGGTCCAATTCGTCCTGAAAACGGTCGACGGTTTTTTGTGGAAGGGGATGACCGGCAGACTGCAGGCTGGCTATTTCGGCGAGGCGGCGGTCGGTAAAGTCCAGGGTCAGGCTCAAGCGCTCCTGCGGGGAGGGTGCCAGGGCGAGGCGGGCGTCTTCGCTGAGGGCCTTCAGCGGATACAGCGCCTGGTCTGGCAGGCTGTCCTGGGCAGCATACACGGTCGAAGCCGCTCCCGCGAAGACGACGGCCAGGGCCAGGAAACCGGCCAGCAAAGCCTTCCAAACTGTCAGCCCTCTCTTTTTCGGTGGAGCGGGCGGCACCGATTCGGGTCGCCGAGGTACTGGAGCTCCCCATGCCTGGACTTGTCTCAGGAAGTCCGCCCTGGCACCTACCGCAACCTGGGGATCGCGCCCCGGCGCGGTGCGGAATCGGGCGAGGAGATCCAGCAACTGCTTGTCGGACAGCTTTTCATTCCGTTTCATCAAAGAATCTACTCCGAGGAGAGTAAAATCCGGCGCAAGCTCTCCAGAGCGCGATGCTGCAGGGCTTTGATGGCACCGACCGGCCGGTCCAGTGCCCGGGCGATTGCTTCGTTATCCCATTCTTCCACATACTTGAGCATGATGACCTGGCGTTGATCGGGCGTGAGACAACTTAAGGCGGCGCGCACCTGCTGGCGTTCCAACTCCTCGAGCGTCAGACGGGAAGGCTCGCTTTCAACCTCGCTGTGCAGCTCTGCGTCCAGTGGGACGGTCAGGGGGTTGCTGCGGCGGTAATGATCGGTGATCCAATTGTGGGCGATGCGGTAGAGGTAGGCCTGCAGGTAATCCCTGGGGCCATCCCCGTGTTTCAATGCGGTGAGAAAGCGGCTGAAGGTATCCGCCACGCACTCTTCGGCCAGCCCGGCCTCGCCCAGCAGCCGGAAGGCGTAGCGATAGATCGCCGGGCTCCAGCGGTCATAGATTTCCGCCAGGGCCTGCACCTCATGGTTCTGTGCCCGCCGCAACAGCTCACGATCATCCACCGTTTCCATAGTATATGACGTAAAAGCGCCTCGCCGGATACGGGTCTGGATTACTGATTTGTAAGCGAAGACCGACGGCACGGTTGGTCATGTCGCCGGTCTTACACTCCTAATTGAAGGGCCGAACTGGATCAGAGCTGGCCGACGAGCTTGGCCCCGACCGTCAGACGCGCTGCCGACCAGACATTGTTTGGCAGGCTGCCGTTGACGCTCACCGCCTGACCGTTTGCCCCGCAGGACCGAGCACCTGGCCGGGCGCCAGGCGGCCGTTCTCGGCCAGCAGGTAGGCGCTGATCGCCCAGTACTGCTCGTCCGGCAGGTAGCCGGGATGCTGGGGTGGATGAGTGGTGCGCAAATATTCGAAGAGCTTGTCCGCCGTTGCGAAGGGTGGCAGTTTTCCATCGGCAGAAATGATCGCCGGGATGGTGCGCGGCAGCGGGAAACCCTGGTCCTCGAGGTGCCCGGAGTGGCAGCCGCGCGCCCAGCAGCTCCGGTGGTCGGCCACCCACAGGCTGCGGAACTCGTCGGTCAGGCCCTGGCCGCGGTCGCCGTGACAGGCCATGCAGTTCAGCCAAAATAGGTAACGGCCCCATTCGAACTGGGTCGGATGCTGGGGCAGGGGCGGCGCAGCCAGCCGGTCAAGGGTCGAGACGGGGACCGCGGGCCGGGTCTTGCCGGGCGCGGCGGGGCGCGGGAACAGGACCACGGCCGCAGCCAGGACCAGCAGCCCGGCGAAAATCACACCAATCCAAAGAGGGCGTTTTCTCTGCATCGCAACCTTGCCCTGAGTGGCAGCCCGTCAAAGAGGCAGCGGATTTGTATTCACGCGTCCCGGGCAAAGGGTCTCTCCTTGAGCCGGAAGGCGGCCTCCGTCAGGCCGATCATCACCGGCACCTCTGCCAGCGGGCCGCTCACGGGGGAATTAAGGATCAGTCGCGACATCCCTCGAAAGTTGGAGGCAAATTTCCCCGTTGGGCGGATGTCACCGGGCGCGGTTCATTGTATCATGCTGGTGGATCCCAAAAAATCACTGTCAATGTTGAACCCGAAGAACGTCGTAACACCTCCCGGCGCTTATGGGTGTGAAGTTGAAATCGACACATCAGGATGTCGCCTCTTTCTCCTGGACGCAGCCTGGAAAGTTGGGATTTCTCCTCCGGGCAAGGCAGCATGGTGTTGGCCAAATCGAGGTCGGCCCCCTCGCAGGGGCTTGTATCATTTGATCAGCCCTCAAGATCCCGGCCGGCGGGAGGCGCCGGTGGAATATGCCCTTGCGGACCTAGCCTGAGAAATTTCATTGGTGGACATCCCTGGCCCTGGCGGGCTTGAGGAATGTCTCGGGGGCAGGCATGGAAAAAAGCTCTATCGCGTGGAAGTTGTCCTGTACGTCATGGCGGAGGACGAATCGGCTGCCTGTGTGGCCGCCACGCAGGCCAAATTCGATATATCCGAATGCGTGGCCCGCAAAGCGGAGGCCGTTGAACCGGGCCGGGCGGATGCGATCCCCTAAAATGCGGACGACGAGCGCACCTGCAGCGAGGTCCTGCCGATCGTCAAACAGCCCCCTCCTCCGACGACCGCAATCGCCAGGGTCGACAGGTACTGGCAAAAGGAACCCCGCCAGGTTTCGATGTCGGCGTGAGGGAGGTCATTATTCCCGGATGATTTACTGGTAGAGCATTCCCGACCCGGCGTGGAACCGGCGCAAAAGGGGGAAAGCCGGTTCCGGGCCCGGAAGGCAAAAAACGGAACGGCGCGGCTGGACGACCGCGCCGTTCGTGATTGATTAAGACCCCGGTCTTCGCGGGCGCGAACGGCGATCAGGTGGGGGCGGCGCAAGAGGCGGGGTTCGGGAAGATCGTGTTGACTTCAGGTTCCAGTCTGTTAAACGCGAATGCCGCGAAAAAGGCGAATACTCTTGCGAGTACGATGTTAGCGAAAGGAGGCGGTGTGAGAGAGGCGCAAGGTGCGGAGGTTCGGGGAGACAGAGCGGCTTTCCGGTTCCGGCTTTTTTTAACGCCAATTGCGCAAACGGTCTGGGGGACTCTGGCGCAAAGCGGGGGCTCGAGGAGAGGATGTTGACTTCGACCGCCGGTCTTCTCAACGGGAAGGAGGTAAAAGAAGTGAAGATTCCGTTCGGTGTGAGTCGAAAATCGCCCGGAACGGGAAAACGACCCATCTTTGGGCGCGCCGTGAGAGCGCCTTTGGGCGGGAATTCCCCGCGGATATCTCGTGCTATACTGAATAAGGTTTTCCCATTTTGCAGTCCGATTCCAAATTTGGCCTATCAGGCCTTGCAGGTAGAAAAGGAAATAAACCTGCAGCCTAACCAATCGTAAAGTAGCAATAACACTCATGCGAACTGACAAGGTATTCCTCATGCCAAGGTGGAGAGGCCAGCGGAAGTTCACGGTGAGTCGCCTCGTTTCGCTTGGAGCTTGTGCAGTATTCGGGCTAGGCGTTGTAAGCTGCACCTTCAAGCAACCCGACCGGGCTGCAAGTACTCGCCCGGCCTGCGTCACCCTTGATAATTACAACTCCGTGATCAATCAAGTGATGAAAATTCAGCCGAGTTGGGATGCATTGACGCAGACGAAAGATGGATTCCAAACAAAGTGGGCCATTCAAAATCCCGCAGGGAGACACACATTGACTGCAACGCTGACATCAGACGGATGTATTTGCGCCACCAATGCGACCAGTCACTTCCGCGCCGGTTACGACCAGGAGAAGCTGGTGGGACTACTTCAGGGCGCCGCAGTTGCACCCGTTTCCAATCTAGACTACACAGCCCGTTGGTTGGAACCCAGGATTCTCTTGCCTTGTACTTTTGCTTTTCTATTTCAGCGGGCTTATGAAGCGGAAACCTCCATGGGGGACGGAACGACTTGGAAGCTTACCTGCTCGAGGAGCCGCAGCCCGGAGGCTGACGGGTCGCTGACCTCACTCACCATCAGCACCCCAAATTGCGCCGGCCTGCTCCCATAGGACGGAGACCTGCGAATGATTGCTGCCTGCATTCCCCAAAGGCTGCGGCTGCCCCTCCGCAGCACTCCGGGGATCAACAGCCAGTCTTCCGGATACTTGGAACCAGCATGAACAGACCAAAGATTGCCGATTTGTCAGCCTCACAACTTGCCCGCCATGCGGCCAATATCCTGGCGTTTCAAGGCCGGACGGCTGAATGTGCGCGCCTGATCCATCATGCGCTTGCGCTGGAACCCGATGAAGCCACCGCATTGCGAGCATTGAGTAGTTATCTGGACCAGAAGGATTTTGAGGCCTTTTCGGCTGCCGTGCTGGAATATGCCTGCTCGCCAGCGTGCCCGATTCCCGAAGAAGAAAAATCGGAGTTGGACGACTTGCGCTTCCAGGTAAAATGGCTTTGGGGTTTTTCAAACCGGGTGGATGGGCAAAAGCACCTCCGCAGCGTTGATTTTGGCAATCGCTCCGACTTTATCGTTGACGAGCAGCGTTATCAGGATTGGTTGATCAAACCTCTTGTGGATAAAACTGGCTCTTTGCGCAATGCAGTCAATAGCGCCCATGTATTCATGGGGTGCGTCGGCAGACTCCTTATCCATCGAGAGTTCGGAGGCATAGCACCCTTCGATGAGATCTACCATCCTGAGCGATTCATCCGTGCGCCCAAATACGACGAGTGGCTGGCCTCGCCGATCACCGAGTTGGAAGCCATTGAGAAGGAATTTTCAAGGCGCAGGAAGTCAAATTGATTTTCCAGGCTTGAGAGCTGGGGAATTACGATTTTTGTGCTCCGCTATGAACGCCGGTATGTATGAATGAGGAGAGAGCTTGGTTGTCATGAAGTATGGCTTGGACATGTCTACGGCGGATACCTACTCCGACCCGCGCATACTGGCCGACCTGGCCGCTGAAGCCGAGCAAGCCGGCTGGGACGGCTTCTTTGTGTGGGACGCCGTCTTCGCCCGCCCGCCCGACTTGCCGATGGCCGATCCCTGGGTGGCGCTGGCAGCCATCGCCGTGCAGACGCGACGCATCCGCATCGGGGCGATGGTCACGCCGCTTGCCCGCCGGCGCCCATGGCAGGTTGCCCGCGAGACGGTCTCGCTGGATCATTTGTCGAACGGGCGGCTCATCTTTGGGGTGGGTTTGGGTTATCAGGACCTGGATTTCCAGGCCTTCGGCGAGGAAGCCGATCCCAGGATACGCGGCGAGAAACTGGATGAGGGCCTGACAGTGCTGACCAGGCTGTGGACGGGCAGGCGGGTCACTTTCCAGGGAAAGCATTACCAGGTCAGGAATGTGAAGTTCCTTCCCAGGCCGTTTCAGACGCCGCGCATCCCGGTCTGGGTGGCAGGCTACTGGCCGAATCACCGGCCCTTCCGCAGGGCGGCGCAGTGGGACGGGGTGCTTCCGGGAAAAGTGAATGAAGAAGCCCTGGCGCCCGAAGAGCTGAGAGAGATCGTGGCTTACGTGCGCGCCCGCCGCAGCCGGTCGGGGCATTTCGATGTGGCGGTGTACGGTTTCACGCCGCCGAACCCTGAAAAGGCGGCCGGGATCGTTCAGCCGTGGATCGAAGCCGGAGCCACATGGTGGCGTGAAGGATTGGGTGATTGGCGAGGTAACCTGAAGACCGTGCGAGCGCGCATACGAAGCGGGCCGCCCATGAGGTAGAACGAGCCGCCTCAGGAGGCTGGCAGCCCACGCTTTCATTCCAAGGACTTTGCGAAGTATGCGGGTGGGCAGCAGTAATTGCCGCTTGCAACGGTGGCAATTTACCGGAAGGGGCGAGATAATTCGGGAAGGTATCCCGCCGGTCCCGTTGCCCATCCTTTGGGCACTTCACACGTATTCATGAAAGGATGGTTGCGATGGAGTTCAGGTCGCTCGATATCCCTGGTTATAAAAATCAGCCCGTCCCCAATACCTTCATCGTTCAGCCCAATCCGACCCCGCACCTGGGGGTCATCCTGCCCGGCTACCGTCACTCGGCCGACATGGCCGATCTGCATTACGCCGGCCGCATTTTGCTTGACCTGGGGGCCGACCTGCTGCGGGTGGAATATGTCTATCAGCGAACCGACTTCATGAAGCAGCCTGAAAGGGAGCGGGACAAATGGATTTCAAGCGATGTCCTGGCCGCCTGCAATGCCGCGCTTTCTTACCGCCCATACAACAAAATCACCCTGGTGGGCAAGTCTCTGGGAACGCTGGCCGTGGGGCACCTTCTGGCCGACAGCCGGTTTCAAGGGGCGGATTGCGTCTGGTCCACGCCTTTGTTGACCGTTAAATGGCTGTGCTCACGCATCGAACGGGTACGTCCGCGCTCGCTTTTTATCATCGGAACTGCGGACCAATTCTACCAGCCCGAGATCCTCAAGCACTTGGAAGATGTCACCCACGGACGCAGTGTTGTCATTGAAGGCGCCGATCACGGTTTGGAAATTCCCGGCAGCATTCCCCAATCGCTGAACGCACTCCTTCAAATCGTGGGGGCTTTGCAACAGTTTTTGACCGGGGCTGCAAGCCGCGCTTGACGATCCAACTCCGGCTCAGGCCTGCCCGGCGACTCGGATGAAGTCGTAGGTGCCGACGCCCTGGATCAGCAGGTACTCGGAGCCGGTCTCGTCCAGCAGGTTCGCCACCTGGTGGACGGTCCCGGCCGGGACGCGGGCGCGCTGACCGGGCTCCAGCGTGAGGGTGCCCTCGGGGTCCCGCAGGCGGACTTGGATGCGGCCCGAGAGGCATATACTGAAATCGTCCACCTCGGAGTGGGAATGCCAGGCGACGGCCTCGCCCGGGTCGAGATGCATCACGCGCACTTGTACGTCAGCGGTCTTTACCAGCAGCTCTTCTTTTTTGGTCATGGCCCAATTGTTCTTTCCACCTATTATTCCACATCTTGCGCCAAATCGGGCCGGGAATCACGGGACCAGGTACAAGTCAGTCTAGGGTTGGGTTTAACGCGAATGGCGCGAATGTCCGCGAAAAGCGCGAAAAACCCACAGACCATTGGCGTCATTCGCTCTTTTCACGCCATTCGCGTTGAAAAAAGCTCGATTTCGGAAAGCAATTCCTCTTGTGGAAGCGCACCTCACTTGCGTTACATTCTGCCTCTTCCTCGTTTCGAGCCTCCACACTACCTCCCATCCGCCTTCACACTCAATTCACAAGCGCGGCCTATACTTCGCTCAGGTTTCGAGAGAAATCAAATCTGCCTGACAAGGAGTCTGAAATGGCTGGAAAAATCATCTTGAGAGTCGTGGCTGCATTCGTGCTGGTCGCAGCCGTGGCCGGGATCGCGGGCTTTGCCTACTACGCCGGTACCACGCATACCGCGGTGCAGGCCGCCCAAGCGCCCGCCGCAGCGGCCGGGAGCGGGCCGATCCTGTACTTCGGCTGGCCGTTCTTCCCCTTCTTCGGTTGGGGTCTGTTCGGCCTGCTCATCCCGCTCTTCCTGCTCTTCGCCGTCTTCGGTGCCATCCGCCGCCTGATCTGGGGCGGGCCGTACTGGGGTTCCATGCACGGCATGCACCGCCGCCACTGGGGCGGCCCGTTCGATGAAAACGGCGAGGGCGTACCGCCCATGTTCGCCGAGATGCACCGCCGGGCTCACGCCGTATCTGATTGGGACAAGGCCCCCGAAGAGAAGCAGAAGTAAGTCAAGCAGGCGGGTGGGCAGGCAACTGCCCACCCGCCCATTACAGGAGGGAAGATGAGCTCCACGAGACATAACCACCGGAAGGAAAATAAATACATCCGCCTGGAGGCCAGGCAATGCCAGGCTTGCTGGAAGTGCATCGACGCCTGCCCGCAACAGGTCCTGGGGAAGATCGAGATCGGCTGGCACCGCCACGTGCGCATCCATGCGGCAGACGCCTGCAACGGCTGCAAGAAATGCGTGCGCGTCTGCGAGGCCGGCGCCCTGACGTACATCTACGTGCCGCACGCCCATTCCGCCCCGGCCGGTCCCGACCGGGTGCCGGCCCGGGGCGGCCCATTCGACGAGAACGGCGAGGGCCTCCCGCCCATGTTCGCCGAGTGGCACCGCCGGGCGCATGGCACCCCCGTTGAGAGCCAATCCACCCACGGGACCGGGAAGTGATCCCCTCCGGATGGAGTGGGCGGGAACACCGCCCACATCATCCGTATTTCTTGGAAAGGAATTGAAGACCATGAACAAGCCAAAAATTTACCCGCCCGCATATTTATTGATCTTTCTTCTGATCGTGCTCGCCTTGCAGTTCCTGCTGCCCCTGACGAAGATCGTTCCTTCCCCCTGGAACGCGTTTGGGGTAATATTCCTGATTGCAGGAATTGTCATCAATCTGCAGGCGGACGGACTTTTCCATCGTGCCGGGACGACGGTCCAGCCTGACGGAGAGCCGAGCGCCCTGGTGACCCAAGGCATCTTCCGCCTCAGCCGCAACCCGATGTATCTCGGTTTTACGCTGGTCCTGTTCGGCTCCGCCTTCCTGTTCGGGACCCTGACGCCGTTCCTCACGGTTCCGGCGTTCATGCTCCTGGTCGAAAGGCGCTTCATCCTGGCAGAGGAAAGGACGCTCGAGAAAGAATTCCAGCAGTCTTATCTCGATTACAAGAAGGCCGTCCGGCGCTGGATCTAAAGCCTAAACGATTTATGAAAACCATCCTGGTCGTGGACGACGAACCCAAGATCACCCAGCTGGTGCAGGATTACCTGGAGCGCGCCGGCTTCGGCGTGCGCGTGGCCCACGACGGCAAGCTGGCCCTCTCGCTGGCGCGCACCGAACAGCCCGACCTGCTCATCCTGGATCTGGGCCTGCCCGGCATGGACGGCCTGGACGTGACGCGCGAGTTGCGCAAGACCTCGGACGCCCCGATCATCATGCTCACCGCCCGCTCCGAGGAGTCCGACAAGCTGGTCGGGCTGGAGCTGGGGGCGGACGACTACCTGACCAAGCCCTTCAGCCCCAAGGAGCTGGTGGCGCGCGTGCGGGTCATCTTCCGGCGCATGGAGCACGCCGGCGGGGCGCAGGCCGAGGTCCTGCACGCCGCCGACCTGACCCTCGACCTGCCGCGCATGCAGGTCAGCGCACCGGACCGCGAGCTGGAGGAGCTGACCCCCAGCGAGTTCGCCCTGCTGGCCGCCCTGGCGCGCCAGCCCGGGCGCGTCTTCACACGTGCCCAGCTGCTGGACGTGCTGCATGGGGTGGCCTTCGAATCCTACGAGCGCGCCATCGACGCCCACATCAAGAACATCCGCCGCAAGATCGAGCCGCGGCCGTCCGAGCCGCGCTACCTCCTCACCGTCTACGGCGTGGGATACAAGTTCGCCGAGCGCTAGAGCCTCGCCATGCAGAGATCGCATTTTCCCCGTCATCGACCGCCCTGGTGGCCGGAGGACGAGCCCTGGAGGCGAGGGCGCTTCATGCGCCACAGCCCGTTCTTCCGGCGCATGGGCTGCCTGTTCGGCTTCCTGAGCCTCTCCGGCCTGGTCGCCTTCATCGTCCTGCTGGGCGTTCTGGCAAACGCCCTCGGACTCTTTCACCCTTCCGCCGGCAGCTTTGCCTGGGGTGCCCCGTTCGCCATCCTGCTAGTTCTGGTCGTTACTGGCATGACCGTGCGCAGCGTCCTGGGCCTGCGCCGCATGTCGGTCCCGCTGGACGATTTGCTGGCGGCCTCCGGCCGGGTGGCGGAGGGC
>Ga0335070_10007513_pt1 | contig 12786 bp, 8 predicted proteins | sample Lox_Sample_13_FD_206722 | JGI IMG/M metagenome (GOLD analysis project Ga0335070, IMG submission 206722) | Soil microbial communities from Loxahatchee National Wildlife Refuge, Florida, United States - Lox_Sample_1.3 | ecosystem: Environmental > Terrestrial > Soil > Wetlands | place: USA: Florida...
TCATCCGCCATTTTGACCCCGGCCTCGAAGGAGGCGCCCGCGCCTAAGTAGCACGCGTATCGCGGGTGGCGGTCCGATGTGCCGGGCCCCACAGCGTCCAGGATGTTTTTCATTGCCTCGATGTAGGAGATGATGAGCACGGGCGTGTCCTTCCGCAGGCAATATTACAACTTGAATTGCTGGATGGAAGAAAAAACAGGTAGGCCTACGCCCGCTGTCCTACCAGAGCAGCTTCACCGCAAATTGCAATTGTCTGGCGGTGGTGGACGTACTGGTGATCGCACCTGCCGTTGGCGAAACTCCCGATGGTGTAAACGTGATCAGGTTGGGCGTATTGAAGTTCGCGCGATTGAGCAGATTGAAGATCTCAGCCCGGAATTGAAGGCCGAGTCCTTCAGTGATGCTGGTCTGCTTAATCGTTGAGAAGTCCCATGTCGCCAGGCCCGGCCCGATCAGCGTGTCGCGTCCGAGGTTGCCGTAAAATCCGCTGTTCGGCGGCGGGGCGAGAAACGCGTTCGGGTCATACCATTGATTGGGATTTCCGAGAATGACGGGACCTGTGAAGTTCGGATTCACAAACGGCCGCACCGGATTGCGCGTGTCACCATTGTTGGACGGGTTGTAGCTGAGCTGCGGGGTGAAGGGAAATCCGTCCTGCACGGTAACCACGCTGTTGACCGACCACCCACCAATCATTCCGTTGCGCCATCCAGTCAGGTCGTTTCCGAACGCTTTGCCTCGCCCAAATGGCAGTTCATAAACCGCGCTGATCACGGCGACGTTTCTCACGTCATAGGTGGCCAGTCCGTAGTCCGCGTGTAAGTCGTAAGGATTCGATACCAGACCTGGAGCATTGCCGGCAGTGGCTGCGTTCAGCGAGTCGCCATTGTCGAGCGCCTTGGACCAGGTATAGACACCGCGAAGCGAAAGGCCTTTGCTGAAGCGGTGATTCGCGTCGATCTGCAGCGCGTTGTAGTTGCTGTCGCCGCGCGAGAACCAGGTCCAGGTGTTCGCGATATTCGTATTTGCTTTCGGCGTGTTTGCCGGGATGTAGAAACTTCCTGCCGGAACTGGAGCCCCGGCCAAAGGCGCAGGGAAACTTGCCGGATACGTGGCTGGGCATGGCGAGGCCGGGCAAATCGTAGGCACGGGTTGGTTAGCATCGATGCCAATCAGTTCATGATAGCCGTGAGAGCCGACATAGCCGATCGTCAGAGATGTGTTCGGAGAAATCTCGTGTTGCACTCGCAGCGACCACGAGATCAGAGTTGGCGTCTGCATGTCCGGCTGGACGCCGCCAGGCACGAGTTTCGCCTTGGTTGGAACTGGCGCCGAGGGATCGACGGGAAATGACGATACCGTGAACGCTGAAATGCTGTACGTCGGATTGAAAGGCGCGTTCTGATCGGTGCGGTAGCCGAGAGCGTCCTGCAAATCGTGGTACATGCCAAAACCTGCGCGGACGACGGTCTTATTTGAGAACGGACTCCAGGCCACACCGATTCGCGGTTGCGGCAAAAACTTGGCGTTGTTTTCAGTGAAGAGCGAGTCGCCGATGTGTGGCTGATCGGAGATTACTCCATTGGGAAAAGTGTAATTCGCCGCGCGGCCGTGAGCTTCGTTCCAGCCGGTGCTGAATTCATCGCGGAATCCGAGGGATAGCGTCAGCTTGGGGGTTACGCGGATCACATCTTCGGCATAAAACGCGCCGAAGAGCGATCGCCAATTCATCTCGGTGGCCGCGGGATCATAGAGAAAGCTTGAGGTCGTGCCCTGCAGGAATGTTTGCAGGCTGGCGAACGTTGCCTGGCCGTACTGGCTCAGCGCGATAGTTTCATTCGACTGGAACGGCTGAAACCACGCACCGAAAGTGAACTGATGGCGGCCGCGAATGAGCGTGACTTTGTCCTCGAATGTGAAGAGATTGCGCGCGATGCGAAGATTGCTGCCGTTATTGCTGCCCGCCAAACCAATCTGCGCTTGAGGATTCGAGGCCGCGCTGCCGCCGACTACAACCGCGCCGACAGGAAGTCCGAGCAGGAAGCCAGGCACTCCGGCTGCCGGCGTTCCTGGAGTCGGCGCGCCGGTAAAGAAGTATCCCGCGCGTGAGTACCCTATGCGAGCCACGTTAATCGTTGCAGCCGAGAAGGCGTGAGTTTCGTCGAGGCTGAAAACCTGCTCGCGGAGAGTGAGGAAGTCGCTGCTGTAAGGGTTGGCAACTGTCGCGGTATTCTCCTGCCCGTCATCAATCGTATAAACCGACGAAAGCGAATCCTTACCGGAAAAAGTGTGGTCCAGGCGGACGGTGCCGAAATCTTCGCGAATGGTTTGCAGAGGGCTACTGAAAACCTGCGCGATGCCGTTGAAATCCGGTGCCCCAGGGGGCGCAATCGGCCAGAGGTTCAAGAGCGGCTGGACTTCTGGAACAGCGGCCGCGCGCGAGGCCGCGTCAGGCACAAATGCAGCCGAGGTCTGGTGTAGGTGCTGACGTAGTCCTTCATAGTTGCCGAACAAGAAAGTCTTATTCGACCGGATGGGCCCGCCCAAAGACACGCCAAACTGGTTGCGCTGAAATGGCGGCGCGTCGCCCTGGTCAAAGTAATTTGAGGCGTCAAGAGCGTTGTTGCGGAGAAACTCGTAGGCGCTGCCGTGCAGCTGATTGGTTCCGGACTGCGTCGCGATGATGACCTGACCGCCGGGCCGCTTGCCATATTCGGCATCGTAAGAATCGCGCAGGACGTTGAATTCGCGGACACCGTCAACGCCCAACAGTTGTTGGCTGGCGCCGCCGGGCTGCATATTGTTCTCGGCGGCACCGGTAAACTCCACACCGTTCAGCAAGAAGAGATTCTGCTGGGGGCGATTGCCGGACACGGCGAAGTTGTTACCGGTGGTGGAGTTGGAGACGCCGATACCGCCGGTTTTTTCCCAGGTGAAGTTCACTATGCCCGGGTTCAGCGTGAGTAACAGATCGTAACTGCGGCCGTTGAGCGGGAGGTCCTTGACCTGACGCTCGCCGACCAGACCCGAGATGTCCTGAGTTGTGACGTTCACCAGCGGAACGTCTTCGGTCACCTTAATCTGCTCGCTGACCGCTCCGACTTTCAAGGACACGTCAGCACTGGCTTCCTGATTCACCACGAGGCGGATGCCGGAGCGAATGCCTTCAGCAAAACCGCTCTTAGTCACACGGACTTCGTAAGTTCCGATGGGCAAGGCAAACACGTGATAACGGCCGGCCTGATCGGTCGAGGCGGTCCGGAAGATTCCCGTGTCGAGGCTTGCGACGGTGACGTTGGCGGAGGTCACAGCCGCGCCGGACTGGTCAGTCACGATTCCTGACAGATTGGCTGTGACTTGCGCTGACGCGAACGGCGCCAGGAAAAATGTGGCAAGCAGCGGGAGGTAAAAAGCGTGGAGCAGCTTCAAAAACAACTTAGCCGTATGCATCTTTGTTTCTCTCCTAACAGAGAGTTTCAAAAGTGTATATTAGATTCGGTTCTAACGTCGAATATGATGCGGATATCGATAGCTGATTCGAGTTTGACCCGCATGTGGGGCGGCGTTAGCATTCTTGGCGATGCCAGGACGAGCCGGCAACCAGAAGAGCGCTGAAGATCTGCTGAAGCTGCGCGAGGCGGCACTGGAGTTGCGCGTCAGCTTTCCTACGCTTAAGCAGTGGATCTACAAGAAGAAGATTCGCAGCGTACGTACGGCTGGAGGCCATCACCGGATACCCCAGAGCGAAGTGGATCGGTTGCTGTTCCGCACGCGGGCGAAAACAGGGCCCGAGCGAGCGTTGGTAATGCGTCGGGTTAGCGGGAGGAATCAGTTGGTAGGGCGGGTAGACAGCGTCCGTATCAGCGGATTGATGGCGGAGGTTGTGATTTCGATTGGCGATCAGCAGATTACATCGATTATTACGGCAAGCTCGGCCCGCGAGATGAATCTGAAGGCCGGCCAGACGGCGGCGGCACTGATTAAGGCGACGGAAGTTATGATCCTGCGCGTGTAAGGTGTGACTGTTTTTCTTCTAAAAAAGCAACCGTGCCGCACCCATCCGCGTCTGACTATGCAGGGACTGTTTTGTTTCGCCTCTGATGGTCCAGCAAGCGACCCTTACTACAGTTTCATAGAGCTTTAACAGCGGGATTGTATAATGCCGAGAGTGGTCTACATCTGGACATATGACGAGCCCGGGGCTGCGCGCCAGCGCCCACGCTGGTGTTCGCTGATCATTCTGCTCTGTATTTGCACGCTAGCGGTTAACGTAGCGACTCGCAGCTTCCTGCATTCTGCGCATCATCACAAAACGGGAGTTACGTCCGTTTCCCCGCAGGGAATGCGACAACACCTAGATCGTGATGCGGTGAATTGGACCCGGCCGGCTCCGATTCTGGCAGTCTTTGATGCTCCTGCGTTCTATCCGCGCATCGCTCCGGCCGGACCGCCTCAGCCTGCTCTGTTTTTCGACGAGAGCCTTTCGAACCGGCCTCCTCCCTCCTGCTAGTTCCATTTCTTTATTTAGATTCGCGCGATTCCGGACGAGCTGCGTCTGCAGCTTGGAAAACCGCCTGATCCGGCTGCCGGAGAATCGAGCGATTTCCTACAAAGAATTTTGATCCGCCGCTGTCGGCGTGCTTCGCACACTCGACTTGCTCGGCAGCCTTCCAGGAGGAGGCCATGAAAAATCGCATCATCCTATTTTCAATCGTCGTTACTTTCCCACTGTGCCTGTTCGCCCAGACAATTCCCGACAAGAAAGCAAATTATCAAAACGCCACTGTGGTGAGCGTAAACAAGCACAATTCCGTGTCGAATTACGCCAGCGGCGACTCGGTGGATGCGCCGTTGCGGGCCGCGGACAACAGCTATGACATCTCGATTCGTCTTAACTGCGATCTCTACGTCGGCCGTTACCGTTCTTCGATCAACTTTGTTCCCCCCGAGGTTTCTGCGAATCAGCCGGTACAAGTCCTGATGCAGGGCCACGTCATGTACGTGACCTATCCCAACCAAAGCCGCCAAATGAAGATGGGGATTGTCAGCCACAAGCATGTAACTGACGGCGGGTGTTCCAGCAAAAGCTAGGCTGCAGCTGCAGGCTGTGAAACGGCAGTTCGACCTACCGCGATATGGGCCTTTAGAGGGGCGAAATGAATCGAAAACAAAAGTTTCTAACGTTTGCCGCGGCCGCTGCGGTCGCGTGCTTTCTCGCGATCTGGTGGTTCTCGGCAAAGCCGGCAAAGGCGAGTCTGGACGAAGATCGGCCACGCGTGGCCGCTGTCGTGATGGTCAAGAAGCGGCCGATCATCAATTCGATGACTTTGTCGGGCGCGTTCACGCCTTATCAACAGGTGGACGTTCACGCGAAAGTTGCCGGGTACATCCAGAAAATCTTCGTCGACGTGGGCGATCACGTGAAAACTGGACAAGTGTTGGCGATTTTGGAAGTGCCGGAGCTGAGCGCCCAGGTTGCGGGCGCGAAGGCGGATATCCACCGCTACCAGGATGCGGTGACTCGATCGCAGAGTGAAATCCGCCGCGCCGAATCGACCCATGCGGCTTATCACGCGGCCTACACACGACTGAAGCAGGCTTCGGAAGCGCGTCCGGGGTTGATCGCCGAACAGGAGCTTGACGACTCCATGGCAAAGGACCAGGAGTCGGACGCGCAAATCGAGAGCACGAAGGCCGGCCTTGCTGAATCCCAGAGCCAGTTGCTGGCAGCACAGGCGGACTTAGATCGCCTGTCCGCACTGGAGGCGTACTCACACATCACCGCTCCTTTTACCGGTGTGGTTACCAAACGTTACGCGGATACCGGCGCGCTGATCCAGGCTGGCACCGCTTCCGACACCCAATCGATGCCGGTCGTACAGTTGGTGGAATGGTCTCGTCTGCGGCTGGTCGTGCCGGTACCGGAATCTGCGGTGCCTCAACTACGGCTGGGAAGCACGGTGCAGGTGCACGTGCCGGCGATGAACCGCGATTTCGAAGGCAAAGTAGCCCGCTTCGCTGACGCGCTCAACGAAGAAACAAGGACCATGCACACTGAAATTGACGTAGAGAATCCCAGCGGTGCGCTCAAGGACGGGATGTATGCCGAGGTCAAGCTCGTCCTGAACCGGGCTCAGGATGTTTTAACTCTCCCCATCCAAGCAGTCGAGCGCACAAGCTCCGGGGGAACGGTGCTGGCTCTCGATTCTGAGGGTCGTCTGCAAGAACGCAAGGTTACGCTTGGAGCTGAGGGAACGAACTTAGTTCAGATCGTGTCGGGCTTGGCCGAGAATGATCGCGTATTTATCGGAAATCGCAGCGATTTTCGCGCAGGAGAAAAGGTAGAACCGAAGGTGGTCGATGAAAAAGCGGATGCGGAGGCCAGCCTCTAATGTCGGGCTTCGCTATCCGCTATCCCTTCTTCATTATCGTCATTTGCTTAATGATTGCCATTGTCGGCACTGTCACGCTGGTGCGGATGCCGGTCGACCTCTTCCCGCCAATCAACATTCCGGTGGTTGTGGTGGCCACGTTTTATTCCGGTATGCCCCCGGAGCAGATCGAAACCAGTATTACTGACCCTTTCGAGCGATTCTTTACCTTGGGAAGCGGCGTGGATCATATAGAATCGCGCTCCCTGACAGGCGTGAGCCTTATCAAGATTTATTTCCAGCCCGGAACGAACGCCGATTCCGACCTCAGCGCGATCTCTAACCTGGCTATGGCTGATCTTCGCCGTCTTCCGCCGGGAACCCTTCCTCCCGTTGTGCTGAAGTTTGACGCTTCAAGTCTTCCGGTTTGCCTCATCACTTTGAAAGGCGAGGGGCTGAACGAGACGCAACTACGCGACCTGGGACAGTACACGGTTCGCAATCAGATTGCAGGCGTTCCGGGCGCGTCGGTGCCGCAGCCGTTCGGCGGCCGCTACCGGCAGATCATGGTCTATGTTGACCCCCTGAAGCTGGATGCTCACGAGCTTTCCGTCATGGACGTGGTGCGGACAGTCAATGAAAGTAACTTGATCCTGCCTGCCGGCGATGTGAAGATCGGCCCGATCGATTACAACCTGTACACCAACAGCCAGGTTCCTACCGCGCAGCAGATCAATGACATGCCCATCAAGACGGTGGGGCAAGCGTCAGTACTGGTTGGAGATGTGGGTAAAGCCAAAGACGCGCAGGAAATTCAGACCAACATCGTCCGCGTCGACGGCCAGAAATCGGTGTACCTGCCGATTCTCAAGCAAGGCGGCGACACCAATACGATCGCCGTGGTTAACGGCATTCGTGATGCTTTGTCGCGACTGGTCGATATCCCGAAGCAGCTGGTTACTCGCGTAGTTTTCGATCAGTCGACGTTTGTGAAGATGGCCATTGAAAACCTGCTTCATGAAGGCGCGATCGGCCTGATATTGACTGGTCTCATGGTGCTTCTGTTTCTGGGGAGCATGCGCGCCACCGCCGCGGTGTTTCTTTCGATTCCCTTATCGGCATTGGCCGCTTTCATGGCGATCAGCGCCGGCGGTGGCAGCGTGAACACCATGGTCCTCGGCGGACTGGCGCTGGTGTTTTCACGATTGATCGATAACTCCGTGGTTGTACTCGAAAACATCTTCCGTCACCTGGAAATGGGAGAGTCACCGGAAGAGGCCGCGGAAAAAGGCGGAAATGAAGTCTCTCTTGCAGTGTTGGCTGCGACCCTGACGACGGCGATCGTGTTCTTCCCGGTGATTTTCCTGAATGGTGTGAGCCGATTCTTGTTCGTGGCCCTAGCGACGGCCGTCGTCCTTTCCCTGCTGGCCTCGTACTTCGTGGCGATGACGGTTGTGCCTTTGTTTTGCGCCAAGCTGATTACCAGCCACCAGTCTCACGAAGAAGTTGGACAAGGCTCCATTGGCGCACGCTTTGGAGCAATCGCAAAAAAGTTCAACACCTTTTTTGACAAGACGCTGGTCAAGTACGATCGCACGCTTGCGACCACCCTCATGAGGCCGGTCGCCACCACAGTGGGGCTGGCGGGCATTTCTATCTTCTGTCTGGCCCTCTATCCCCTGCTGGGATTGGCATTTTTTCCCCGCACGGATCCTGGTCAGTTCGTCATTAACTACAAGGCGCCTTCCGGCACGCGCATTGAACTTTCCGAGCAATACGCCAAGCAGATTGAAGACATTGTCCGCGAAGTCGTGCCTCCGAACGAATTGGGCATGATCGTCTCCAATCTCGGCATTACGCCGGATTTTTCCGCAATCTACACGCCGAATTCCGCGCCCCACACCGGTTTTGTGCAGATCAGCCTGAAACAAGACCACAAAGTCGGCAGCTACGAATACATGCAGAAGGTTCGCGATCGACTGCGCGAAGAACTTCCGCAAGTAAGTGCGTATTTCCAGTCCGGCGGACTCGTCGATGCTGTGCTGAACATGGGTATGCCGGCTCCCATCGATGTGCAACTCAGTGGCAGCAGTCTTCGCCGCACTTATGCCAGCGCTGCCCAAATCGCGTCCCGCGTCCGCGGGTTACCCGGAGTAAGCGATGTGCTGATTCCACAGGATGTCGACTATCCCGGTCTTGAGCTGGATATCGATCGCGAGAAGGCCAGCCTGGTCGGCCTTTCACAGAAAGAAGTTATCGACAACGTGATCACCGCGCTGACTTCAAACGCTATGATCGCGCCGAATTACTGGGTCGACCCAAAGAGCGGAAATCCGTATCTGCTGACAGTGCAGTATCCCGAGGACGCAGTAAAAACGCTACAAGACCTGAAGGAGATTCCGCTGCGAGGCGCCAAGAGCAAAGATCCGACCATGCTCGACACCGTGGTTCACGTCAAAACCATTCCCACACCGACAGAGGTCGATCATTACCAGTTGTTTCGCGTGATCGACATGTACGTGGCGCCCAAGCAGGAGGATCTCAGCCGCGTCACTACTCAGATCGAGCAGATCATTGGCAACACGAAGCTGCCAGAAGGAGTGCGCGTCAACCTTCGCGGCTCGGTGCAAAACATGAGGGCATCATTCCAGAGCTTTGGCGTGGGACTGATTTTGGCTGTCATTCTTGTTTACCTGATCCTGGTCGCTCAGTTCGCATCTTTTCTCGATCCGTTCATCATCCTGCTGGCCGTTCCGCCAGGACTGGCAGGCGTGTTGCTGTTTCTACTGGTGACCGGCACAACGCTCAACGTCATGTCGCTGATGGGCGTAGTGATGATGGTCGGCATCGTGGTCTCGAACAGCATCTTGATCGTGGAATTTGCGCGCCAGATGCGGCATCAAGGCATGGGGATTCGAGAAGCGGTGGCGACAGCGTCGCGCCAACGATTGCGTCCAATCCTTATGACATCGCTGGCCACCTTGCTCGGGCTGATTCCGATGGCATTGAAGCTCGGCACCGGGAGCGAAGCTTACGCCCCGCTGGCTCGCGCAATAATTGGAGGGCTATTGGTTTCGGTCGTGGTAACGGTCTATCTCGTCCCCGCTGCTTATCTCTGGTTCCATCGCAAGGAAGAGCAGCCGGGCACGGAGGTGGCGGCATGAGGAAGCCATACTTAGTCATCGCGTCACTGCTGGTCGCGAGCCTCGCCGGATGGGCGCAGTCGTCGACGCAAATCCAAAGCCCGATGGACGCTCCCCTCAGTCCGCCGCCGGCGCTTCCCAGTACCCAATCGGCCGGCCAAGCTCAATTACCTTCAAGTTCGCCAATTCGTCTCACCGTAAAGGACGCCGAACTGATCGCGCTCAAGAATAACCCGGCGATCTCTGAAGCGCGCCTGAACGCCCTCGCCTCGCAGCAGATTACTCGTGAGGTACGATCTGCTCTCTGGCCAACCATGAATGCGAATCTCACCGCTGTCGATGCGCGGGACAACAGCCGCATCACGGCCGGCGCGTTGAACAATCCCATCATTTTTACCAGGGCCGCGGGCGGAGCGACGATCAGCCAGCTCATCACCGATTTCGGCCACAGCACCAATCTCGTGGCTAGTGCCAGGTTGCAGGCACGGGCGGATGAGCAAAGCGCGATTGCGACCAAAGAAGACGTATTGCTTGCGGTCGACCAGGCTTTCTACGGCACACTGCAAACTCACGCCGTCCTGCGAGTGGCGGAACAAACGGTAGCCTCGCGTCAGCTCCTAACGGACCAAGTCTCAGCTCTTACAAAGAGCAAACTGAAGTCCGATCTAGATCTCAGCTTCGCAGACGTGAACCTGGCGCAGGCAAAGCTTCTGTACCTTGACGCTTTGGACAATGACAAGGCTGCGATGGCGTCACTCTCGGCAATTCTCGGCTATCCGACGCTTGAAAATTTTGAGCCGGTGGATGCAACTGAGGCGCCGGCGCCTCCCCCGGCCGATATCGACAGGTTGATTGCCGATGCTTTTGCGCAGCGTCCGGAGATTCTTTCTCTCGAATTCCAGACGGAATCGATCAAGAAAGAACATCAAGCCGCTCACGATGAGTACTATCCAACCATCAGCGCGCTGGCTGCATTCGGAGATTCACCGGTGCGGGATGACCAGGTTTATGGACCCTACGGCGCCGCAGGTGTGAATGTACAAATTCCTGTCTTCAACGGATTTCTGTTTTCCGCGCGATCGCGCGAGTCTGAGTTGCGGGCTCAAGCGGCTCAACAAAAGCTTAACGATCTTCGCAATCGCATTTCGCGAGACGTACGGACCAGTTGGCTGGCCACGACGACAGCGTTCGATCGCCTGACGGTAAGTGAACAGCTGCTGGCCCATGCCAATCAGGCCTTGGACCTTGCACAGACTCGGTACAAGTTAGGCCTGAGTTCGATTGTCGAGCTGAGCCAGGCGCAGCTGCAGCAGACTCAGGCAGAAATCGGCAATGCGCAGGCGGCTTACGAGTACCGCCTGGCATTGTCGACATTGAAGTATCAAACGACGGGGCTGTGAAGGGACACCAGTTGATAACCGCTAGACGGCTTTCTTGAATCGGTCTGCGCTATCTCGGGTCGACTCCGGTCCAACCGTGCAGGTCGTGCACCCGGTGACTGCTTCTTTACGCCGTTCTCGGAGCCGCGCCTGGAAAGTGTCCCACCGTCCGCCGATTCCCACCGCGCTGTTCTCGATGACAACGGCGTCCGTGCCGGCTGGCACAACCCGTCCGGTCGAAGACTCCGCGGCGCGAAGGGAAGCTTCGTCAGGATTACTGGAACGTAGTTTTGAAGTAGGCGAGCCGGATGCCGCCAGCGAAGATGGATTGCCTTGCAGCTGCTGCGTCGTCGGCGTGACGTTGCGATCGGTTCCTGCGCGATGCATCACCGGGCTTGTTTCCCGCTTCGATCGGTAACGGCCTTCATAGTTAGACCACTTCTCTTCCGAGGCCAAGTCTGTCTTGTCGTAAGGCGGAAAACCCTCGATCTGCTCCCTGGTCAGATGGCACACAAAGCCGTCTTCATGTTTGGGCGAAGCGCGCAGGCCATCGGCCGGTACTATGAATTTCTTGGTTGTAAGCCAGCCCGTGTCGACGACGACGTAACCGATATCGCCGGTGCCGTGGTCGAAGATCACGTCATCGATTTTGCCTAACTTTTCATCGTCCCGACCGTAGAGGGTCGCCCCCCGGATGTCATCTGCAGCCTCAGCGAATTTGTAATTTTCTAGAAGTCCGTAATGTGCCATGTTTCCTCCTCCTGTATTTACGAGCCTGGACTTGGATGCGACTGGAGGGCGGGCCGTTCACTTTCCGATACAGAATGTGCTGAAAATGAGGTTCAGGATGTCGTCTGTCGTGGTCGCGCCCGTGATTTCGTCGAGAGGCCGAAGACAAGTGTAGAGATCGAGCAGCAGCATTTCATGAGGAATGCGGTTATCGACAGCCGTCTTTGCTGCAGCGAGTGCATCGAGCGCCTGGCGGATCAGCTCCTCGTGGCGAACGTTGGTCAGGAAAGCGGTTTCACTGGATGTCCCCCCGCCTCCAATATGGCGCAGAATCTCCTGGCGAAGTTCCAGAATACCGGCACCCGTTGTGGCCGAGGTGCGGATGCCGGGCGATTCGAGTTTAGGAGTGTCACCAACCAGGTCGATCTTGTTCTCGACGACAATGGTAGGACGCTGCCTCGCTTGGCCTAAGAGTTGGTTATCCTCCGCCGTACGAGGTTGCGCGGCGTCGAGCACGACAAGCACGAGGTCGGCCTCAGCCAAAGCTTCCATTGATTTACGTATGCCGATGCTCTCCGCCTCGTCCAGTGCGTGGCGAATGCCAGCGGTGTCAACAAGATGCACAGGAATTCCACCGATCGCAACGGTCTCGGTGACCAGATCACGAGTTGTCCCGGGTGTCGAGGTCACGATCGCACGCTCTCGTTCCACCAGCCGATTGAAGAGGCTAGATTTGCCAACGTTAGGCCTGCCCACGATGGCGAGCGTCAGACCCTCGCGGACGAGTTTGCCGTAAGCGAAGGAAGCGGCCAAGACTTGCAGTGCATCACGTACGGCAAATACCCGCTCCAAAATCTCTTGGTTGGGAAGGACTGATACGTCATCTTCCGCGAAATCGACACCTGCTTCGAGAGTTGCAATGAGCTCTACAAGCTTCTGTTTGATTGGCTGCAGCGTCTTCGAAAGCGAGCCGTCGAGTTGCTGCGCGGCAACCTTGGCCTGATAGAGAGTTTGCGAGTCGATGAGATCGCGAATGGCTTCCGCTTGCGTGAGGTCAATGCGCCCATTGAGAAATGCGCGCATGGTGAATTCGCCGGGCTCGGCAAGCCGCGCTCCGGCTGCCAGGGCGAGCTCCACAATGTGACGCAGCACGACAGGCGAACC
>Ga0335070_10007515_pt1 | contig 12782 bp, 8 predicted proteins | sample Lox_Sample_13_FD_206722 | JGI IMG/M metagenome (GOLD analysis project Ga0335070, IMG submission 206722) | Soil microbial communities from Loxahatchee National Wildlife Refuge, Florida, United States - Lox_Sample_1.3 | ecosystem: Environmental > Terrestrial > Soil > Wetlands | place: USA: Florida...
ATTCGGCGAGCCGGAGGAGGTCGACGTTGCCGCCCGACAGGACGACGCCGACCCGCTTGCCCGAAAAGTCGGCCTTGCGGTGGCGCACGGCGGCCGCGCCGGCGGCGCCCGACGGCTCGACGAGGACCTTCATCCGCTCGAGCAGGAACGCGAGGGTCTCGATCATCTCCGCGTCGGAGACGAGGAGGACGTCCTTGACGGCGCGCTGCACGATCGGAAAGGTGAGCTTTCCCGGCGAGGTCACGCGCAGACCGTCGGCGATCGTCGGGTTCTCGGCGACCTCGACGCGTCTGCCCGCCTGGAGCGACTGCTTGGTGTCGGCCGCGGACTCGGGCTCGGCGCCGTAGATCGCGATGCCGGGCCGCAGCCGCTCGGCCGCCGTCGCCCAGCCGCCGAGAAGGCCGCCGCCCGAGACGGGGACGACGACGGCGTCGAGGTCGGGAACCTCCTCGAGCAGCTCCACCGCGCCCGTCGCCTGGCCCGCCATGATGAGCTCGTCGTCGAACGGCGGCACGAGCACGGCGCCCCGCTCGCGGCAGATCTCCTCGGCGAGGTCGTCGCGGCTCTGCGTGGCGCGGTCGTAGAGAACCACCTCGGCGCCGTAGCCCCGCGTCGCGTCGATCTTCGCCTGCGGCGCGTCGGTCGGCATGACGACGGTGGCGCGGATCCCGAGCAGCTTCGAGACGAGCGCCACGGCCTGGGCGTGGTTGCCCGACGAGAACGCGACGACGGCGGGCACCGAGCGCCGTTCCATCTCCGCCTTGATCTTGTTGTACGCGCCGCGGAACTTGAAGGCGCCGCCGCGCTGGAGGTTTTCGGCCTTGAAGAAGACCTTCGCGCCGGCGGCCTCGTCGAACTGCCGCGAGGTCAGCACCGGCGTGCGGTGAACGACGCCCTCGAGACGCTTCCGGGCCTGCTCGATGTCTTCCCAGGTCGGCATGACTCAGACCTCCAGCGGTCCGCTTCGCGGACCGTGGACATGGGAGGGGAAGTCGCGATGGGATCCTCTCCCGCAAATCGATCCGCGTCCGAGCGGACCGTTTTCCAGGGGCTCGCTCACGAGACGGCCACCGAGGCCGGTGCAACCTGCGTCTTCCAGAGGCCGATCGCCGAGAGCGCCCGGTCAACCATCTGCTGACGGCGCAACCGCTTGTCGCGCACGGGCGAGTGCGAGGTGTCCTCGATCAAGCCGAACGTCACGTTCATCGGCTCGAACTTCTCGGAAGGCGGCCGCTCCGAGCAGTGCCGCGCCAGCGAGCCGATCGCCGACGCGTACGGCGCCGGCACCGGCTCTCGTCCTTCGAGGAGCTGCGCGATCGCGAGGCCCACCGCGAGCCCGGTCGCCGCGCTCTCGACGTAGCCCTCGACGCCCGTGATCTGCCCCGCGAAGAAGATCCGGGGCTCCCGCCGCATCCGGAAGAATCGGTCGAGGTGCGCCGGCGCGTGGATGTAGGTGTTGCGGTGGAGCATCCCGTAGCGCGCGAAGACCGCGTTCTCGAGGCCCGGGATCATGCGGAAGACGCGCTGCTGCTCGGGAATCTTCAGCTTCGTCTGGAAGCCGACCAGGTTGTAGTGCTCCCGGGCGAGGTCGTCCTGGCGCAGTTGCACCACGGCCCACGGATTCTTCCCCGTCCGCGGGTCCGGCAGGCCCATCGGCTTCATCGGCCCGTGGCGCAGCGTCTCGACGCCGCGCTCGGCCATGACCTCGATGGGAAGACACCCTTCGAAGTAGACGCCCTTCTCGAAGTCCTTGACCGGCACGGTCTCGCCCGACCGCAGCGCCGCGACGAAGGCCTCGTACTCCGGGCGGGTCATCGGACAGTTCCAGTAGTCCTCGCCCGCGCCCTTCCCGTAGCGCGAGAGGGCGTACATCTTCGAAAGGTCGAGCGAGGAGGCCTCGACGATCGGCGCCATCGAGTCGTAGAAGTAGAGGTCCTCGGTGCCGAGAAGCGCCCCGATCGCACGGTCGAACGCCGGAGACGTCAGCGGGCCCGTCGCGATGACCGCGTATCCGTCCGGCGGGATCTCCCGGGCCTCCTCCCGCACGAGCTCGATCTCGGGCCGCGCGGCCAGCGCCTCGGTGACGAGTCCCGCGAAGACGTGCCGGTCCATCGCGAGCGCGTCGCCGGCCGGAACCGCCGCGGCGCGCGCCGAGCGGATGACGAGCGAGTCGAGCGCTTCCATCTCGCGTTTGAGCAGGCCGACGGCGTTCAACGGGTTGTCCGACCGGAAGGAGTTCGAGCAGACGAGCTCGGCGCAGCGGTCCGTCTGGTGCGCCGACGTCGTCACGGTCGGCCGCATTTCGAGGAGGCGCGCGCGGTGCCCGCGGCGGGCGAGCTGCCACGCGCACTCGGAGCCGGCCAGGCCGGCGCCGACGATGGTGACGGGAGCAGGCGTGCCCATGGGACCGCCGATTCTAATCGGAAGGGCGGCTCAGGCCCGGCGGCGCCGCGACAGCGGAATGACGAAGCGGATCGACGTCAGTCGCGCCGAGAACGCCGCGACCTTGTTGTCGACGAGCCCGGCCGAGAGGCCCGCCTTCTGGACGTCGAGCCACCGGTAGGGGAAGCCGAGCTCCGCGGAAAACGGCTGCTTCGGCAGCACGACCCAGAGCGAGCCCGCCGGCTCGAGGGCCTTGCCGAGCTCGCGAAAGAACGCCGACAGCGAGCCCTCCCCGGGCACCTCCGCCATCACCCAGGCCTGCGGCTCCGGCGGCAGCGCGTCGACGCGCTCGACGAGCGGACCGAAGATCTGGCGCAGCGTCCGGACGAACTCGGGCGAACGGCCGAGCGCGCGGGCCGCGGCGCTTGCCGGCAGCGAGAACTTCTCCCAGGGCGCCTTCACGATCTCATTCCCCTCTCTTCCCGCCGGGGGCAGGGGGCGAGGGTGAGGGGGGCCACGACGACGACCCTTGGCGTTACGCCTTGACGCTCTTGCGCGCCCGCGGCCTGGCTGCCTTCGCGGCCTTCGCCGTCTTCACGGCCTTTGTGGCCTTCGCCGTCTTCACGGCTTTCGCAGCGACGACGGGCGCCGGCGGCTCGGGCGGCGCCTCGGGGATGATCTCGACGATCGGCGGCAGCTCGCCCGGCGGCTTCTCGAAGCCGCAGCCGGGCTTGTCGCACGCGAAAACGTTGCCGGACTTGCGCTCGCGGAAGAGCAGGTACGGGTTGCCGCACTGCGGGCACTTCTCCGGCACCGGCCGCACCGACAGCGAGTAGTCGCAGTTCGGATAGTTCACGCAGCCGTAGAACGGCCGGAAGCGGCCGCGGCGCTCGGCGATGATCCCGCCGTCCTTCGGACAGCGCACGCCCGTGTCCTTGATGGGCTTGGGCGGCTTGTACCTGCAGGCCGGGTAGTTCGAGCAGGAAACGTAGGCGCCGTAGCGGCCGTGCCGGCGCACGAGCTCGTGGCCGCAGCGCGGGCACACCTGGCCGGTCGGCTCGTCCGGCTTGGCCTCGGCCTTGCCGCCCGCGACCGCGATGTTGATCACGTTGCGGCACTTCGGGTACGCCGTGCAGCCGAGGAAGGTCGAGCCCGTCCGGCTCTGGCGCACCTTCATCGGCTCGCCGCACTCGTCGCACGTGATCTTCTCGATCTCCGACATGTCGACGGCGTCTTCTTCGGGGTCCGGGATGTCCTGGGTGAACGTGCAATCGGGATAGCCGCTGCACGCGATGAAGAGGCCGTTCTTGCCCATGCGGAGCTTCAACTTCTTGCCGCACTGGGGACACTTCTCGTCGATCGCGGGAACGACCGAGAGCTTCAACTTCTTCGCCTGCGCGAGCGGAATCCCGGCCTTCCCCGAGACCATGTCGTCGAGCGCGCGGTTGCGGTCGCGCGTGAAGGTCTTGTCGAACTCCGCGAGCGCCCTGGTCCACGGGAGCTTGCCCTCTTCGACCTCGTCGAGCGCCTGCTCCATGCGGGCCGTGTAGGAGGTCTCGAAGAAGTCGTCGAAGTACGGAATCAGGAGCTCGATGACCGTGCGCCCGAGCGCCGTCGGGATGAAGCGGCGGTCCTTGCGGTGGACGTACCGCCGCTCTTCGATCTTGCGGAGGATCTCGGCGTAGGTCGACGGGCGGCCGATGCCGTTTTCCTCGAGAAACTTCACGAGCGACGCCTCGTTGAAGCGCGGCGGCGGCTGCGTCTCCTTCTTCTCGGGTTTGGCCTCGAGGAGCTTCAGCACCTCGCCTTCGGACAGCGGCGGCAGCTTCGGCGAGTCCTTGTCGGCGTCGTCTTCGTCTTCGTCGGAAATTCCGTAGGCGGCAAGGTACCCGGCGAACTTCAGCGTCGAGCCGGACGCGCGGTAGACGGCCTTGCCCGCGGTGATCTCGGCCGCGGTCGTGTCGTAGACCGCCGGCGACATCTGCGACGCCACGAATCGCTGCCAGATCAGGCGGTAGAGCTTCGCCTCGTCGGGCGCCACGTACTTCTCGACTTCCTCGGGGGGAAGGTCGAGGTACGTCGGCCGGATCGCCTCGTGCGCGTCCTGCGTGTCGCGCCGGCTCTTGAAGTAGCGCGGCGCTTCGGGAAGCGACGGCGCGCCGTAGGTCGCGCCGATGTGCTCGCGCACCGCGGTCAGCGCCTCCTGGGAGACGCGCGTCGAGTCCGTGCGCATGTAGGTGATGAGGCCGACGGTGCCGCGGCCCGGGATCTCGCGGCCCTCGTAGAGCCGCTGGGCAATCTGCATCGTGCGGCGCACGGCGAAGGAGAGCCGGCGCGCGGCCGCCTGCTGGAGCTGCGAGGTGATGAAGGGCGGCGCCGGGTTCTTGCGGCGCTCCGAACTCTCGACGGCGGTGACCGTCCAGGTCGCGCCCGAGACCTCGTCCCGGACGCGGAAGGCGGCGGCTTCGTTCCCGAGGCGGGGGTCGGTGCCGTCGAACTTGAGCTTCTCGCCGTCGAAGGTCGAAAGGCGCGCCGTGAAGGGGATCGGCGGATTCGACGTCCTCGAAGCCGGCGTCGGCGCCGGCTCGAGCTGGGCGTCCACCGTCCAGTACTCGACGGGAACGAAAGCCTCGATCTCGTTCTCGCGCTCGCAGATGATCCGCAGCGCGACCGTCTGCACGCGGCCGGCCGAGAGCCCGCGCCAGATCTTCTTCCAGAGCAGGTCGGAGACCTCGTAGCCGACGAGCCGGTCGATGATGCGTCGCGCTTGCTGCGCGTCGACGAGCCGGCCGTCGATCTCGCCGGCCTGCTCCATCGCGGCGAGCACGGCCTTCTTGGTGATCTCGTTGAAGCGGACGCGCCGGAATATGGTCTTGCCCGCGCCGGGCTTGAGCGCTTCCTGAAGGTGCCAGGAGATCGCCTCGCCCTCGCGATCGGGGTCGGCCGCGAGGTAGACGTTCTCGGCCGTCTTCGCCGCCTTCTTGAGCTCGTTGATCGTCTTTTCCTTGCCGGTCAGGAGCTCGTACGACGGCTCGTACCCGTGGGCCCGATCCACCCCGAGGCCCTTGCGCGGCAGGTCGCGCACGTGGCCGTACGAGGCGAGCACTTTGAAATCGCGGCCGAGGAACTTCTCGAGGGTTTTCGCCTTGGCCGGCGACTCGACGATGACGAGGGATTTGGGCATTTTGTTGCTGGACGCGTCTTACAGGGCGACGGACGGTCTCACATCAGGCGCGAAAGAGCAAACCGACCCGTGGCGCCGAGTATCAACAGGACCGTATTCCCGGGAAGGCCGGCGGTGCGGGGCAGGAGGCAGGGAAAAGACGGTTTAGCCGAGTGCCGACAACGACTTCCTGCCTCCCGTACCCTGTCTTCTGCCTCCCGTCTCGTCATCGCCGCATGACCCCGTATCGCCCGCCGGCGACTGCGACCGCGATGCCGGCGCCTTCGAGCTCGAAGAGGCTCGCGAGCACCGTCGCCGCGGGCAGGTCGAGCGCGCGCGCGAGGTCTTCGGCCGAGAGGCCTTCCTCGCGCGAGAGCGCGTCGAAGATACGGCGCGCCTCGGCCGAGATCTCCACCGCCGCCGGCGAGACCGCCGCCGGGCGCGGCGTTCCGATCGACGGGAAGAGCTCGGCGAGCACGTCCTCGGCACCGCGGCAGAGGATCGCGCCGTCGCGCAGGAGCTCGTGCGCGCCCACCGAAGTCGGCGAGAACACCGATCCCGGCACCGCGAAGACGTCGCGCCCGAAGTCGTTGGCCAGGCGCGCCGTGATGAGCGACCCCGACCGCCGCGACGCCTCGACGACCACGACGCCGGACGACAGCCCCGCGATGATGCGGTTGCGGATCGGGAAGTTCTGGGGGCGCGGCTCGGAACCGAGCGGGTACTCCGAGACGAGCAGGTGCTCCAGAGCCATCCTCTCCTTCAGCCGCGCGTGCTCCCGCGGATAGTCCACGTCCAGGCCGCAGCCGAGCACCGCGATCGTGCCGCCCGGGCCCTCGAGGGCCGCCTCGTGCGCCGAGGCGTCGACGCCGCGGGCGAATCCGGAAACGACCGTCACGCCCGCCGCCGACAGCTCCCGGGCGAGCTTCCAGGCGACGTCCCTGCCGTAGCGGGATGCGTCCCGGGAGCCGACGATCGCGACGGCGGGCAGGCGCAATCGCTCGACGCGTCCAAGCGCATGGAGGACGAACGGCGGGTCGGAGATCTCGCGCAGCGCCGCGGGGTACTCGTCCTCGAAGGCCGTCAGGAGCCGGACGCCGCCGCGTTCCAGGCCGGCGGCCCACCGCAGCCCCTCGCCGTCGTCGGCGCCGCGCAGGACCGCCCGGGCCAGATCCTGAGATTTGAATTCCGCGGCGAGCTCGTCCTCGTCGGAGGCCAGGAGTGACTCCAAACCACCGCGCTCGCGCAGCACCGGCCAGAGGCGCTGGGGGGTCACCGTGCGACCCCGCGCCCAGGAGAGGAGGGCGCGCCGCGAGACCAGACCCGAGCTCACCGCTTTAACGTACTCCTCATGGAAAAGAGGCCGCGACAAATCGGGGGTTACCGGCCGGGAGGAAACCTATAATACCGACCCGGCCGCGGGCCGCGACGCGAAGGAGCCGTTTGAAGCTACACCGCACCGTCGTCATCTCCTTTCTAGTTGTCGCGGGAGCCTGCACGTCCTACTCCCACCCGGAGAAGGCGTCCACGCAGATCGCCTTCGGCACCGCGGTCGCCAAGAAGGGACTCTGGCGCGAGGCGGCGTTCCGCTACGAGCAGGCCGTTCAGAAGTCGCCCGACAACGCGCGCGCCCACAACAATCTCGCCGTCGCGCTCGAAGCGAGCGGCGACTTCGCGCGCGCCCTGACCGAGTACAAGAAGGCGCTCGAGATCGACCCCAACAACAACTACATCCGCCGCAACTACGCGCGCTTCGCCGAGTTTTACACCGCTTACACGAAGACGACGGGAAAGGCCGCCGGTGCTCCGTAGGCTCTCGCGCGGCGCCGCGCTCCTCGCCGCCTTCTGGCTCGCGGCCGCGCCGGCGCTCGCCGGCGTCGACCAGGTCAAGCTTCGCCTGCCGTTGAAGCCCAAGCTGCCGCTGCGCGGCAACGAGCGGATCGCGCTGGCGCCCTTCATCCTCGTCACGGACCCGGAGAAGGCCAAGGACAAGCGCCTCGCCAACGTCGACGTCCAGGCCGAGTTTCACCGCTTCCTGAAGAAGCAGCTCGAGAAGAAGACGAAGTTCGACGTCATCGAGACGCCGCCCGACGTCAAGCTGCCGACGCAGAACCTCGGGGACCTCGCGCGCGCCCAGGAGTTCTGGGCCGCCGTCGGGACGCAGACCAACGCCGAGCTGATCGTCTCGGGCAGCCTCGAGTTCCGGGTCGAGGATCGGTCCGGGTACAAGTCCGAGGAGTACACGTCGCCCATCGACGGCCGCCAATACACGCGCCAGGTCTACGTCGAGCAGACCGGCTTCGTCTTCGACATCGTCTTCCTGGTTCTCGACGGCCGGACCGGCGAGAAGCTCCTCCAGGACGAGTTCAAAGACTTCCGCCAGACGGGCAGCAAGCAGCGCGACGAGCTCCAGGGACTCTTCGAAAATCTGTTCTCGCTCGAAAACCAGATCCTGAACACCTTCGTCCCTCGCGATCGCGAGGCCGAGCGCTACATCTTCACCGACTGACCGCCGCCGAGACCGCATGAAGAAGCTCTTCCTCGCCCTCCTCGTCGCTCTCGGCGCCGCCGCCGCCTCGGCGCAGACGCCCGTCATCAGCCCGTACTACGACTATTTCGGCAAGAACAAGATCGTCTACGACAAGTTCAACTGGAAGATCTACCACTCGACTCACTTCGCGATCTACTTCTACGACCGCGACGAGGTCTCGCTCCAGAAAGTCGCCTCCTACGCCGAGAGCGCGTACGACGAAATCTCGCGCTCGCTCAACTTCCAGATCCCGAAGCCGATCAACATCATCTATTACTCGACCCACTCGGAGTTCGAGCAGACCAACACGCTCGACAGCTTCATCCCCGAAGGCATCGGCGCCTTCGCGCTGCCGACGCGCAACCGCATGGTGCTCCCGGTCGATCTGCCCGACGAGAAGCTCGAGAAGCTCATCGCCCACGAGCTGACGCACGTCTTTCAGTTCGAGATTCTCTTCGGCGGCAACTTCCTCCGCGCCTACTCGTCGAACACGCCGCAGTGGCTCACGGAGGGCATGGCCTCCTACTTCGGCAACGACGAGGACAGCAAGGACCAGATGGTCCTGCGCGACGCCGTCTTGAACGACCAGATCCCCGAGATCGCCGAGCGACAGATCTACGGTTTCTTCGCGTATCGCTTCGGCCACGCCGTCTTCGACTTCATCGCGTCCGAATGGGGGCCCGACGGCGTGCGCGACTTCGTCTTCGACTACCGGGGGCAGCTCGGTCCGAACCTGAACCGCGTCCTGCAGCGCACCTTCGGCATCTCGGCCGAGGAGTTCGACGTTCGCTTCCGGCGGTATCTCCGCAAGCGCTACATCAAGATCCTGACCGACACCGGCGAGCCGATCGACTTCGGCGACCGCGTGCGGCTGACCGACGAGGGCGGTTCGGTCGAGCTCTCGGTTCGCGCGTTCCCGTCGGGGGACCTCGGCGCCGCGATCTCGACGCTCGGCAACGACGCCAACGTCGTCGTCGTATCCGCGCGCGACCGCAAGCTCTTCAAGAACCTGACCAAGGGCTACAAGACCGACTACGAGTACATCGTCGCCCAGTGGCTGACGACGGGCCCGGTCGGCGGCGTCGATCTCGCCGTCTCGCCCGACGGGAACTCGATCGCCGTCTTCGTCCGGCGCGAGCGCGGGCGCGAGCTGATGCTCCTGAACGCCCTCGATGGGCGCATCCAGCAGATGATCCCGATGCCCGGGCTCGACCAGCAGTTGAACCCGGCCTTCTCGCCCGACGGACGGACGGTCGCCTTCCGCGCGATCCAGAACGGCAAGTCGGACATCTTCGCCTACAACCTCGACTCGAGGCAGACGGCGAACCTGACCAACGACGACGCCTACGACTTCGCCCCCGCCTACGCGCCGGACGGGCAGTGGCTCTACTATTCGTCGGTCCAGGGAACGAAGGCCAAGATCTTCCGCATCAAGCCCGGCGTTTCGGGCTCGCGCGAGCAGATCACGTACGGCGACTGGAACGACGAGGATGCTTCGATCTCGCCGGACGGCAAGACGCTCTACTACTCGTCGGACCGGCTCAACGGCATCTACAACGTCTACGCCATCAACCTCGACAACGGGCAGACGAGCCTTTACACCAACGTCGTCGGCGGGTGCTTCTCGCCGATCGTCCTGACCGGCCGCGACGGCACCGAGCGCCTCGTGTTCTCGGCGTACTACAAGCGCCGGTTCATGCTCTACGTCACCGACGCGAAGAAGCCGTACCACCAGCTCGCCGAGTTGAACCCGGCGCCCTCGCCCGCCGGCCCGACGACGATCCCGCCGTATCAGCCGCCGATCGAGGTCTCGATCGACCCGGAGAAGATCGACAAGAAGGCGAGCCGCAAGCTCATGCTCGAGGACGCCTCGATCAACGTCGGCCTCTCGGCCGACCAGGTGTTCCTGTCGAACACGATCCTGACGTTCGGCGACAACCTGGGCGACCGCCGCCTGATCTTTTCGCTGCAGTCCGTGTCGTCGTTCATCGACTACGAGGCGGCGTACGTCGACCTGTCGCAGCGGCTCCAGAAGGGCGTGCAGGCCTACTACCAGAGCTACTACTACACGGTCTTCAACGAGACCAACGGCACGATCCAGCGCGTGAACAACCCGTTCCGGTTCATCGGCGGCAGCGCCTTCGGCGCTTACCCCCTGAACCGCTACTACCGGGTCGAGGGCAGCGTCGGCTTCGTGTCGCGAAAGTACGACGCCTACCCGGTCTGGGTCGACGCCGGCGGCGGCAACGGCGGCATCGTCTCGCTCAACAGCGAGAACAACTTCCCGCTCTTCGGCGCGAAGCTCGTCGGCGACACCGTCCAGTACCAGAGCTTCGGCCCGAGCTCCGGACGCGCGATGTCGTTCGGCCTCGCCTACGCGCCCTTCACCGGCGGCACGGAGCTGCCCGGCTCGAGCGGCCCGACGCTCTCCTTCGACATGACGGCGGACCTGCGCCACTACTTCAAGATCACGGAACGATCGTTGCTGGCCGCGCGCCTCTACGGCTTCCGCGCCTCCGGCAACCTTCCCGACGTGCTCGCCTTCGGCGGCCTCGACACGCTGCGCGCGTTCCCGTACTACGGCCTCGTCGGCAACTCGGCGGCGTTCCTGAACCTCGAGCTCCGGATTCCGCTGATCGACTTCCTCGCCACGCCGATCCTCGGCATCCAGGAGATCCGCGGCAAGGGCTTCATCGACATCGGCGGCGCCGCCCTGAAGAACCAGCCGTGGCGTTTCTGGTCGGACTACACGCTCTGCGGCGGCGGCGGCGTCCCGGGCTGCAACGGCTCGAGCGGGGGCCTCTCGGACTACGGCTTCGGCCTGTCGCTGAACTTCCTGGGGCTGCCGCTCCACTTCGACTTCGCGCGCCAGTGGAACTTCAAGCAGCCGCTGCCGCCAGCCCAGTGCGCCGCCCTCGGCCTCGACACCAACTGCGGCAACTTCAAGTTCATCTTCTACATCGGGCCCGACTTCTAGGAAGTCCTCTCTGCCGTCTCGCAAGTCGCTTTCCGTCCGAGCGCTCGGCCCGTACGGAGGTTCCGCGCCCGGCTATCGGATGACGTGCTTCCTGCTCGACGGCGAGACCGCGCTCGACGCCGGCTCACTGACCGAGGCCCTCCCGATCGCCGCGCAGCGGCGCATTCGCCGCGTGGTCCTGACGCACGCGCACCTCGATCACGTCGCGTCGCTGCCGTTTCTGATCGAGAACCTGTACGGCCGGTCGGCGCCGCTCGAGGTCGTCGCGCCGCCGCAGGTCCTCGCTGCGCTGAAGCGCCACCTCTTCAACGACGTCGCGTGGCCGGACTTCACGAAGCTGCCCTCGCGCGCGAAGCCGACGCTCGCGTATCGCCCCGTCGCGCCCGGGCGGCCGTTCCGCGCCGGCGGCATGACGCTCGTGCCGCTGCCCGTCGACCACCTCGTGCCGGCTTACGGCTACTTCGTCGGGAAGCCGGGCCGCTCGGTCCTCTTCTCCGGCGACACGATGCCGACCGAGGGGATCTGGAGCTGGGCGCGGCGGGCACGCGACCTGAAGGCAATCTTCCTCGAGGTCTCGTTCTCGGACGCGCAGGCCGCGGTCGCGCGCGCGTCGTGCCACCTCACACCGCGCCTGCTGCCGGCCGAGCTCGCCAAAGCGCCCGCCGGCGTGCCCGTCTACCTGTACCACATGAAGCCGCCGTCGCTTTCCCGCATCCGCCGCGAGGTGCTCGCCCTCCGGGAGCCGCGCCTGCGCCTGCTCGACTCCGAGAAGTCGTTCCGGTTCTGACCCCGCGTTTCGCGGTTCGTCAGAGCATCCGCGCCCAGGCGAGCAGGTCGACCGCGAGGTTCGCGGCGAAGCGGCCGCGGAGCGAGTCGTTGCGGAGCAGGTCCTCGCGCGCGCCCGAAAGCGTCGCCTCGCGCACGAGAAAGCGGCGGCCGTCCCGCTCGAGAACGCGGTAAGCCGACCGCTGCTCGACCGTCCCGGCGCGCCGGCGCACCGCGACGCGGCGCGCGGCGTCGTCGAGCGACACGTCCTCTTCGAGCGCGGCGTCCGCCGGCGCGTCCGCGGCGGCGGAAAGCGACAGCCGGAAGCCGCGCTCGGTCGGCCCGAGGTCGCGGACCTCGGCGACCCCGGAGAGGAGTTTCGCGTATCCCTCGCGCGAGCCGACCGCGGCGTAGGCGCGCTCGAGCGCAGCGTCCGTCTCGAGGTAGGCCGTCAGCACCGCGTCGGTCTCGGCGGGTCCGGGGTCGCCCGCGAGCGCGAACGCGCGCGCCAGGAGCGCCTCGTCCACGTCGAAGAGCGGCGACAGCGCCGCCGCCCGCGGGGCCGGCAGCGGCACCGTCAGCCGCGAGCAGCGGTCGTCGACCCGGGCCTGGCCGCGGGCGAAGGACAGCACGCGGTTGCCGAGGTCACGGCGCAGCGACACCTCCTGCAGGAAGAGGGCTCCGTCACGAAACGAGTCGCGCCACGCGGCCTCGAACGCCTCGGGCTCCGCCGTCGCCGCGCCGATGCCGATCGAGCGGTTTCCCTCGGGAACGCCCTCGTCGAAGAAGACCTCGAACCACGACTCCCCTGCTTCGACCCGCAGGTCGACGGTCGGCGTCTCGACGAGGCCCGCCTTCGCGGGCACGAGAGCCGGCAGCGGATAGCCGACGTCGGCGATCGTTTCGCCGCCCGGCGCCTCGACGATGAGCGCGGCGTGGCCGTTTGCCCGCCGCACCCGCCCGAG
>Ga0335070_10007516_pt1 | contig 12779 bp, 10 predicted proteins | sample Lox_Sample_13_FD_206722 | JGI IMG/M metagenome (GOLD analysis project Ga0335070, IMG submission 206722) | Soil microbial communities from Loxahatchee National Wildlife Refuge, Florida, United States - Lox_Sample_1.3 | ecosystem: Environmental > Terrestrial > Soil > Wetlands | place: USA...
CGGCGTCGATCACGTCGCGGCAGGCGCCCATCACCTGCGGCTGGCAGCGCAGGCTGTACGGATCCTGCACCTTGTCGTCGCCGGTGAGGTGCGAGGCCCGGATGCGGCTTCCCTCGAGCAAGCGCCGGTAGAGCGTGGCCGCCCGGATCTGCCCGGCGTGCCCGCGCAGCTCGTGGATGCGCGGATCGAACGGCGTGTCGCTGCCCATGGCGGCATCGACGCTCATCGCGCCGGCGACGACCGCGGCGGCGAACATGTTCTCCGCGGCGAAGAGGCCCTGGAGGGCCAGCGCCGTCGAAACCTGCGTGCCGTTCAGGAGCGCGAGCCCTTCCTTGGGCGCGAGCCTCAGCGGCTGCAGGCCCGCGATGCGCAGCCCGTCCACGGCGCCCAGCAGGCGGCCTTCGTGGCGCACCTGGCCCAGGCCCAGCAGCACCGCGCTCATGTGCGCGAGCGGCGCGAGGTCGCCCGAGGCGCCTACCGAGCCCTTCGAGGGAATGCAGGGGTACACGCGCGCGGCGAGGAGCGCGAGGAGGGCATCGACGACTTCCGCGCGAACGCCCGAGTAGCCGCGCGCAAGGCTCGCTACCTTCAGGAGCATGACGAGGCGCACCGCGCCGTCGTCGAGGAGCGGTCCCACGCCCACGCTGTGCGAGAGCACGAGGTTCCTCTGCAGCAGCTCCAGGGCGTCGTCGGGGATGTGCGTGTTGGCGAGCTTGCCGAAGCCCGTGTTGATGCCGTAGGCCGGTGCCCCGCGCGCCACGATGCGCCGCACCGCGGCGGCACCGGCTTGCAGCTTCGCGCGCGCGCCGGCATCGAGCGAGACCTCGCCGCCTTCGCGGGCGTACGCCTCCAGCGCCTCGAGCGTGAGGCTTCCCGGGACGAGCCTCACGCCGTGACGACCTTCTCGAAGCGCGCGAAGAAATCGTCGGCCATCTTGCGCGCCGCCGAGTCGACCAGCCGGCTGCCGATCTGCGCGAGGCGCCCGCCGATCCTGGCCGTCACCTCGTAGGCGAGCACGGTGACGGTGCCGTCGTCGGCGAGCGTGACGCGCGCGCTGCCGTTGGCGAATCCCGCGGTGACGCCGTCGCCGCTGAAGTTGAGCGTGTAGCTCTGCAGCTCGACCACGTCCTCGAGCCAGATCCTGCCGCGGAACTTCGCGTTCACGGGGCCCAGCGACACCTTCATCGCAAGCACGAAATGCCCCTCGGCGTGGCGCTCCATGGATTCGCAGCCGGGAATCGACTGGCGGATCGTCTCGGGGTCGTTCAAGGCAGTCCACGCGACGCGGCGTTCGACCGCGAGCGTGCGCTGGCCCGTCATCTCCATCAGGAAAGCTCCTTCGCGAGGTCGGCGAGGCTCGCGACATTGTGCATCGGCAGGAAGGCATCCACATGCGGCCGCATGGCGGCGATGCCCGAGGCGACCGGCGTGAAGCCCGCGTAGCGCAGGAGCGGGTTCAACCACACGACGCGGTGGGCGCTTCGCTCGAGGTGCCGCATCTCGGCCGCAAGCAGCCCCACGTCGTCGCGCTCGAGGCCGTCGGTCACCAGCAGCACGGTGGCGTTCTGCGCGAGCAGGCGCCGCGCCCAGCGGCGGTTGAATTCGCGCAGGCACTCGGCGATGCGCGTGCCGCCGGCCCAGTCGGGCACGCAGGCCGCCACGCGGGCGAGCGCCTCGTCCACGTCGCGGTCACGCAGGGGACGCGTGACGTTGGTGAGCCGCGTCCCGAAGAGCAGCGTGGAGACGCGCGGCCGCGAACGCTCGAGGGCATGGGCGAAGTGCAGGAACATGCGCGTGTAGCGGTGCATGGAGCCGGAAATGTCGCACAGGATCACGAGCGGCGGGGCGCGGAGGCTGCGCTCGCGCCGCTCGATGCGCGTCACCTCGCCGCCGGAGCGTCCCATCGCGCGCAGCGTGGCGAGCAGGTCCACGGTCCCGCCGTGGCGCGCCGCGCGCATGCGGCGCGTGCGCACGTCTTCCACCGGCAGGCGAAGCCTCGCGACGAGCTCGCGCGCCTGGTCCCACTCCTGGCTCGTCATCTTCTCGAAATCCACCCCCCGCAGCCGCTCGGACGCGCTGAACGTGAGCGTGGTGTCGACCGTCACCTCGGGCGGGGACTCGCGCGGCGGTGGCGCGGCCCGCGAAGGCGCGAGCGCCTCGGCGAGCCGCCCGCCGGCTTCCGAGCGCGGCGTGCGCCCTTCCACTTTCGGCAGGAGCGCCGCGCGCATGCGCTCCTCCAGCCCCGGGTCGCGCCAGAAGCGGTCGAAGGCCTCGTCGAAGATCGCCTGCTGCTCGTGGCGCGTGAGGAAGAGGGCGCAAAGCGTCGCGTGCCAATCCTCGCGGCGCTCCAGCCCCGTGAGCGGCATCGCCCGCACGGCGTCCACGGTCTTGTCGGCGCCGATGGGAATGCCGGAAGCGCGCAGCACCCGTGCGAAGAGCACGACGTTCTGTGCGAGCCTCATGCCGCCAGCGATTTCGACTCGCGCAGCAGCTGCGCCACTTCCTCTTCGCCGAAACGCGCGATGTCGTCCTGGTACTTGAGCAGCACGCCCAGGGTGGAGCCCACCGATGCCGGGTCGAGCGACACGGTGTCGAGCACCATGAGCGCGCGCGTCCAGTCGATCGTCTCGGCCACGCCGGGCGCCTTGTAGAGGTCCATGGCGCGCAGCCGCTGCACGAACGCCACCACCTCCCGCGAGAGCGCCTGCGCGGCGCCGGGCGCCTTCACGCGAAGGATCTCGAGCTCGCGCTCGGCGCCGGGGTAGTCCACCCAGTGGTAGAGGCAGCGGCGCTTGATGGCGTCGTGGATCTCGCGCGTGCGGTTGGAGGTGAGCACCACGGCCGGTGTTTCGATCGCGCCGATCGCGCCCAGCTCGGGAATCGTCACCTGGAAATCGGAGAGCACCTCGAGCAGGTACGCCTCGAACGGCTCGTCGGCGCGGTCGAGCTCGTCGATGAGGAGCACGGCGGGCGTGGGCGATTGCAGCGCCTGCAGGATCGGGCGGCGGATGAGGTATTCGGCGCTGAAGAGGTCGTGCTCGAGCGCCTCGCGGTTCGCTTCCCCGGCCGCCTCGGCGATGCGGATCGCGGTCATCTGCTTCTGCACGTTCCACTCGTACACGGCGCCCGCGATGTCGAGCCCCTCGTAGCACTGCAGGCGGATGAGCGGGCGGCCGAGCGCCTGCGCGAGCGCCTTGGCGAGCTCGGTCTTGCCCACGCCCGCCTCCCCCTCGAGGAAGAGCGGGCGCCCGAGCTTGAGCGAAAGAAAAACCGCCGTCGCGAGACGGCGGTCGGCGACGTAGCCCGCGGCGGCGAGCGACTCTTCAGTTTGCTCGATCGAGTTCAAGCCGACGCGACGGCGCGCTGGGCCATGACCGTGATGAGGTGCGACCGGTATTCGGCGCTCGCGTGGATGTCGGAGGCGAGGTGGGCCGGCGGCACCGCGATGGATTTCACCGCGTCGGCCGACCAGTTCTTGGCGAGCGCATCCTCCATCGCCTTCACGCGGAAGACGCCGGCCGCGCCCGCGCCCGTGACCGCCACGCGCACGCCCGAGCCCATCTGCGCCACGAAGACGCCGACCACGGCGAAGCGCGAGGCCGGGTTGCGGAACTTCATGTACGCGGCCTTCTTGGGAACCGGGAAGACCACCGATGTGATGAGCTCGCCGGGCTCGAGCGCCGTCTGGAAGAGCCCCTTGAAGTAATCGTCGGCGGCGATCTTGCGGCGGTCCGTCACGATCGTCGCGCCCAGGCCCAGCACGCCGGCCGGGTAGTCGGCCGCCGGATCGTTGTTGGCGATGGATCCGCCCAGCGTGCCGCGGTTGCGCACCTGGCGGTCGCCGATGGCGGCGGCGAGGCTCGCGAGCGCACGGATGCGCGCGCCGACCTCCGCGGAGCCGGCAACTTCCGAGTGCCGTGCCATGGCGCCGATCACGAGCGCGTTGGCCTTCGAGTCGAGCTCGATCTTGCCGAGCTCCGGCATGTTGGCGAGGTCGATCAGGTCCGAGGGCGCGGTAAGCCTCAACTTCATCGCGGCGAGCAGCGACTGCCCCCCGGCGAGGTACTTGCCGTCCGGCCGGTCGGCCGCGATGCCCACCGCCTTGCCCACCGAGGTGGGCTCGTAGAAGCCAAATGAATTCATGGTCGTCTCCTCAAGCCTTCGCGCGGATCGCGCGCCACACGCGTTCGGAAGTCGCGGGCATCTGCAGGTCCTTCACGCCGATGGCGTCGCAGATCGCGTTCATCACCGCCGCCGGGGCACCGATGGCGCCTGCTTCCCCGCAGCCCTTCACGCCGAGCGGGTTGTGCGTGCAGGGCGTCACGCGCGTGCCCACCTTGAAGCTCGGCAGGTCCGCCGCGCGCGGCATCGCGTAGTCCATGTAGCTGCCGGTCACGAGCTGGCCGGATTCGCGGTCATAGACGCACTCCTCGAGCAGCGCCTGGCCGATGCCCTGCGCGAGCCCGCCGTGCACCTGCCCCTCGACGATCATCGGGTTGATGATGTTGCCGAAGTCGTCCACCGCAGTGAAGGACGCGATGCGCGTCTCGCCCGTCTGCGGATCGATCTCGACCTCGCAGATGTGCGTGCCCGCGGGATAGGTGAAGTTGGTGGGATCGTAGAACGCCGTCTCGTCCAGGCCCGGCTCGAGCTTGTCGAGCGGGTAGTTGTGCGGGACGTAGGCGGTGAGGGCGACCTGCGCGAACGGCACGTTCTTGTCCGTGCCCTTCACGGTGAACTTGCCGTCCTTGAACTCCACGTCGGTGTCGCTCACCTCCATCAGGTGCGCGGCGATCTTGCGGCCCTTGGCGACGATCTTGTCCACCGCCTTCATGATCGCGGTGCCGCCCACGGCGATGGAGCGCGAGCCGTAGGTGCCCATGCCGAACGGGATGCGCCCGGTGTCGCCGTGCACGACGTCGATGTCCTCGATGCCGATGCCCAGCCGCCCTGCGACCACCTGCGCGAACGTGGTCTCGTGCCCCTGGCCGTGGCTGTGCGAGCCGGTGAACACCGTCACCTTGCCGGTGGGATGCACGCGCACCTCGCCCGCCTCGAACAGGCCCGCGCGCGCGCCGAGCGAGCCGGCGACGTTGGAGGGCGCGAGCCCGCAGGCCTCGATGTAAGACGAGTAGCCCAGGCCGCGCAGCATGCCGCGCTTGGCCGACTCGGCCTTGCGCTGGGCGAAGCCCTTCACGTCGGCGAGCTCCATGGCGCCGTTCAGGCACGCATCGTAGTCGCCGATGTCGTAGGTGAGGGCGACCGGCGTCTGGTAGGGGAACGTGCGGATGAAGTTGCGCCGGCGCAGCTCGTCCTGCGCGATCTTCATCTCGGTGGCGGCGGTCGCGACGAGGCGCTCGACCACGTACGTGGCCTCGGGGCGCCCGGCACCGCGGTAGGCATCGACCGGCGCCGTGTTGGTGAAGACGGCCGTCACCTCGCAGTGGATCACGGGCGTCGTGTACTGGCCCGCGAGCAGCGTCGCGTAGAGGATCGTCGGGATGCACGAGGCGAAGGTGGAAAGGTACGCGCCCATCGACGCGGCGGTCTTCACGCGCATGGCGAGGAACTTGCCGTCCTTGTCGAGGGCGAGCTCGGCCTTGGTCACGTGGTCGCGGCCGTGCGCGTCGGAGACGAACGACTCGGAGCGCTCCGCCGTCCACTTGATGGGGCGGCCGACGGCCTTCGAGGCCCACACGCAGACGGTTTCCTCGGCGTACAGGTAGATCTTGGAGCCGAAGCCGCCGCCCACGTCGGGCGCGATCACGCGCACCTTGTGCTCCGGCAGGCCCAGCACGAAGGCCGTCATCAGGAGGCGCTCCACGTGCGGGTTCTGGTTGGCGACGTAGAGGGTGTATGAATCGTCCGCGCGGTTGAACGAGGCGTTGCACGCGCGCGGCTCGATCGCGTTGGGGATGAGGCGGTTGTTCACGAACTCGAGCGTGGTCACGTGGGCCGCCTTGGAGAAGGCCGCGTCGACGGCGGCCTTGTCGCCCAGCGCCCACACGTAGCAGATGTTGTCCGGCGCCTCGTCGTGCACGGCGGGGGCGCCCTTCTTCATGGCGTCGCGCACGTCCACGACCGCCGGGAGCTCCTCGTAGTCCACCTCGATCTTCTCCGAGGCGCTCTTCGCCTGCTCGCAGGTCTCGGCGATCACGATGGCGACGGGGTCGCCCACGTGGCGCACCTTGCCCTGCGCGAGGATCGCATGCTTCGGCTCCTTCATCGGCTTGCCGTCGCTGCCGGTGATGAGCCAGCCGCACGGCAGCCCCCCCACCGTGGCCGGGATGTCGGCGCCGGTGTACACGGCGAGCACGCCGCGCGAGCGCTTCGCCTCGTCCGTCTTGATGGAGCGGATGCGCGCGTGCGCGTGCGGCGAGCGCAGGAAGCACGCGTAGCTCTGGTTGGCGAGCTGGACGTCGTCGGTGTACTGGCCGGCGCCGGTGAGGAAGCGGGCGTCTTCCTTGCGCTCCATGCGCGCGCCGATCGGCCCCGTGGCCTTGGCCGCGGCGGGCGCGGCGGTGGTGGATTTTTCGCGAACAGTGGTATCGGTCATGACTTGTTCTCCAGGTCTGGGTCCCCGTCGTCACGGGGACGGTCCGCTTCAGGCCATCTGGGCGAGGCCTTCGCGGACCGCCTTCACGATGTTGTGGTAGCCGGTGCAGCGGCAGAAGTTGCCGTCGAGCGCGTCGCGGATCTGCGCTTCGGTGGGCGATTTCGTCTGCGCGGCGAGGCTCACCGCGTTCAGCACCATGCCGGGCGTGCAGAAACCGCACTGCAGGCCGTGGTGCTTGCGGAAGGCCTCCTGCATCGGGTGCAGGCTCCCGTTGCTGGCGAGCCCTTCGATGGTGGTGACGCGGGCGCCCTGCGCCTGCACCGCGAGCATGTTGCAGCTCTTCACGGCCTTGTCGTTCACCAGGATCGTGCACGCGCCGCATTGGGCGGTGTCGCAGCCCACGTGGGTGCCGGTGAGGTGGAGGTTGTCGCGCAGGAACTCGACCAGCAGCATGCGGGATTCGACTTCGGCGCTGACGGGCTTGCCGTTGACCGTCAGGGAGACGGAAATCTTCATCGACGACTCCTTCGGGGCGAAAGGATGGGGCGGTCTTGTGAAGCGGGGGGTGTGTTGGCGACTCTACTCCGATTCTCGCGGCGCCTTCAATACACCGCGCGCCCGCCCGAAAGGTCGAAGACAGCCCCGGTGGAGAACGAGCAATCCTCGGTGCACAGCCACGCCACCAGCGCCGCGACCTCCTCGACCTGGCCGAAGCGCCCCATGGGAATCTTCGAGAGCATGAAATCGATGTGCGCCTGGGTCATCTGGCTGAACATGCCCGTTTTCACCGCGGCCGGCGTCACGCAATTGACACGGACGCCCGTCCTGGCGAGCTCCTTGCCGAGCGACTTGGTGAGCGAGATCACGCCCGCCTTGGAGGCGCTGTAGGCCGAAGCGTTGGGGTTGCCTTCCTTGCCGGCGATGGAGGCGATGTTCACGATGCGCCCGTAGTCCCATTCGCGCATGGGCACCGCGAGCGCCTTGTTGCACAGGAAGACGCCGGTGAGGTTGATGTCGAGGACCTGTTTCCAATCGGCGACAGGGTAGTCCCACGTTGCGAGGTTGGGGCCGGTGATCCCTGCGCTGCACACCAGCGCGTCCACGCGGCCCAGCTCGCGCACGGTCTCGTCGCGCGCGAGGCACACGTCGGTCTCGTCGCTCACGTCCACGCGCAGCGTGTGCGTCGAGGCGCCGAGCGACGCGGCGGCCGCGGCGAGCGCGCCCTCGTCGCGGTCCCAGAGGCTCACGCGTGCGCCCGAGGCGATGAGGCGTTGCGCGATGGCGAAGCCGATTCCGGCCGCGCCGCCGGTCACGATGGCGTTGCGGTTCTTCAGGTCGAGTTGGTTCATGGTCCTCCCTCCGCGGGAATGATATATCGCAATTGGCCTGACCACTTGACCAACAGCGGCCGCAGCGTGATACGCTCCCGGAACAATTGCGGAGCGTGCCGGCGAGGCGCCCGCCCAGGAGGAGTCTCCCCGGATGGCATCGCGAAAGCGCCGGCGCAGCCAGGAATGGTTCGGGCGCGAAGGCAAGATGGGCTTCATCTACCGCTCGTGGGTGAAGAACCGCGGCATCCCCCAGGACCAGTTCGACGGCCGGCCCGTCATCGGCATCTGCAACACCTATTCCGAGCTCACCCCGTGCAACTCGCATTTCCGCACGCTTGCGGAGCACGTGAAGGCGGGCGTGCTGGATGCGGGCGGGTTTCCCCTCGAGTTCCCGGTGATGTCGCTCGGCGAGACGTTGCTCAGGCCCACGGCCATGCTCTACCGCAACCTCGCGTCCATGGACGTGGAGGAGTCGATCCGCGGCAACCCGATCGACGGCGTGGTGCTGTTGATGGGCTGCGACAAGACGACCCCGTCGCTGCTGATGGGCGCCTCGTCCTGCGACCTGCCCACCATCGGCGTTTCCGGCGGGCCCATGCTCTCGGGCTGGTACCGCGGCGAGCGCATCGGCTCGGGCACCAACACCTGGTCGCTTTCCGAGGAGCTGCGCGCGGGACAGATCACGTTGGACGAGTTCCACGAGGCCGAGAGCTGCATGCACCGCTCCCACGGCCATTGCATGACCATGGGCACCGCCTCCACCATGGCCTCGATGGTCGAGGCGCTCGGCGTGGGGCTGCCCGGCAACGCGGCCTATCCCGCGGTCGATGCACGGCGCAACGTGATCGCGCGCATGGCGGGGCGCCGCATCGTGGAGATGGTGGACCAGGACGTGAAGCTCTCGCGCATCCTCACGCGCGCCGCCTTCGAGAACGCGATCCGCGTGAACGCCGCGATCGGCGGCTCCACCAACGCGGTGATCCACCTCACCGCCATCGCGCGGCGCATCGGCGTGAAGCTCGACCTCGAGGACTGGGACGAGCTCGGGCGCGGCGTGCACACCCTGGTGAACCTCATGCCCAACGGCAAGTACCTGATGGAGGACTTCTGCTACGCGGGCGGGCTGCCGGTGGTGATCCGTGAGCTGGGCGCGCGCGGACTGCTCGACAAGGATGCGCTCACCGCCAACGGCAGGACGATCTGGGAGAACAACAGGGACGCGCGCAACGACAACCCGGAAGTCATCATGCCGTTCGCCAGGCCCTTCAAGCGCGACACCGGCATCGCCGTCCTGCGCGGCAATCTTTGTCCCGGCGGCGCCATCATCAAGCCCTCGGCGGCCACCCCGAAGCTCATGAAGCACAAGGGCCGCGCGGTGGTATTCGAGAGCATCGAGGATTTCCACGCGCGCGTCGACGATCCGAAGCTCGACATCGACGAGAGCTCGGTGATGGTGCTCAAGTACTGCGGGCCCAAGGGCTATCCGGGCATGGCCGAGGTGGGCAACATGCCGCTGCCGCAGAAGCTGCTCAAGAAAGGCGTGACCGACATGGTGCGCATCTCGGATGCGCGCATGAGCGGCACGGCCTACGGCACGGTGGTCCTGCACACGTGCCCGGAGGCCGCCGCGGGCGGGCCGCTCGCGCTGGTCGAGGACGGCGACCTCATCGAGCTCGACGTGGCGAGGCGCAAGCTCCAGCTTCACGTGAGCGAGAAGGAGCTCGCGCGCCGGCGCAAGGCCTGGAGGCCGCCCAAGGCGCACCTCACGCGCGGTTACTGGAAGCTCTACGTGGACCACGTGAACCCGGCGAGCGAGGGCGCGGACCTGGACTTCCTGGTGGGCAAGAGCGGCGCGGCGGTACCGCGGGACAACCATTGAAGGTCCTCATCACCGACTATGACTTCCCGGACATCGAGCTCGAGAAGCAGCTCTTCCGGGCGGCGGGCGTCGAGGTGGCGGAGGCGCAATGCCGCACGGAAGACGACGTCATCGCGGCGGCGCAAGGCTGCTTCGGCCTGCTTGCGCAGTACGCGCCGATGAACGCCCGCGTCTTCGCGGCGTTGCCGGAAGTGCGCGTGGTGAGCCGCCTGGGCGCGGGCTTCGACACCGTGAACGTCGCCGATGCGAAACGCCACGGCGTGTGGGTCGCCAACTCGCCCGACTACGGCGTGGGCGAAGTCGCCACGCACGCCCTCGGCATGGCGATCTCGCTGGTGCGCCACCTGCCGCTCTACGATCGCGACGTCCGCGCGAACAACTGGCACTACACCTCGGCGGGCACGCTGCGGCGCGTGGCGAACCTCACCCTGGGCATCGTGGGGCTGGGGCGCATCGGCAAGCGCATGGCGCACCTTTCCGAGCGCGTGTTCGGCCGCATCCTCGCCTGCGATCCCTACATTCCCGATACCGACTTCCCGGCCGACGTGAAGCGCTGCGACCTTGAAACGGCCTTCCGCGAGGCCGACGTGGTGTCGCTGCACGTGCCGCTCAACGACGAGACGCGCAACCTGGCCCACGCCGGCCGCTTCGCGCTCATGAAGCGCGGCTCGTTCCTCGTGAACACCGCGCGCGGGGCCGTCGCGAACGTGGACGACCTGCTCGCGGCGCTCGATGCGGGCCTCCTCGAGGGCGCCGCGCTCGACGTGCTGCCCCAGGAGCCGCCGCCGCCGGGCCACGCGCTGCTCGGCCATCCGCGGGTGCTGCTCACGCCGCATGCCGCGTTCTACTCGATCGAGGCGGAGAAGGAGCTGCGGCGCAAGGCGGCGCAGAATCTCATAGACTGGGCGCAGACCGGGAAGCCGACGTACGTCGTGTCGGCGGGATCCGCGTCTCCCGCGGCGAGCGCGCGGGCCCCCCGAGGATAGGCATGGCAGCAGTCCACATCCGCAACGTCCACAAGCAATTCGGCGGCACGCAGGTGATCCGCGGCGTCGACGTCGACATCGCCGACGGCGAGTTCGCGGTGCTGGTCGGCCCCTCGGGCTGCGGCAAGTCCACGCTGCTGCGCATGATCGCGGGGCTCGAGGAGATCACCTCGGGCACCATCGAGATCGGCGGCAAGGTCGTGAACGGCATGCCGCCCAAGGAGCGCGACATCGCGATGGTGTTCCAGAACTACGCGCTCTACCCGCACATGAAGGTGCGCGACAACATGGCCTTCAGCATGCTGCTCGCCAAGCGCCCGCGCGCGGAGATCGACGAGCGGGTGGGCAAGGCGGCGGCGATCCTGGGCCTCTCGGAGCTCCTCGACCGCTTTCCGCGCCAGCTGTCCGGCGGCCAGCGCCAGCGCGTCGCGATGGGGCGCGCGATCGTGCGCGATCCGCAGGTCTTCCTCTTCGACGAGCCGCTCTCCAACCTCGACGCGAAGCTGCGCGTGGCGATGCGCACGGAGCTGAAGGAGCTGCACCTGCGCCTCGAGACCACCTCGATCTACGTGACGCACGACCAGATCGAGGCGATGACGATGGCCGACCAGATCGTGGTGATGCGCGACGGCCTGGTCGAGCAGCGAGGCAAGCCGCTCGAGCTCTACGACCATCCCGCCAACATCTTCGTCGCCGGCTTCATCGGGTCGCCCGCGATGAACCTGGTGAACGGGCGGCTGCGCCGCGCCAATGGTGCGGCCCGCGTCGAATTCGGCGGCGGTGCGAGCCTCGCCGCGCCGCGCGACGTGAAGGGCGACGACGGCCAGGAGGTCGTCTTCGGCGCGCGGCCCGAGCACCTCTCGCTGGGAAGCGGCGGGCAGGGGCTGGCGGCGGCCGTCGCGGTGGTCGAGCCCACCGGGGCCGACACGCAAGTCTTCGCCAAGTTCGGCAAGCACGAGCTCGCGGCGGTGTTCCGCGAGCGGCACGATTTCAGGCCGGGGGAAGTGATCCACCTCGTCCCCGACGCGGAGCGCACGCACCTTTTCGATGCGCAAACGGGCAAGTCGTTGAGGCCTTAGCAGGGCCATACATAGTCAAATCCCAAGGAGGAGACACAGATGTCCAAGTTTTCGAGACGCGATTTCCTGAAGACCACCGCGGGCGCCGCGGCCGCGGGAACGCTGGGAGTGGGAAGCACGATGTGGTCGGGCGAGGCGCTCGCCCAGTCGCAATGGGCGCCGGAGAAGGGCGCCAAGCTGCGGGTGCTGCGCTGGAAACGCTTCGTGCAGGGCGACGAGGACATGTGGCTCGCCAACACGAAGAAGTTCACGGAGAAGACGGGCATCGAGGTGCGCGTCGACAGCGAGGGCTGGGAGGACGTGCGGCCCAAGGCGGCGGTCGCCGCCAACGTCGGCAGCGGGCCCGATGTCATCATCTCGACCTTCGAGGACGCGCACCAGTACCCCGACAAGCTCGTCGACGTCTCCGACGTCTGCAACTACCTCGGCGGGAAGTACGGCGGCTGGTACGACGTGTGCAAGTCGTACTGCACCGAGAAGGGCAAGTGGATCGCGGTGCCCATGGGCTGCGCCGGCAATGCCATCGTCCACCGCATCTCGGTCATGAAGGAGGCGGGCTTCAGCGAATTCCCGAAGGACCTGGCCGGATTCCTCAAGCTCGCGCAGGCCTACAAGGCCAAGGGGCTGCCCCCGGGCTTCGCGCTGGGCAATGCGACCGGTGACGGCAACGTGTGGTGCCATTGGCTGGTCTGGGCGCACGGCGGGAAGATGGTCGACGAGAAGGGCAACGTCGTCATCGCGAGCCCGGAGACCGAAGCCGCGCTCAACTACGGCAAGCAGCTCTACGACACGTTCATCCCCGGGACGCTCTCGTGGCTCGACCCGAACAACAACAAGGCGTTCCTCGACGGGCAGATCGGCATGACCGCCAACGGGATCTCGATCTACTACGCGGCCAAGACCTCGCAGGACCCGAAGCTCAAGGCGATGGCGGACGACATCGGCCAC
>Ga0335070_10007517_pt1 | contig 12779 bp, 16 predicted proteins | sample Lox_Sample_13_FD_206722 | JGI IMG/M metagenome (GOLD analysis project Ga0335070, IMG submission 206722) | Soil microbial communities from Loxahatchee National Wildlife Refuge, Florida, United States - Lox_Sample_1.3 | ecosystem: Environmental > Terrestrial > Soil > Wetlands | place: USA...
CCGTTGCTATGGAAGACGGTACCCTGCGTAAGGTCGCCACGTACTGTCAGGGTATCCATCCTCTGGTTCCATTGAAAGAGTAAGAAGCTGTTCGTAAGTCGCGCTTCGACTTACAGCTCCTAAGCGCCCTCTTTTGGATGTATCTGCGGTGTCGATACCCTGATACAAATCTTGCTTTTTCAGCGAACCGTTTAGCGCCTGAGGAAAGCGCGATCTACTTCTCTGGTTCACATGTTTGCGGCTGGAGTTCCGTCGCTTATCCGCATTCCGCCTCTCTGCTTTTCCTGCAAACCCAGTCAGCTTGCCGCCATCCAAGAAACTGATTAGCAAGGACGTCGCAACGAGGGGGGCACGTGGCAGATATGGCCTCAGAACCTATTCCAGAACCATTGACGAATCAGGAAGTTACAAGCGAACGCGAAACTAGCTTTCCAGCAACTGACCGGCGCGGACCCGAGCTGGTGCAGCAGGTCGGTCCACCGATTCCGGCAGACCGCGAACTCCCGCGGGCGCCACGACAGGAAGAGATGAAAGCTGCTGTTCAGGACAAAGTTGAACAAGTCAAACAAGCGGCATCTCGTGCCAAGGACACGACCGCCCATGCGCTGCAGGATGCGAAAGAACAGGCAGCCACGATAGCTGCTGAGGCCAAAGATCGCGCCGCCGACCTGTATCGCGAGTCACGGGTCCGTAGTAGCGCGGCGGTGAGTCGAGCCCGGTCGCGTGCCAGCTACTACGCGAACGAATATCCCCTTCAGGTCATCGCCGGGGTGGCGGCGGTGGCCTTTGTTGCCGGCGTTCTGCTACGAGTTTGGAGGTTGAGTCGCAATGCCTGATACCCGCCATGTTGATCTGAACGGACGCAGTCTCGGAGAAGTGATCAGCGAAATTAAAGAAGAAGTCAAAGAATTCTTCCAAACACGCGTCAGCATGTTCGTTGCGGAGATGCGCGAAAAGGTGAACAACTCAAAAACTGGGGCCATCTACGCGGGCATAGCGTTGGCGCTGGGCTGGGTGGGCTTCATTATGCTCAGCTTGGCGCTGGCCGCCCTGGTCGCGGTCGCCTTCTGGGGTAGTCCTTATGCCTGGTTCTTCGGCTTCCTCATTGTCGGGTTCCTTTGGACGAGCTTGGCGGCGATGTTAGTGCTCGCTGCGGTACGGCAGTTCCGAGACTTAGTTCCTAAACGGACAATTCAGGTTCTCAAGGAGGACAAGATATGGCTACAACACGAAGCGGAGATGTAAGCCGCATGCCTCCGGAAACGCTGGAGGTTCGTGCCGCCGACGAACGCCGTCGTTTGCAAAGTTCTGTCGAGGAACTGCGGTTACAGGTACGCGAACGCCTTGACGTCAAGAAAATGGCTCGAAAATACGTGCCTGTCGCCTCCGCAGTTGCCGCACTCATCGGCTTGGGCGCGGGATACGGCTTTGCCGGCATCTTTACCAGCAAGTAGTCCTCGGCTGCCAAAAAGGGGGAAATCATGCCTATTGTGAACAACGTAGCGGGAGCTGTCACCAAGCGCCTTCCCAAAGTTCTTTCGCCCAAAGGGCACGCCATCGTCGATTACATGACTGCTGGCGCGTTTCTGATTGGCGCCGCATTGTTCTGGCGCAAGAACAGGCGTGCCGCATTGGGCTGCCTGGTCTGTGGCGGCGCCGACATCGCGCTAAGTCTTCTGACCGATTATCCCGGCGGCATCAGCAATTTCATCAGCTTCCCCACCCACTGCAAAATCGATGTGGGTCTGGCGACCATGGTCGCCGAGATGCCTCGCTTCATGAAGTTCGAGGACGACAAGGAAAAGAAGTTCTTCACCCTGCAAGGGGGCGGAATCATCGGGGCTGCGAACCTGACCGATTTCGACCGGCCCACCTACCGCTGGCAGGAACGCCTAGAGCACGAGCGCGAAGGCAGAGCGGCGTAGGTCTTTCCTTTGTGCTTTTCTGTGTCCTCTGTGGTTAAGTGTCTTCGCGGCATTTCTTGTAAATTGACTAAATGCCGAAATTCGAAAAGCACATCTTTATCTGCTGTAACCAGCGTCCACCCGAGAGTCCCCGCGGCTGCTGCGATCCCCAAGGTCAGGCCGAACTGCAATGGATCTTCAAGCAGAAGCTGGCCGAGCGCGGCCTGAAGCACAAAGTTCGCGCGAATAAGTCCGGCTGCCTCGACCAGTGCGAGCACGGTCCTAATCTTGTCGTGTATCCCGACGCCGTCTGGTACGGCCGCGTAACCTCCGCCGACATCGAGGAAATCATCGAATCGCATATCATCGGCGGGAGGCCGGTGGCGAGGTTGGTGCTACCGGATAGCTGCATTAATTCATATTGCGAGCACAGAAAACCGAAACTTGTCCCGCAACAAAAAGACTCGCAAAAAGGCGGCGATCTGGATATACCGACCGAGAACACGACGTGGTAGGCGCGGCAGGACTCGAACCTGCGACCCTCTGCTTAGAAGGCAGATGCTCTATCCACCTGAGCTACGCGCCCTTTTGATTCAGCAACTTACGCGGTAATTCCTCCAAATCTGACCCACTGCCTGGAGGAAACATGCTACCGCGTTTTGAGCAGTTTATCCGTGAGCGTCAATACCTGCAAAATGTCACACCGGCCACGCTGAAGTGGTATGAGTACAGCCTCAAATGGCTGCCGGGCGAGGCACCATCACAAGATGAGCTAAAGGAAGTTGTGCTCCGTATGCGCGAGCGCGGCCTAAAGGCGTCCGGCTGTAATTGCATATCGAGGGCCGTCAATGCTTACCTAAAGTGGTCCGGCTCTCCGTGCAAAGTCCCCAAGCTGAAAGAGCCCTCACTTGTGCTGCCCACATTCACACCGGCTCAAGTGGCACGTCTTGTGAGCTGGAAGCCAAAGAGCAAATATCAAAAGCGGCTGCATGTGCTCGTGCTCTTCCTGTTGGACACGGGCTGCCGCATCTCTGAGGCTCTCAACTTGCACGTCCGTGAGATTGACCTGGACAACATGCTCGTCACACTGGACGGCAAAGGCCGCAAACAAAGGATTGTCCCGATTTCCTTTGAGCTGAAGCGGGCGGTTTTCCGCTACATCCGAGAGACCAACCGGCAGCCGGACTCGTTGCTTTTTGCGAATCGGACTGAAACGCGGCTACTGCTAAGGAACATATCGCGGAATGTGAAGAGGCATTGTAAGCGGCTCGGATTTGACGCTCCAAAACGCACGTTGCACGCTTTCAGGCATACGTTTGCAATTAACTACCTTCGGAGGGGCGGGTCCGTGTTTCATTTGCAGAAAGTCTTAGGCCACAGCTCACTTGAGATGACGAGGCGATACGCAAATCTGATGACGGAGGATTTGCAGGCGGTACATGAGCGCGTGAGCCTGCTGTGTGTTAGGTGAGGTATTGCTGGTTATAATTTGCGCGGAGAAAAAATGATCGGCGGGCTATGTAATTTTTGTGCATTTCTCTGTGCGGCATTCAACGCCTGCTGTGCGGCATCAATGGCATTAGCTGCGCCTAGATCGTTTGCGAGTTGATTATCCAAAACCGTTAGAATGCCATTAACCGCCTTTCCCGGGTCAAGCCCGCTGATTGATAAGCCGCTTCCTAGCCCACGAGCCGTTTCATCCTTCAAATTCATTAGCTCCTGACCAATTCCCGTCAGTTTCCAGCTCACAATTCCGACAACATGGCCGTTGTTCCTTTCAATAATGGGAGAGCCGGAAATGCCTTTCACTGATGGCCCCTGGAAGTAAATAACGTCAACTTCAACATCCTTTGAGAATGGGACCGGGCCTTTTGGTGTGTTATTTGTCCCTTGGACAGCTACGGTTTGAGAACCCTTTGCCGCCAATTGTGCAGAAAGGCAAAATTTGGTTGAAACGCCTTTGCCCGCAGCGTCGAGCGCACTGAAAGGAAAGCCGATGATCGTTGCATCGTCGCCAACATTCACCTCATTCGCATCACCAAGGGTAAGAAACGGGAGCTTTTCTTTGGCATCTTTCAAATCAATTTTTAGAATTGCAAAATCATGTCCAAAGGTATCAGCGCTGAGAGGTACAGCGGGTTTTGCGAATTCTGTTCTTCCACTGGGAAGTGTGACTGCAATGGCTGAGAAGTATGCTCCTTCGGGACTCATCAACACATGACCCGCTGTTAGCACGTAACCATCAGGCGAAACGATGAAGCCTGTACCCCGGCTCTGTCCGCCTGCATCAATTCGGACCACGGCACCCGAAAACTGAGCACAGGCCTGCCGGGACGAAAGCGGCGTAGGCGACTGCTTCTGAGCCGACCCAAAGGTGGCGACGGTGAACACGAATAGGAAAAGTGTCAAGTACCGCATCAGCGGGCACCTCCCTGGAAACAATGAGGAATGTACTTGACATTTTATAGCGAAACAAAGGCGAAAATCGAGAAATTATTATTTGTAAAACAAAAGGGAGCTACGGGCTTGGTAGCGAATTCACGCTAGACTTTTTACCGGCCCTACCGGCCCTGTTGCATGGTGTTTGCGCGTAGTGCGCGTATGCGCGTTGACTCGGGCACGGTCTGTAAGTCACACATACTAATAAAATTATTTATCTATTAGTCTACTTGCATCTGCGCATCTGTCATACTCGTGCATGTTGGTGCGCGTTGAGCCCCGCGCCGCCACACGCTCTTACCGCCTGCTATCTTGAGCACCTCCAGCTTGCCCTCCAGCTTCAGCTTGGCAACGGCGCGGCGGGTCTGGTCCATTGAGAAGTGCTCAACGTCCATGAGAACGCCGCGTATTGAATCGGAATCGTTGTCCCCATCGCTCAACATGGCCATGAGCCTATCCGCACAGTCCGGTGCTTTCTTCACGGTTAGCGCATCTTGGGCTGTTGCTGTGCCATGTCCAAGCCAATCAATAACCGGTTGGTTGCCTTTGTCTTTAATGCAGAAGTCCATGCTGCCCGCGCTGTTGCGGCCTACGTTCTGTTTAATCCGGCAGATGTGATGCACGCCGTCATCTGTCTTGTGAACGGAATAAACGAACCGTGGCAAGCCCACCAATGCCTTGACGCCGCCCACCTTGTCACCTACAGAGCCGAGATTGTCCACGCCTCGCTTATTTGTGTGGACCACTTGAATGAGCCCAATCCCGCGCTCCGCAATCAGCACGCGCAACGGGGCGTAAGCCTCCCGTGTGGTCTGCTCTTTGTTGGCGCGGAGGTGCTCCAAGATGGGGTCAATTATGACCATGCCAATCTCGCGGTACTGCTCGGTTACGCGCCGGAGAATTTCCAGGTGATGCGGGTCATCAAAATAAAATCCCAAGTCACCCTCCAGGCGGATGCGTAGCAGGTTGTGTGGATTGCCTCCAGCCGCGAGGAATCGAGGCAAGATTGTGTCCGCCGCGCCGTCCTCGGTTGCGAAGATGAGGACTTTGCCCGGAGGCTGCAATGCGGGTGAGTTATCGGGCCATCCCCGTCCTGTGGAATAGCGTGCTGCCCAATCGAGGGCGGTTAACGATTTTGCCGCGCCCGGCTCGCCTGACAGTCCGGTGATTTTTCCCCGCGCAACGTAGCTCTGAAAAATCCAATCAATCTCTTCCGGCTGAATTGTGCTGAAGGTCTCAACCGTGTAAGTCGTGGGCTTGCTTGTCTCTGCTTTCTTCTGAGTCTTCTTAATTGTTTCCGTGCCAAGCCGCTCCCATTTGTCTATCCACTTGCCCGAATACAACTCGCTACGCCGGAATTCTTCGTCCACTTTTTCAGCGTCATTGTTGTGCTTCTCGTTGAGCAGCACGCAAAGCGCGAAGACGGCCTCCGACATTGAAGGAAAACCGGCTTTCTCCCATTCACCGGCAAAAAGCAAGTCAAAGTCCCATTTATTGTTTGAGCCGTTAACTACAAGCCCACGGCTCTTCCGGCCTATCCGCTCATATAGCTCATTGAATTGTGCACGCCGGGGAAGAATCTCAGCCGGAGTCTTTGGCAGCCAATTTCCGGTGAACGTGAGAAAGCGTGCGCTGTCATAAATCTCAACCGCACCACTCTCATAGGGCCGCTTCCGCCCTTTGCCCGGCAGTTTGATGTCTTCGCCAATAATGTGAACACCGGTACCCGACGGCGAAAACTCCGCGTAGGTGTCCAGAGCAATGATGATTTCTCGTGCCCAAGGTGCAATTTTTCTTGTGAGCGGGTCCACACAATGGTCCAGGTCCGCGCCGCCCAAGCCCTGACCCATCGTGACGCCTACTCCGGTATAGCTGCCCACGCACTCCATTGCCGCCGCGTAAGTACACCATGTAGCCGGGTCCGTGCTGCTCGCGTGCTTGCCATCGCGCCTATACGGGATTTTAGTTGGCACCAACTCCCCGCGATTGTTGCGGACCATCTCTAGCCGCCACAAGACCCAACGGCAAAGCCGTTTTAATTCCTCAAGGGTCATCGCTTCACACGCTCACGCCGACTTACCGGCTTAGGTTCATGGGGTATCGTGGGCCGCCAACCGCGCTCAATCGGCGTGCCATCTGCCCACAGTAGACGGCGGATTGCTCCGCGATATTTTTTCCTGGCTGGCTCCAGCATGGTGCCAAGGTCCGCATCTGCCTTGCTTTTTGCCATCTCAAAAAAGCCGTTTAGATCGGGATGCAAGATAGCGATGATTCGCCCATAGTGCGGAAAGAGATTGTTGCTCATCACAAAACTCTCGCCTGGAGCACGATGCTTTCTAGTGAGTACCCATCGCGCATAGTGCCAAAGGCTCCCGAGAGATGCGCGAGTCCAGCCGTTTTCACGGTCCACGCACATTTCTGAAACCAGAAAATCGAGCACCTGAGGATTTAGTCTGTGAAAACGATGAACGCGCCTCAGCATCGGGCTTAAGCGGCCATACTGCCTACGGTGTGCGATTAGTTCGTCAACAGCGTCTTGTATTTTCATGCTAAAAACTCCATTGTTTTTTCGGCATGGCGTCATAGGCCGCGAGCACATCCGGCCACGGTCCCAGGTGCGCCTTATCTTCAAGGGTCTTCAGTCCGTGACAGCTCCGACATAAGCCCTGCAGATTGCTCAACAGAAAAAATCCCGCGTTTGGGTCAAAAGGAAAACGGCCACTTTCGCGCACCTGCCTTATAGCTTCACCTGCAGGGACAATGTGGTCACAGATAACGCTAGTTGAGAGGCCACAGCGATTGCAGAGCGGATGCCGTTGCAATGTCTTCCGCCTGCAGTAATCCTGGAATCGGTTGCTAGCATAAAGAGCCGCGTACCGCTCGCGGTCTGTTGTGCCGGGCGTGTGCGATTTGATTTCTTGCTCTGCTGTATGCTCTGACCGGCACTCATCACAGAATCGTTGCTTATCTGGAATGGCTCGCAAGCATCCGGCTCCGCTGCAAATCCTCATACGCTCTCTGCTTTCTTCAATCGGCGTGACGCTAGGACAATCTCCAAGGCTTCCGCTGCAAATTGTTTCGGGCTGCATTCGCATTCTTGACAGCACTCGATTAGTTCTCGGTACAGCTCATCAGGCAGCTTGATTGTGAAATTCACCGTTTGAGACATCACCTGCCCGCTCTCCCCGGCTAAAAATTGGGGCCGCCGCCTATCTCCCCATAAACGGCAGCCCCGGTTGATTTCTCCAGCGTTTTCTAGGAAGCGGTACGCTGGACAACCGCCTCTAGCCTCCCTGCACCGGGGTTTGAAACCCTCACGGGGCGGCGCGGCCCCGGTGCAAGCCCTGCTAGATTGGGTTATGAACCTCCGCGCCATGCTCGTTACGCTCCGCTCGCGTCCAGGTTGCCAAAAACAACCGGCTGGTACGCGGGCGGTGCGAAGAATTTCCAGTCCGCAAACTGATACGAGGTGACGCCAATCAAACCCTGTTGCGCGTACAGCTCAAGCAAGGTCTGGACGTACAGCGGAGTCCGTGAACGGCATACCGAGACTCCGAAGTCACCGTAGTACACGCGGTCAGCATCGGGATGGACAACATAGGGCTTGCCCAAGATGGTGTCCGTTGCGTCATCAAAGAGCGGACGCCCGTAGCTATCGCGTGCATTCTTCACTTTCTGAAGGTCCGAAGGACTCAGCAGATAGCGGTTGTTGGGACTGTTTTGCCAGAAATAGCCTTGCGCGTATTTCAGGCGAGACATAAAGCTGTATGCGTCTGCCGGTGAATCATCCGCGCTGTCCACTAATGCAGCCGAGTTAGCCTGCATAGCAGTCTTGAAAGCGGCCATGAAGTCCGTGTTTTGCTTCTGAATCTGACCAAGGGCCAGAGCTTTCAGAACGCTAGCCACGATTGGAATAGCGAGATTCATCCGCGCTTCAATCGAATACTTGGTCAGGTTCTGATACCGCTTTCCGGTCAAGGTCACGGTCAGATAGCTAGGCGGCGTGGACTCATCTGGTGCTGTGCCTTCATTGAAAGTGGCGGATGCCGGTGCCGTGGTCTGCATGGTGACAACCAAGGGATGCGTATTGTCACGCGCAAAGTCCAGAACGCCCAAACGTCCGGGAATGTCAAAATCATTAATTCCCTGAATGATGCTTGGGACAACGTCCGTGGGCACGGCAGCCGCCGCGCCGGAGACAGGGGATTCCTGAATTTGCAGGGGTACATCAGCGGCCATCCTGCCGGTACGGAGAAATCCGTCCAGGGCTTTGACAATTGCTTCTTTCCGGTCTGCATTGGTTGGAGCAACCGGGGTACGTCGGACGGCGGGCTGTGTCGGATTGTCGAAGGACTCAAGCACAGCATAGCGGGATTCCAAACCGGCAAGCCGCTCGCCTTCTGCTTTCAAGTCCGCGAGTAACTGATTTTCTTCACTGCTCATATCACGGCTAGCTGTGCGGGCGAGCAAGTCTTCCACTTTGGCCCGGCAGGTCTGCCGCTGTGCTCTGATTTCTGGTAACGTCATCGTGATAACTCCGTGCGTGTTAGGTGCGCCCACCAATTTGTTTTTTCCGCTCGTAGCCGGTCCAGCCGGTGATTAAGCGAAATGCGGGTCCAGCCCGCCAATCAAACGCTTGTGAGCAAGCCCGCGAGCAGCTCAATTCCTTCGTGCTCGCCTGCATCTGCATTCAGCCGGGCTTGGCAATACTCGGCGCACTCGGAAGCCGGTAAGCCGGTCTTAGACACGAGATAGCCGGGCAACAATTTCGTGTAAACATCTGCTCTGCTCTTGCCATCGGCAAGCAACTTCATTTCGTGCGAGACGGCATTTTTAGCGAGCTGATGAGCGAGACGCGCACCGGCACCTTGAGCGGGCCTAATGTCACTGCCTTTACCCATGTTGAGCGGCGATAGCGGCTCATCTAAGCCCGGCAGTGTTGGCAGATTTTCCATTGCGCGGGCTTCATTGCGCGTGAGGAATCCGGATGAGATGCCCGCCGCGTGCGCTGCATAGCGCGTCTGCAAATCAGCGCGGGTGAGGCTGTCCAGGTCATGCTTGACGAAATATTCCGCTGCCTCGCTCGGGGCCAATAGGTCACGCGAGATGCTCTGCTCAATGCGCTGGCACCAAGGCCCAAGCGTGTACTTCACATAAGCAAGAAAGAATTGCTCAGCACTCGCGTAGGTGGACGTTTTGCCCTGAGAAATTCCAAGCAGCACGTCCGGTATGCGGAAAATTCGTGCAATGTCCTGTAACTGAAATTGGCGGGCTTCGATGTACTGACTTTCTTGCGCCGTGAGCCCTATCTTGGAAACGTCAATACCGTTTTCCAGAAGTAGCGCACGAAAGGCGTTGGAACTACCGCCATAGGTCTGCTGCAGGGCGGACTTGAATTGTGCTTTAGCCTCATTGCTCAACTCGTCTTCCACCTTGAACACAACATCCGTCTGTATTCCGTTGGCAAAGAGCCGCGCCCCTTGCTCTTCAGCGGCTAGCAGGATGCCGATAGCCTCACGCGCTAGCAGGATGAGTGATTGGCCCTGAATCGTCCCTCCAGGTGCGAGCATCCGCACAATCCAAAGGTCATCCGACATGAGAATCCGTTGCCCGGCTCGCGGGTCCGCGTATCGCCAAAACAACGGAGTTGGCGGCGGAATGAAAACGTCCAACGGATTTACATAGGTCATCCGGCCCGCGCTGAGCGGATAAAGAGCCTCGATACCATCAGGACCGAATTCTTTCTCCGTGAATGATTGTCCAAAGGCGAGGACATCAAGAATCATGGCCTCGCGGAGTTCAAGCGAAGTCTGCCAAGGGTTAGGACAATCGTGGAGCAACCGGAATAGAGGATGATCCGTCGCCAATACCGCGCCTTGCGGTGTGCGCCGGTAGAGATTCAAGGGCAGGGCGGCTAAGTCTTCCGTCAAAATCCTGATGCACGCAAGGACCGCGCTTGCTCTTAACGCACGCTCGGGCGTCACAAATTGCCCGCTTGCGGTGCGTGTGCCCACCATCAAAGATGCGAGATTAGCGAGATTGTACGGGGCACCGGGTAACATTGCCCGCTTGCCAGTGGCGGGACTGTCCGGAGTGGGGAGATTGAGTTGAATGAGTCCCATTGCTATGCAACCAACTTTCTGAGGGATTCGCGCTGAGCTATCGCGGTGTCTAATTCGTGAATGCGTGCGGTAAGCGCGTCAAATTGAATTTGTTCGGCAAGGCTCAATGCCCGATGCTCAACGGCTGCCTTGTCCAGCAGTCCGGTTGCATCTGCCTTCGCTTTTCTACGTTGAAATGCCAATTCAAGTAACGTCATTGGAGTCCTCCAAGAAAATCCACCATGCCCGCCGCGAGTGCATCCCGCGAGCCAAGCATCCGGCCATCACCAAATCTGCTATTTGCAGACACACGCGCACCTCGCCCGCGCCGAATGGCAGAAAGAAAGTCCGCATACCAGCGGTTAACTTCGCCCTGCATGTGCGCTCTGGCACCATCACTCAGCGGAACAAATGGTGCGCGTTCCGTCTTATGTTCGCCTGCAGTAACAGCCGTGATCTTCACGCCCCCTAAATCGAGTGCGCCGGTAATGTCCGCGTGAATATCGAGGACGCCCACAGAACCCACCTCCCCGGATGGCGTGAGGTGGATAGTTGAGGCTTGGGACGCGAGCCAATAAGCCGCGCTAGCTGCAATGCCAGTAACGAAGGCCCGCACCGGCTTTCTGCTGTTAGCCGCGCTGATTACGTCCGCCGTCTCAGGCAGTCCGAGGACGGAGCCTCCAGGCGAATCAATCACAAGGTCAATCGTCTTTATGCTCGGGTCCGCAAGGGCGCGTCTCACGTCCTGCCGGATTTGGGCGTAATCGGAGTCGGCAAACCAATCGTTTTGACCGAGCACTCCGAAAATGCCCACTTGCCCGGCTGCTAGTTTTCCGTTGCGTGCAAAAGGTACACGGGTCGTAGGACCGGCAAGCAATTGGGCCGCGTACTCCGGTGAGATTGCAAAAAATGGACTGCGAAAAGTTATTGTGTTCACAGACTGAATCCTCGTTCTTTCAGAAAGTCTGCCAGTTCAAATTCCAGCAACGTCTCAAAAACCCTGTCCGTGGGTTCTTTCCAATCCCAATGAATCATTGAGTAAACGTTGAACAGGATGAGATTGGCGTCATTCTCTGTGTAATTGCGCTCTGTCAGGGCTTCGCGGGAGTCACGAATTAGCTTTTCAACCGCTCCTGCTGGTACCTCACCCGCTTCCCGTGCGGCTATCAGGCACTTGCGCCATAAATCAAAGATCAGGTCTTCGGCGGTCGTTTCGTCATTCACTTAACATCTCCTGTTACGGAATCCACTCTAGCAGTACACATAATGTGTTACAATACGTTTATGCGTCTCTAAGCGTGACACGAGGAACTATCACATGAAAACGTTTAGGCCGGACCCTTTCATGCTCAAGTGGGGAGTGCCGGAAGCCGGGTACGAGTGGCAGAAAGGCTCGGATTCAGAGCCCCATCTTGTCAGCCGGGCAGAAATCGGAAGCCTTGTATGGATAAAAGAGCCGCTTCAAAACAGCGGCTTGTTCATCGAATTCGCCAATTTGAAACCAACTCAAGATGCAATTAAGCAGTTTGCAAATACGTGGGGAGACATCTTTAGCAAGTACGGTCCCCTGGACTTGATGCCACAGCAGAAGGGCAGTCTTTCTCTCATCATGGGCGCGTCATTTGAAAAGTGGAAAGATGCAATCGGGGAGATGCGCGTTTTAGTCCGGTTGTGGGAAGCGGTCAAAGACCCGAAGCACAAGCGTGCGGATTTAGCCAAGGTCATCACGTGGGCTCACGGCGGGGTGCGGTACACAATTCCTTTTCCACACGGTGCGGCGCATTGTTGGCTCGCTCACCCGGAGATTGACCGGGAATTGCTTGCGCGTTTCAGTCCCGGTGATGTCCTGTGGCCCGCGAAGTATGCCCTTCAGGCTGAAATAAATAAGCGGCTCGCAAACCCTGAAATATCGTGCGTGCCCCGCCTCATCTGGACGGCAGAGCGTAACCAGCGAATCATTTTCACGCCCATGAATCTGCTCGGAGCTATGTGGCTGCAGTTTGCACAAGCGGTCACCGAAGAATTTCAACTGAGGGTGTGTGAAGGATGCGGAAAATACTTTCAGATAGGTCCAGGCGGCAAGAGGAGAGCCGATGCGACCACATGCGGACCCGCGTGCCGTCAACGTAAACGACGGAAAAAATTGTTGCAGTGATTGACCCACTGCCTTACAATTTCGCCCCGGAGTGAAACCCGCGTAACACGCTGATTTTTGGAATGGTAGGCGCGGCAGGACTCGAACCTGCGACCCTCTGCTTAGAAGGCAGATGCTCTATCCACCTGAGCTACGCGCCCGTCCGGCAGGAAGCGCCTGTGGATGGCTGGAAAAAGGGCC
>Ga0335070_10007518_pt1 | contig 12779 bp, 9 predicted proteins | sample Lox_Sample_13_FD_206722 | JGI IMG/M metagenome (GOLD analysis project Ga0335070, IMG submission 206722) | Soil microbial communities from Loxahatchee National Wildlife Refuge, Florida, United States - Lox_Sample_1.3 | ecosystem: Environmental > Terrestrial > Soil > Wetlands | place: USA: Florida...
AATCAGGTACTGCCGGTTGTATTTTGCAACGGATTGCGGCCTTTGCATGGAGTGTTCTCGGGTCTGCTCCGTTACAACCTTGGATGCCGTGATCACCCCAGATTCTCCTCTTCGTTGTCGGTCAACTTCCCTCTGCCTGTTGTTGATTTTGGCATTATTGGCCTCCACCTTGCCGTTGCAGGCGCAAACCAGCCGGAAGCAGCCGCAAAGCCAACAGACTCGAAGTCCGAAGCAGCAACCCCTCGAAGCCAGCCAGGCTTCTCCGTATCAGGAATTGCAAAGGCGGTTAGAGGCACAACGAGCTGCCATTCAATTGGGTGATTCGGCGGAGATAGAGGCCACGAGCCGGGCACTGGTTGCATTCGCCCTGCGCGGAATCGCCCAGATCCGGTCGGCAGAAGCCGCGTGGCCCCAGGCGGTTGAGCTCTACAGGCAGTCGCTGGCCCTGCAGGACGAAGCGGCCACGAGGCTCGAACTGGCATCGGCATGCATCGCCTCCGACAACTACGAAGACGGACTAAACGAGGTCAACAGAGTACTCGGGGTTGACCAGAATAACGCCCAGGCTTGGCAAATAAAGGGCAAGCTCTTAACGGCCAAGGGGGATTACCGCGGTGCCGTCGAGGCATTCACTCGATCCCTCGAGCTTCATCGCAGTGCCAATGTTCAGCTGCTTTTGGCTCTCGCCTATCTCAACTTGAAGGAAAAGTCGAAGGCCGATGCCGTTTTCCAGCGCATGTTGCAGGATTATGGCGATCGGGCGATCTGGCATTTCGTGTTCGGCGGCGCTTACAGTGAGACCACCTACCAATCCGAGGCGATCAGTGAATTCAGGAGGGCTCTTGCGCTCGATCCAAATCTTCCTCATGTCCACTACTTTTTGGGTATGACGCTGCTGGCGATGAACAATAACGAGAGTTCGCCGGAAATTTTCCACGAATTTGAAGAAGAGGTGCGGCAGTTCCCGGACGACTTCTTTGGGAACTATACCCTGGGCGGCCTCGAGTCTCGGGGCTCCGATCTGGACACGTCAAATAAGCATCTTCTGGTAGCGGCAAAAGCCGACCCCAACAATCCCGACCCGTATCTGTATTTGGGCCTCAACGCCTACAGGCAACGAGACAACGCCGCGGCCGAGACCTACCTGCGTAAGGCAATCCTGCTGACCGGCGACGATGTGTCCCACAATGGCTACCACATACGCCGGGGATACATTGCACTGGCCCGTATCCTGTCCAGCGAGGGCAAGAAAGAAGAGGCCCAGACTTACTTCGACAAGGCAAAGGCGCTGAGCGACCAATCGTTGCAGTCAAGCACCGATTCGATGACCGACCTGGCAACGAGTCAGGACACGGCTCCGGGTGTCCTCACCTCCAAGCCCGCGCCCAAGCCGCTGTTGCCGAACGCCGAAGCCAAGCCAGTCGATTTCACCGCCGACATCGGCACCGTTCAACTGGGGAAGACACGGCTTTCTCAAGCTCAGCTAGACGAGGCCGAGAAGCGCGTCAAGGCGCTGCGCGCGCTCCTGGGCACCAGCTACAACGACTGGGGCACCTCGGAAGCCAAACGCGGGCAGTACGGCATGGCGCTGACCCATTTCCAGGACGCTGAGAAGTGGGACGACTCTACACCCGGCCTCATGCGCAATATCGGGCTGGCTGCGCTCAAGCTGGGGAACAACGACGAGGCGGTGCGGGCGTTCCGCGTGGCCGTTGACAAAGATCCGAACGACATCCAGGCGCGGTCGATGCTGGCCATCTCGCTGTTTTCCGCCCACCAGTTCGCCGAGGCTGCCAGGGCGTTTGGCGCCATGGGCGACGCCGTTTACCGCGATTCGCGCATGACGTATGCCTACGCATTTTCTCTCGCCAGAATCAACGATCCGCAAAAAACGGTTGAAGTGCTGAATCGGCTCACTTCGCAGCCGCTGTCCAAGGAGATGTGGATGACGGCCGGCGACGTCTACACCCAAGCCGATGATTACGAAGACGCTCTGCGCTGTTTCCGCAAGGCAATCGAACTCGATCCGAACATGTACCGTGCCCATCACTTTGCGGGGGTGGCACTGATCCGGCTGGGCAGGCCGTCCGAGGCGATTCCCGAGTTGGAAGCTGAGCTGAAGCTGGCCCCTAACGATCCGGACACGCAATACAATCTCGCCTACGCCATGCTCGAAACCTCCCAGAAAGACCAGGCATTGGCGATTTTGCGGACCTTGACCACGGAGCATCCCGATCATGCGCAGGCCCAGTACCAGCTAGGCAAGGAGATGCTGAACGCGGGCGACAAGTCCGAGGCCATCCAGCATCTGGAGGCGGCAGCACGGCTGGAGCCGAACGTGGACTACATCGCCTACCAACTGCAGGCCGCCTATCGCAAGGCAGGACGCACCGCAGACGCAGATAAAGAGCTGCAAGTGTATCGCGAGATCAAGGCGCAACAGCGGGACAAGAGCACCCCCCAACCCAAGCAGTAAAACTGGTCACGATTGCCAGGGAACAACGCAGCCCCGGCGGCTGCTTTCGCGAGCGAGTTCCAATGCCCGCATGACGTTTAGCGCCTGCTCGGGCGTGACAGACAGAGGCGCTTTCCCAGGAACTGCGTCGCGTACATTCGCGTAGTACAAGCGGTAATCGCCCGCAAGGGTAGGAAGCGGCTCCTGCGCCAGCGAGTCCCCCTGGACCCTGTAGAGGATTCCCCAGCGTTCCCGGGCGTCCTGGCCCCAGGAATTTCCCGTCGGGCGCTCACCGTGCTTCAAGGCGTCTTCCTGGGGATCCAGACCATACTTCAGGTAGCCGCCGTGCGTGCCGTGGATTGCAAAGCGCGGGGTTGGAGTACTCGCCATCACACCAGCGCGCAACAGAGCGCGCATTCTCGGGTAGTGGAGCACGATATCGAAGGCGTCGTCCGCCGAAGCTCCATCTCGCTCTGTGCGAACGTCTGCGCTGATCGCCTGAGGTACTCCGAACAGCGCCATTGCTTGGTCGATAAGATGTGGGCCCAGGTCGAACAACAAGCCGCTTCCAGGCCCGGCCTGTTCACGCCAGGCATTGGCTTTCGGTTGCGGCCGAAAGCGGTCGAAATGCGACTCGAACAAGACGATCCGGCCAAGCCTGCCTTCCGCAAGCAGGCGCTGAACGGTGAGGAAGTCGCCATCCCAGCGCCGGTTTTGATAGACGGAAATGAGACACCGCTGGTGCTCGGCCAGCTCGACCAACTCGGCGGCTTCGGCATAGGTGGTTGTAAAGGGCTTGTCGGCGATCACGTGGCGGCCGGCCTGAAGACATTGTTTGGCGAGCTCGAAGTGTGTCTGATTGGGAGTGGCAATGACGATAAGGCGGATGCTATCAATGGCGACCAACTCGTCGAGCGAGCGAACAGTGCGGGTACCGGGATAGGCCTGCTCGGCCTCCGAGCCATGGCGTTGCAGGATCGCCGCCAGACGGAGTCCTTCAACCGCCGAGATGACCGGCGCGTGAAATGTGCGCCCGGCAAATCCGAAGCCAATCAGACCAACGTCAATCACACCTGTCACAATCCCGTCCAACGTATGGCACAGCAAGTGTATCGGAGAATTTCGCCGGAAGCGCCGTCAAAAGCACGGTTCCAGTCCACTTGTTACCATAGGCACTTTACTCTGCATTCCGTTACTTGCTCCGGAGGACGTCATGATCAAGACATTTCTTCAGGTTGCAATATTGCTGTTTGGGTCCGTGAGTTTGCTCGCCCAGTCGGCCTCTCCGGCGTGGAAGCGTGCCGAGCACCTGCGCCACGGCATCAATGCCAGCGAATGGCTGGCGCAGTCGCACGATTACAGCCCGCAACGGCTACGCACAGTCACTACGCTCGACGACATCGCAAAGATGCACGCCATGGTATTCGATCACGTGCGGCTGAGCATCGATCCGGCCATCTTCCGCTGCGACGGACCGTGGAACCAGTGCGAAACCGTGCAGGTGCTCGACGAGGTGGTGGCGAAGGCCCTGTCGGCAGACCTCGCGGTGATTCTCGACATTCATCCCAGTGGCGAGTACAAACAGCAGTTGGCCACCAACGATGCTGCCGTGCAGAAGTTTGCGCAATTGTGGGACCACGTCGCTTCGTACTACGCCAGGCAGAACCCGGACATGGTGTTCTTCGAAGTGCTGAACGAGCCGGAGGTCGGCGTGTACCGCTGGGCGGGGATTCAGCAGAGCTTGGTGCAGGTCATTCGCCGCGCTGCGCCGCAGCACACCATCATTGTGACCTGCGGCGAGTACTCCAACCCCGACGACCTGGTGCGCATGCCCGAGGTGGCCGACGACAACTACATCGTTAACTTTCACTTCTACTCGCCGCACATCTTTACTCATCAGGGCGCCTCGTGGGGAGAAGCCTACTGGGTAACGCTGAGGCAGGTGCCATTTCCGGGAACTCCCGACCTGATTGCCGCCGCGGTGGCAAGGCAGACCGATGATTGGGCGCGCTGGAAGCTTACCCAGTACGGCTTGGAGCATTGGGACGCCCAGCACATCGCGGGAGAAATTAGCTTTCTGGCGACATGGGGCAAGGCGCGTCACGTGCCGCTGACCTGCAATGAGTTCGGCGTCTACCGCAACTACTCCAATCCTGATGATCGGATGCGCTGGCTGACTGCCGTACGGACTGCATTGGAGCAGAACAACATCGGCTGGACCATGTGGGACTACCAGGGCGGTTTCGGCGTGGTGACCAAAAACAACGGCGCGATAACCGAAGATGATGCTGTCTTGCGCGCGCTGGGACTGCGCAAGTAAGGGAGCAAAATCGCATGGTACCGCTGATCATTTTTCTGCTGCTGCTCTTTGTCTACAGCCTGCTCTCGCGCAGGATCGAACAATCCATCTTCACCGCGCCCATGCTGTTCACGCTAGCCGGCATGCTGATGTACCCCTTGATGCCGGCGGTACGCAGCGCCGGTGTAAACGCAACGGTGTTCCTGCGCACCGCCGAAATTGGGCTGGTGCTGTTGCTGTTCACGGATGCCAGCCGAACCGAACTCGGTGTCCTGCGAGGCATGACGAACCTCCCCGCGCGCTTGCTCAGCGTGGGCATGCTGCTCACCATTGCCTTGGGAGCATTGGCGGCCAAGTTGATGTTCCCCAATCTCTCGCTATGGGAGGCAGGCATCCTCGGAGCCATCCTTGCGCCTACCGATGCCGGCCTCGGGCAGGTGATTGTCACCAGCTCACGCGTGCCCATGCGCGTGCGCGAGGCGCTCAACGTGGAAGCCGGGCTTAACGACGGACTCTCCGTGCCCTTCATGCTCTTTTTCATTACCCTGGCGGCCGCCAAAGTTGAAGGGGGTCTCGCCAGCCTGACGCAGTTCATCGTGGACCAGCTTGGCTTCGGATTGCTGGTTGGCGTCGCGGTTGGCCTGGTCGGCGGATGGCTTCTAGGCTTGGCGAGTCGCAAGGGTTGGGCGGGAGATTCCTTTCTGCAGGTCGGCGTGGTGACCATTCCGTTGATCGGCATGGGCTTGTCGGAACTGGTGGATGCCAGCATGTTCATCGCCGCGTTCGTCGCCGGACTGGCGGTGCAGGTCGGCTTCAAGGAAGCGGGGAAGCACAGCGTCGAGTTCGCCGAGGAGTGGGGTCAACTGTTCAATCTTGCCGTGTTCTTGCTCTTCGGTATGGTGGCGGTGAAGGACTGGCCGCTGTTTGATGCCAGAACCTGGCTCTACGCCCTGCTCAGCCTCTCGGTAGTGCGAATGCTTCCCGTCGCGGTCGCGCTGGCCGGCACGCGATTGTCGCGAGCCAGCGTGCTGTTTATGGGCTGGTTCGGACCGCGTGGACTTGCGTCCATCGTCCTCGGGCTGGTGTATCTGGAGCAGGAGATGAAGTTTCCCGGGGAGAGTACGATCCGGCAGGCGGTGATTCTGACTGTGGTGGTTAGCATCTTCGTCCACGGGCTGAGTGCCATGCCCGGCATTGGCGCTTATGCACGCAGGATTGCCACCTTGAAGCCGGGGGCGCCCGAGCTAACGTAGCCCGCGCCCTACCCTGCTGGCGACGGTAAATCGCGTTGGCGGCCGCGAGCGCCACATTGTATGCTCAAACCGTGGTAAGTCCCATGAGATCAGGGCGCACACCAACACCCGGCCTGCTGTTCGGACTGGTGGTGACGCTCGCCGCGGTGGTGGCCTACACCGGCTACATCACCTATCAAATTAAGGGACTCCGCGAGCTACAGCGCAACATCATCGATCGCAACCGCAAAGATTCCCTGCAACTGTTGCGGATTCAGAATGACCTGAATTCGCTCGGCATCGCCATGCGCGACATGCTCGATGCTTCGCAGCCCTATCCGCTGAGTGCGTGGGCGGCACAATTCCAGCGCATCCGCCAGGACCTGAGCGACGCCATGCAAAAAGAAGCGGAGCTTTCGATGGCGTATCGCACGCCGGAGCAGCGGCACTACATGGAGGAATCGTTGGCGCAGTTCTGGGGCGCGGCCGACCACATGTTCGCCCTGGCGTCGTCCGGAAACGAAGATGAGGCGCGGCGCCAGATTCGTGTCTCCCTGCAGGCCCATGAAGCGGCCCTGAGCATTGCCGTCTCGCGGCAACTGGTCGCCAACAACGAAGCCGAACAGCAAGCTGGGGAGCGGATCCAGGAGATTTACGATCGCGTACAGCGGCAGGTGTTGCTGTTTCTCCTGGCAGCGCTGGTCCCGATCGTCTTGACCAGCTTATATCTCATTCGCTCGAACCGAAGGCTCTTTCAGCGCTTGTCGGATTTGTCGGAGCAACGCAGCGAACTGGCGCAAAAGCTGATTGCTACGCAGGAGTCAACCCTCCTCCACATTTCGCGCGAATTGCATGACGAGTTTGGGCAGATTCTGACCGCCATGGGCTCGATGCTGAGTCGCGCGGGACGTCATGCGCCGGAGGGGTCGGCCCTGCGCGGTGATCTGGTGGAGGTGTCGGAAATTGCCCAATCCACGCTCGACAAAGTGCGCAGCCTGTCGCAGGCGCTGCACCCCGTTACGTTAGAAGAAGCTGGCTTGGAAAGTACCGTGGACTGGTATCTGCCGGTAGTGGAACGGCAGAACGGAATCGTCATACACTACAAGAAGACGGGCACGCCGTTTCCGGTCGAAAGCCGCGTGGGCATTCACGTGTACCGGGTGCTGCAAGAGGCGCTCAACAACGCCACGCGGCACTCGGGTACCAAGGAAATCTGGGTACGGTTGCGCTTCCTCGAGCACGCGCTGGAACTGGATGTGGAGGACCACGGCAGCGGATTTCAGTCCAACGGCAAGCGAGGCATTGGATTGGTGGCGATGCGTGAGCGGGCAGAACTGATGAATGGCAGCTTGGAGTTTCTGCACCCGCAGGGTGGAGGAACGTTGGTGCGGTTGTCCGTCCCCAAAGAAGTGGCCGAAGTCGGCGTTTAGGAGCACATGACAGAGAAAATTTCGGTCCTGTTGGTGGACGATCACGCGCTGGTACGCCGCGGCTTTCGCCGCATGCTGGAGGACGAAGAAGACATTGAGGTAAAGGGCGAAGCGAGCGACGGCGAAGAGGCAGTTCGTCTGGCGCGGATTCTACAGCCCGCCGTGATCGTGATGGATTGCGCCCTGCCTGGCATCAGCGGGCTGGTCGCGACACGACGGATCCTGGAGCACAATCCCAAAGCAGCGGTCCTCATGCTCAGCATGCATGCCGAGGACACCTGGGTGCGGCAGTCTCTTGAGGCCGGCGCCCGCGGCTACATGCTCAAGAATGCCGTGGATTTGGAGTTGGTGACCGCGATTCGCCGCGTCGCCGCCGGCGAAGAAGTGCTCGATTCCCAGATCGCTCGCCGCGGTACCCTCAAGGGTGAGCGGGAAACCGGTCTCACCGTCCGTGAGTTGGAAATCCTTCAACTCATCGTTGGTGGATTATCGAACAAGGAGATCGCGTCGCACCTCAACCTGAGCGCCAACACTGTGGCCGTTCACCGCGCGAACATCATGGATGCGCTGGGCATTCACAAGACGGCGGAACTGGTCGTGTATGCCATTCGCAACGGCCTGGTGAATATCCCATAGTAGGACTGTATATCGTTTATTTTCAATTGGTTACAACCGTCTCGTCCGTCTGATCACTCCCCCGTGGCCGATGGAGAAGTTAGTATGTTTCGGCTATTGCGAGCGGATGGCGGCGCAATTATTCTGATCTTGCGAGTTACCAAGCGCCCGCATTCCTCGGGAGCAATTTGCCGGTTGTTACGACCCCACCTCGTGACATCCCGGCAAATTGCTCCTGGTTTTTGTCCGCGACTCCAGACCCCGCTTCCCAAAGGAAACACATTTCGTTACGCCGACCGCTGGCGGGATGGAAGGTCCTTTTCCTCTTGTAAGCAATTCCCTTCAGCATGTCGCGGGACGTGCTGCCCGCCTGGGCAACTTCCATAGAAGAACTTGGTTGGGTGGTGCATTATAATCCGTTGCGCATTACAAAAACGGTTTTCCTGTGACGATGATCCGACGATCGCTCGCACTTCTGATGGTTGCCGTGGCGGCTGCCTGCGCGGCGCAGAACACGCCACAACGACCGCAGATCACCGGCATTTCTCATGTCGCGTTCTACAGCAGCAATCTCGCGGCAGGGAAGCAATTCTACGAGGGTTTATTGGGATTGTGGCCCGATCCTTCGCGCCCCGCTGATTACCACATCGGAACACAATCGGTAGAGTTGGAACCGCTACCGGCCGGGCACGGCCATGACTTGATCGCGCACGTGGCCTTTGCCACGTCTGACGCCGAAGGTCTGCGCGAGTATCTCGCAGCTCAGGGTGTCGTCGTACCGGATAGGGTAACCACCAGCGGCGACACGCTGTGGTTCGCCACGAAAGATCCGGAAGGCAATCCCATCGAGTTCGTGCAGGAGCGTCCTGAGTTGACAGCGCGGCATGCGGAAGTCGCGGTTTCCAAGGTGATGATCCACGCGGGATTTGTCGTGTACGACCGCGCTGCTGAAGACAAGTTCTACAAAGACCTGCTGGGCTTTCATGTGTATTGGCACGGTGGCATGAAAGAAGGCGAAACCGACTGGGTGGATATGCAGGTTCCGGATGGCACGCAGTGGCTGGAATACATGCTGGTGCGGAAAGGCCGGGACCTCTCGCCTCAGACACTGGGCGTGTTGAATCACATTGCGCTGGGAGTGCCGTCGGTGAGCGAAGCTGCACAATTGCTACGTTCGCGGGGATGGAAGCCCAACCAACGGGAACAAGAACAAATCGGCAAGGACGGCAAGTGGCAGTTGAACCTGTACGATCCCGATGGCACGCGGGTGGAGTTGATGGAGTTTACGCCGGTGCAGACGCCGTGCTGCGCGCCGTATACGGGGCCGCATCCGCACTGAAGGGCGGCAATCGTAACTTTTATGTAGAGGAGGACTCATGATCACTCGACGCGACTTTCTGCAATTCTCCGCCGCAGCGCTCGGGTCGCTGGCGCTGCGCGATTCGTTGTTCGCCGCAGCAGGGAAGTTCCCGCTCGGCGTGCAACTCTACACCCTGCGCGAGCAGGCGGAGCAGGATCTGAACGCCGTGCTGGCCCACATCAGCATGATTGGCTACACCGAAGTCGAGACCTACTGGAACGTGTACACGCATCCCGCGAAGAAGCTGCGTAGCATGATCCTCGACAACGGATTGAGCGTGCCCAGCGGACACTTCAACTACGAAGGCTTGGAATCGAAGCTCGAGTACGCCAAGGAACTGGGCGTGCAATACGTAGTTTGCCCCATGCTGCCCAAAGACATGTGGACATCGGCCGACGGATTCAAGAAGGCTGCCGATCAGTTTAGCAAGTGGGGCGAAACGGTGCATGGCATGGGGATGCAGTTCGGCTTCCACAACCATAACTACGAGTTTCAGAAATTCGGCAACACCACCGGTTTCGACATTCTCACCAAGGAGACCGATCCCAAGCTGGTGTGCCTGGAGATGGATTGCTACTGGATTACGCAGGCAGGACTGGATCCGGTCGCGATGCTGAAGAAGTATGGCAGCCGCATTCAACTGCTCCACCTCAAAGACAGGAAGGCGGGCTTTCCTACATCGCAAATGCTCGACCCGTCAGCGGAACACTTCACTGAGGTAGGAAGCGGCACCATCAACTGGAAGGCCGTGATTGACACTGCGCAGCAGACGGGCGTGAAGCATTACTTTGTGGAGCGTGACAGTGGCAGCACGCCGGCCTTTGAGAGCCTGCGCATCAGCTATGACTACTTGAGCAAGCTGCTGAAATCGTAGGACGCGTTTCGGAGGTCGGACCTTGAACAACCACGACATCAAAGTTGGCTGAAAAACTCGATTTCTTACTGCTTTGAATCAGGGCACGACTTGTGTCGTGCCGCTGACTTCGTAATTTTGATTCGCTGGGCGGAATTCAGTCCACACAGCACTGGTCGTCAACGATTTCACGGGACCAAATTTCTCCAGATGCGTTGTACCTGCCAAGCCGCTTCGCTCCTGGTCTTTCTCCTCTCTCTAGCGCCGTTATTGTTCGGCGCCTCGAGCCCAGCATCCACGCTGTTGGTCGGCGCTGATCGCCGCCCCGCCATCACCCTCGACGGCGACTGGCACGTTATTGTCGATCCCTACGACAACGGGTACTACGACTTTCGTATGCAGCCGCGCCCGGACGGCTACTTTCGCAACGAGAAACCGGATGCAAGCGGGAAGTTGGTCGAGTACGACTTCGCCAAGTCGGCGACGCTGTCCGCCCCCGGCGATTGGAACTCGCAGCGCGATTCCCTGTTTTTCTACGAAGGAACGATCTGGTACGAGAAGGACTTTCAGTACCAGGGCAAGCCGAGAACCCGTACTTTTCTTCATGTCGGAGCGGCCAATTACGTCTCTCACGTGTGGGTGAACGGCCAAAAGGCGTGTGATCACGAAGGCGGATTTACGCCCTTCGATTGCGAAGTGACCACCTTACTGCATGATGGCGAAAACTTTGCGGTGATCTACGTCAACAACCAGCGCAAACGCGACGGGGTGCCGACTCTCAACACGGATTGGTGGAATTACGGCGGCCTCACGCGCGACGTGTCGCTGATCGAGACGCCCGACACCTACATCGATGACTATTCGCTGCAACTCCAGCACGGTACTGGTTCAACGATCGCCGGGTGGGTACATGTTGTTGGTGGCAAGCCAGGCATTGAGGTTGCGCTGAAAATACCAGAACTCGGCGTCGTGCAGAAATCGCTTGCTGACGCGCAGGGACGTGCCTCCTTCTCGTTCCCCACACCGAAGCTGCAGCGCTGGTCGCCAGGCAATCCAAAACTCTACGATGTCGAGGTCGAGGCCGGCGAAGATCGCCTGCGGGACTCCATCGGTTTCCGCACCATCGAGGTGCAAAGCGACAACATTCTGCTGAACGGCAAACCAATCTTCCTTCGTGGCGTTGCCATTCACGCCGAAGCTCCGTTCCGGTCCGGCCGCGCCTGGAGCCAGCAAGACGCCGAAACCCTGCTGGGCTGGGCGAAAGACCTGGGAGCGAACTTCGTGCGGCTGGCGCACTATCCGCACGATGAACGCATGACCCGCCTGGCCGACCGCATGGGGCTGATGGTATGGTCCGAGGTGCCGCTGTACTGGATGATCGAGTGGGACAATCCAGCGACTCTGGCGAACGCGACCAACCAGTTGCAGGAAATGATCCGCCGCGACCGCAACAAAGCTTCGGTGGTCTTGTGGTCGGTGGCCAACGAGACACCCAACACGCCGGCGAGACTCTCTTTCCTCAAGAGCCTGATTGCAGCGGCTCACGCCGAGGACCCCTCTCGACCCGTCACCGCCGCTCTACTGGTGACGACGCTGCCGGATTCTTCCGATGGCATGCGTACTAAAGTCCTCGACGATCCGCTCGGCGAGTATCTGGATGTGCTCGGCTGCAACGAATACATCGGCTGGTACGAAGGTCCGCCGGAGCTGGCCAATCGCACCAAGTGGCAGTCGAAGTACAACAAACCGCTGATCATGAGCGAGCTTGGCGGCGGCGCCAAATTCGGACTGCACGGCGCGCCCACGGAGCGCTGGACCGAGGAGTATCAGGCGGAAGTCTACCGCCAGCAGATCGCCATGCTCAAGCAGATTCCATTCCTGCGCGGTCTCAGTCCGTGGATCCTGATGGACTTCCGCTCGCCCCGGCGTGAGTTGCCGGGCATCCAGGACTTCTACAACCGCAAGGGTCTGGTCTCCAACGAAGGACAGAAGAAGAAGGCTTTCTTCGTTTTGCAGGAGTATTACAAGACTCTCAGCAGCCAATCCAAATAACGCTCATTCTTCTTCCCGTTATGGTTCTGGCTGGTTACTTTAGTTCTCGCGCCCTGACGATTCTTGTCGCTAATGTTCTCCCACCGCGTTATACGGGATTGGTGAGGCGCGGCATTGGTGTGCCGGGTCGCGGGACGCCCACTGCGCCCATGCAATGGGCTCTTTGACAACTCGACAAGCCACGCTGCGGCGATGAAAGAGTGTTCCCCGATGGCTCTGTGCTCACGGAAATTGGGCTGCTAAGTCCTTGCCTGTGACATGGATAGCTATAACTAGCTTTTGAATCAATTGGTTAGCGACAAATTTCCCATAACCCATTGATTCGAAACAGTCGCACAATTGAATTTTACAGCACGTTTTGCGAGTGTTTCCCACTTTGGGAACGACCGTAGCACGATTTGAACGAAGGTGGACCCGGCGAGATAGCGGGGTCGGAGTGCGCGCCAATTGCTACTTGGCTGCCGAGACTGCTGGTACGACCAA
>Ga0335070_10007519_pt1 | contig 12778 bp, 15 predicted proteins | sample Lox_Sample_13_FD_206722 | JGI IMG/M metagenome (GOLD analysis project Ga0335070, IMG submission 206722) | Soil microbial communities from Loxahatchee National Wildlife Refuge, Florida, United States - Lox_Sample_1.3 | ecosystem: Environmental > Terrestrial > Soil > Wetlands | place: USA...
CCGTGTCGATAACCAGCCCGTCTCTCCCTGCCAGATCGCGACAGACCTGAGACTCGAGATCACGAAAATATTCCCACCCATGCTGCGCAACGATTTCTGGGATACTCCGCCCAGCCCGTTTCACAATTTCCGCATCAGTCGAGACTATGGTTCGGCCGAGGCGCGCGGCCACAACTTTTCCTACCGTACTCTTCCCGGTTCCACGATACCCGATGAGCACCACATTCATTGGAAACGAGACTCCAGCACGGCGCGCATCACATCAACCGGGGCAGGCCGGTTCGTCCACAGCTCGAACTGCGTGACTGCCTGATTGAGAAACATTTCGAGGCCAGGAATCGTCTTGCACCCAGCGCGCTGGGCCTCCATGAGCAATCGGGTCGCCCTCGGATTATAGACAATGTCCATGACGGCAAGGCCTGGGTGAAGCAGCGAGGCCGGCACGCAGGTGGCGTCGGCCTTTGGAGACATGCCGACAGGTGTGCAGTGAATCAAGATCTGCGCTTCAGGTACTGTCCGGCCAAGGCTGTTGTCATCGAGAAACGCATCTTTTACGGGTACAGTAGCCTTGGATCGCAGATCGCGTGCCAATGCCGTGCGTTCCTGGTCATCGACTCCGAGCAGAGTGAGCTTGTCTGCTCCGGACTCCGCTGTCAAGGCGAAGGCAATGGCCCTCGCGGCACCGCCGGACCCCAGGATGACGATGCACCGCCCTGCGAGTGGTACCCCTCCCTCTCGCAACGCCCGCAATGCGCCCGTGGCGTCCGTGTTGTATCCGATCAGCCGTCCCTGCTCCGCAACAATGGTGTTGATCGCGCCAATGTGCCGTGCCGTCGGCTCCAGATCGTCGAGGAACGGAACGGTCGCGACCTTGTGCGGAATGGTGACGCTGGCGCCGCGAAAGTTTCCGAGTGCGCGGAGTCCCTTGATCGCATCGCCGATCGCGTCAACTTTCCACGCAAGATACACGCAGTTGACGCCAAGCGCCTGAAAGGCCGCATTGTGGATGGCCGGGGAGAGGGAATGCTCGACAGGATTTCCAATGACCCCACAAAACTGAGTGTGCGCGCCGATATCTATCTGCTCCATGTCACTTGCTCGACGGGGAAGCTTTGGGCTACCCCTTATAGACGGTCATCCCTCCATCAATCGTGAACGTTCCACCGGTCACCCATATCGCCTCATCGGATGCCAGGTACAACACCATGCTGGCCACTTCTTCGGGAGTCCCGGCACGGCGAATCGCATACTGCGTAAGAAGCGACTGAAGCATCTCCGGGTTAGCCATGAGCGGTGCTGCCATAGGCGTATCGATCAGAGCGGGATTCACGACATTGCAACGAATCCCGTCTTTGGCATAATCGATAGCAACCGCTCGCGTGAGCGCGTCGAGACCGCCTTTGGAGGCTGCATAGGCCGACAACCCTGGGATACCGACCAAACTGGCGACAGATGAGATGTTCACAATGGACCCGCATCCTTGCTTGAGCATCTGAGGAACAACGGCCCTCGTTACGCGAAACACACCAGTGAGATTGATGTCGAAGATGGTGTCCCATGTGGCATCATCGATTTCGTGCAATCGCTTCCCGAAGTCACCGATCCCGGCATTATTGACCAACACGTCAATCCTACCGAAGCTGTCGATGGCTTTTCGGACAACCTCTTGGGCATGCATCTCATCCGTCACAGAACCAGTAATCGCCAGGGCTTTCCCGTTGCTCTGCCGCATAATCTTCACCACCCGGTCCAATTCCAGTTGCCGGCGTCCAGTGACAACCACCGAGGCGCCTTCCAGGGCAAAACGCTTGGCCACTGCCTCCCCGATCCCCGCATTCCCCCCCGTAACGATGGCAACTTTTCCTTCCAGCCGCTTCATTCCGGTTAGCCCCCTTCTTCACTCTCCGGCCCCTCGCCGGAGGTCTCATCGCCCATTTCCCGTTCCTGGCCTGCGGTCAGCAAACCCGGCTCCACTTTCCTTGCCACTGTGATAAATCCCGAATGGGCAACCATCCTGTGGTCAGGCCGTACGCTTCGGCCTTGGACCGACCAGGTGCGCAACAACGATTCGAACGTTTCCACCATGGCAAAGACTGTCGTCCGCTCAAGGGCTTCAACCGTTTGCATAACCTGGGGAACCGTCGGCACAAAACTCAGATAGATTCCGCCTGATCGAAGGGCATTAGCCGCGTGAGGAATCACCTGCCACGGCTCCGGGAGATCGAGGACCACACGGTCGAACGGGATTCCATCGTCGAGGAGCGCAATGCCTTCATAAGCATTCTGGCGGAACGGCATCAAGTTGGGCATGGGGCCCATGTAGCGGTCGATATTCAGCAAGGCCGTGCGAGCAAAATCGTCTCGCATTTCATAGGTGACCACCAAGCCTTTCGGCCCAACTGCCCGCAAGAGCGCCATCGTCAAAGCGCCCGAACCAGTGCCAGCTTCGAACACCCGCGCACCGGGATAGACATCCGCCCACATGGGGATGAGTGCGAGATCCTTCGGGTAGAGCACTTGCGCACCGCGCGGCATCTTGAGTACGTAGTTGCCGAACGTCGGGCGGAGGGCCAGCATCTTCTTGCCACCGGACAACGTCACCAGCGTCCCGTCTGGCTGCCCAATGAGGTCATCGTGCGCGATGGTCTGGCCGCTGAATTGATACGTTTCTCCGGCCTTAAGTGTCAGCGCGTACTGACGCCCCTTCTTATCGACAAGATGAATCCGTTCACCATTGGAGAGCTTCGACATGGCGGGCATTCTAGGAGGTTCGTTCGATCGTTTGCAACCAAAGGCCTTGCCTTGACTCGCCTCACCGTGGGCCGTATGATCCCTTACATTCCTTCGTTGGAAAACTCCCCGTGCACGGAGCCTCTGATGCGTGGACTGTTTCTACGATATGGCACAGGGGTTCTTCTCGCCCTCATCCTGGGACTCAGCACATCGGAGTCGATGTCGGCCGGGCTGACCGGGGAAGCCGTCGTCGCGACATACGAAGGCATCATCAATCCGGTCGCCGCCGAATATCTCCACGATGCGATCGCATCCGCCCAGGAGACGGGTGCCCATGTCCTCATCATCAGGCTGGACACGCCCGGCGGCCTTGACACCTCCATGCGGCTCATCGTGAAGGACATTACGAACGCGGCGATTCCGGTTGTGGTCTTCGTCGCGCCCTCCGGAGGGCGTGCCGCGTCAGCGGGCGTCTTCATCACCATGGCGGCGCACATCGCCGCGATGGCGCCAGGGACAAACATCGGCGCCGCCCATCCCGTCGCCATGGGCGGCGGGGAGATGGACAACACGATGAAGGAAAAGGTGGAAAACGACTCTGCCGCCTACATCAAGAGCATCGCGGAGCAACGGGGACGGAACGTGTCGTGGGCCGAGGACGCGGTCCGGAAAAGCGTCTCGGTCACGGAACAGGAAGCGCTCAAGCTGAAAATCGTCGATCTGGTGGCGGATGATCTGCCTCACCTGTTAACGCAACTGCATGGACGCAAAGTGACGCTGTCCAGCGGCCCGCTTACGATGGCGACCGCAGGATTGGAGATCCGACTCTTTCCGATGGGCCTTCGCCTCGAGCTCTTGAAAGCGCTCAGCGATCCCAACATTGCCTATCTCTTGATGACCATTGGAACGATCGGCATGCTGGCGGAACTGTATAATCCGGGAGCCATCCTCCCCGGCATCGTCGGCGCAATCAGCTTGATCCTCGCCTTTTATTCGCTCCAGTCATTGCCGGTCAACTATGCGGGCGTCCTGCTGTTCATTCTCGGCATTGTCTTCTTTGTCCTCGAAGCCACCATCACCAGCTACGGGCTGCTCGCCATCGGGGGGGTCGTGTCCATGACCCTTGGATCGTTGATGTTGATCAAATCGGACGCAGATGTCTTTCAAATTTCGTGGACCGTGATCGTGCCAGTGATCATCACCACGGCGGCCGTGTCGCTCTTCATCGTCGGCATGGGCGTCCGTGCGTTACGCCGGTCTCCTCAAACCGGAACCGAGAGCATGGTCGGCGCCGTCGGCGTGGCCAAGACGGCCTTGTGCCCCGACGGGAAGCTCGCAATCCACGGAGAACTCTGGGACGCCGTCAGCGACACCCCGGTCCAACCGGGCGGGTCCGCGAAAGTGCTCCGTATTGAAGGACTCACGCTCTACGTCACACCAATTTTTCAGAAGAAAGAGGCCTAGCCATGTTCTTTAGTCCTTTCGGATTGTTACTTGCGGTCATATTCCTTATTGTCATCGGCAAACTCACCTTCAACGTGTTGCCCGAATACGAACGCGCCGTCATTTTTCGCCTTGGCCGGCTTTCACGCGGCCTTGTCGGCGGCAGCGGGCCTGGGCTCGTGGTAATTGTCCCATTCATCGATCGCCTGATACGGGTCAGTCTTCGCACCATCACAATGGACGTTCCCCCGCAGGACATCATTACCAAAGACAACGTCACCGTGAAGGTCAATGCCGTGATTTACTTCCGGGTTGTTGATCCTGAGCGCGCAGTCGTCCAAGTCGAGGATTATTTGTATGCGACGTCGATGATGGCCCAGACGACGTTGCGCAGCGTGCTCGGCCAAAGTCAACTCGACGATCTTTTGTCGAAGCGGGAACAGATCAACGCAGACCTCCAGCGAATCATCGACCAGCAAACCGAACCCTGGGGTGTCAAAGTGACGGCGGTCGAGGTGAAGAACGTGGATCTCCCGCAAGAGATGCAACGTGCGATCGCCCGCCAAGCCGAAGCGGAACGGGAACGGCGAGCCAAGGTCATCCACGCCGAAGGTGAATTCGAAGCCTCACAGCGCCTGGCCGACGCGGCTGACGTCATCAGCCGAAACCCCGCCGCACTGCAACTGCGGTATCTGCAAACGTTAGTCGAGATCGCAGCGGAAAAGAATTCCACCACCATTTTCCCAATTCCCATCGACACGCTTGCGCCGTTCATCAAGGGGATGCAGACCGGTCATAAGCCATAAATGGTGTGGCGGTTCGGCCTCGGACTGTAGGCAATCCTGCATAGCTGCCGCACATCTGCAACAGCATCTCCTCATCTTCCTCATTAAGCATCTCTAATAGTTCTGAATTTTCCACATGATTTTGCAGGCTCATTCTCATTTTCAATCCAGCATCGCTCTTGCTTCGTAGCATGACTGAGAACGGTGAGAATCGGTTGAATCCTCGTGGCTGGATATGACTCTAACGAGGTGTATCGATGCGTAACCCAAAAGCCGAAAGGTGATGCCATGCACGACGAAGAACTGCGGACGGCGGACGACGTACAGGAACATGAGCACGAAGCGGCCGACAGAGAGGCCGACAATCCACAAGCAAGCGTCCTTATGGAAGCGATCGGTCGGGGGGAACCGGAAGAGTCCCCCCAGGAAACCAAAGAGGCGGCGCCGGTCCTGCGCACAAGTCAAGGCGCCAGCCCGTTTCTTTTGGAGTCGTTGTACTTCCGGTCATTTGGCGAACGACCGCTCCTCACCCGCGAGGAAGAGATTGCGATCGCCAAGCGTGTCGACCAGGGCACCCGACGTATTCGCATCACCCTGCACCAGGCCGTCAAAACGCTGGGCCGTACGAAACGCACTCCGGCTTTGCTGGAAACGATCAAGAAACTCCAAGTGGTCAAGCGATTGAGCGGACTGTCCGCGACCGCGTTGGACGGCGCGGAACAGGCATTGCTCACCGTCCTGAATCCGCCGGTTCGCGAGATGAAACCGGCCGCCGCGATAGAGAAGCGGCTCAAGACATTGATCAAGGAACTCCAGTCTGCACGGGCCCTGCTGGAGCACGGCAAAGACGAACTCGTACGCTGCAACCTTCGCCTAGTCGTCGATGTCGCAAAACGCTATACCGGCCGAGGATTGGCCTTGCTGGACCTGGTCCAAGAGGGCAACATCGGCCTGATGAAAGCCGCCGAGCGGTATCAATATCGAAAGGGGTTCAAGTTCAGTACTTATGCCACTTGGTGGATCAGGCAGGGCATCACGCGTGCGCTCGCGGATCAATCGAGGACCATCCGCATTCCGGTCCATCAGACCGAAGCGTCGCATCGGATCCTACGGGTCACGCGAAAATTGGGACAACAGTTCGGTCGACCGGCCAGGTTGGAAGAAATTGCGCACGTGCTGCATATGAGACCTGAGCGGCTTCGTGAGACGGTACAGGCATTCCAGGAGCCGGTGGCACTGGAAACACCCATCGGAGACGGAACGACCCAATTCGGGGACATGATTCCAGATCACTTGGCCGTTCCTCCCGACACCCACGTGCACCGGACCGAGATGACCAAACAGTTGGACCGAATCCTTAACACCCTCACGCCAAGGGAACAAACCGTGATTCGCCTTCGATTCGGGATCGGCTACGAGGAAGGTCGCACATTGGAGCAAGTCGGCCAGAACCTTTCCGTCACACGTGAACGCATCCGCCAGATCGAAGCGAAGGCGCTCAAGAAACTCAAGACTCCTGAGATTCGAGAGCTCTTCGCCGCAATCAAATAATCTTCTCCCATCGTGGGGTAGGGCGCGCGGCGCCCTACCTCCTTGTTCAAGTCTTTCCCCCACACATCCGGTTATGCGACAATGCGCGCCGTACGAATGCAGAAGGTGAGTCAGTGAATTGCTCCGGAACCTTGAGAACCCCCATACACGCGTCAACACCTGTTGTCCGCCATTTCTCGGATGGAGTCGTACTCACATTTTCCAGGCTAGTGCCCTACTCAACTGCCTGGACGTTACAGTCCCAGTTACACCGTGAGCGGCAATTGGGGCTGAGGCCGGATACGGTCCTGATCCTAGAGCATCAGCCGGTCTATACGCTGGGACGCACCACCAAGGTCTCAGATTGGGGTGGCAACGAGGCTGCTCTACGTGCGAATGGGGCGGACCTGTGTCACGTGAATCGAGGCGGGTCCGTCACCTACCATGGCCCGGGACAGATTGTTGCGTATCCGATCATCAGGCTCAACCAACATGCAGCTGGCCCCAGACAATTGGTATGGCAGCTGGAAGAGGTCATGATCCGCCTCCTTGCAAAGTGGAACATCAACGGCTGCCGGATCGATAAAAGGCCCGGCGTATGGGTGATGACACCCACACCGGCAAAAGTCGCATTTATCGGTCTCCGAATTCAACAAGGAATCACGTTGCATGGATTTGCCCTCAACGTCGATATGGATCTTGAGCCCTTTCGACGGATTCATCCCTGTGGATTGTCTCACTGCCCGGTGACCTCCATGGCAACCCTACTGGGCACAAAGATCTCGACCGGTGAGATAAAGATCGAGCTTGCCCATATGTGGGGCACCGTGTTTCCGATTGAGTGGACGGTGGCAGTCGGCACACTGGACAGCTATGTTACCAATGCCGGTGATACGACGCCGATCGGCTTATCCATCTTGTAACGTCATGAGGTTCCATGCAGGAGTTCGACACTCACACCTTTCGCCTAGCGATCGCCCAATTCGATCAAGCGGCGGAGGCCATGAAGCTGGACCCAAATCTTAGGGAACGGCTGAAGCTGCCCCAACGTTCGATGGTCGTCAGCCTGCCGGTGCGCATGGACGACGGACGAGTTGAAGTCTTTACCGGGTATCGCGTGCAGCATGACTCTTCACGCGGCCCCAGCAAAGGAGGGATCCGGTACCATCCCGATGTGAACCTCGGCGAAGTCGCGGCGCTGGCCATGTGGATGACATGGAAATGCGCCCTGGCTGGCCTACCCTACGGAGGAGCCAAAGGGGGGGTTCAAGTCTCCCCCAAAAAACTTTCCCGCGCGGAGCTGCAACGACTCACGAGACGATATGCCGCGGAGATTTTCCCGCTCATCGGACCGGACAAGGATGTCCCGGCACCGGATGTGGGAACCGATGCGCAGATCATGTCTTGGATCATGGACACCTACAGTCAGCAGGTCGGCTATGCCGTACCAGGTGTCGTGACCGGTAAACCCCTGTCGTTGGGCGGCAGCCTGGGCCGCGAAGAGGCGACCGGACGCGGGGTCGTCTACGTGACACTGGAAGCCCTCCGCCATCTGAAGTTGTCCATCGAACAGGCCACCGTAGCCATCCAAGGATTTGGCAACGTCGGCTCGCACACAGCGCTCATCATGCAGCAACAGGGTGCGCGTGTGGTCGCCGTCAGCGATGTAACCGGGGGCATCTATAACGCCAAGGGGTTGGACGTGCCAGAACTCATCCGGCGGTACCGTGACAGAGGCCAGGCGCTGCGCGACACAAAGTTGGGAGACGCGATCACGAACGACGAGCTGCTTCAGCTGGAGTGTACCGTGCTCGTCCCAGCGGCGCTGTCCGAGCAAATCACCGAGAAGAACGCCGCCCGTCTGCGCTGTCGGATCCTAGCCGAGGGAGCCAATGGCCCCACGACACTCGAGGCCGATCGCATCCTCGACGATAAGGGCGTCTTCATTATTCCCGATATCCTGGCGAATTCCGGCGGCGTCATCGTGTCGTATTTCGAGTGGGTACAGGACCTTCAACGGTTTTTCTGGAGCGCCACGGACATCCAACGCCGGCTCCAAGACATCATTACGTCCGCATTTCAACGCACCTTGCACTTTTCAACGGAGCGCCGGACATCGATGCGCATGGCCGCCCTCATGAGTGGGATTGATCAAGTGGCTCAAGCCCATCTTCAGCGTGGGCTCTATCCATGATCGTCCCTCAAACCTGGCTGACGTGGAACTGACACCGGAACCTTTGATGACTCGACCGTTGATCGAAACCGTATGGAACCAGCACCGTACAAACGAGTGGCCCCAGTTTACCAACTCGAACCAAGGTCAATTGATGATCCTCGATACAGTAATCAGCGGCTGTGTCGTCTATTATCTCGATACCCCCGAGGGACTCGACCGGCAACGTGTCGCTATCGTGCAGGATTGCTTGAACGACCTGGATGACCTGACTGGAGAACTGGATGTCGACTCTCAGGCCTATTTTGGTCGTCTTCGCCAGCTCGGCGAAATGCTGTTGGCCACGGCGCCGCACGAATAACCACTGATCCAGTCCAGAGGCCATCCACCGCCACAACTTTGAAACAGCAAAGACTGGAATTACGGAATCAAGGAGCCACACAGATGGGACTACAGGTAAATCGCACGATGTGGGTACTAGCCTTGGGATTGGCGGGGAGTCTCATCGGATCTCCCTCCGCTCTCTACGCTGAATCGTATGAACTCAGTAAAAGCGATGTGCTGGATCCAAAGGCGATCGCGAGCGTCGAGGTGTCGCTCTTCGGCGTCAAACTCGGCGACTCGGAAGCCAGCGCCGTGGAAATGCTGGTGAATGAAAAGATTGCCGGCATCAAAGCTGAACAAGAATCGACCTTCATTTTTCTGCTCGACCAGCGAAAACCAACCGGCCCGATGGCCGGCGTGCGGATCCAAGACGGCAAGGTCGATCTGATCTTCATCAACAACCGATTTGCGTACAAGGCCAGGGGTGTCTTCCGCAACGTGCTCAACAGCGAAAGTCCCGACGACATTCGCAAGCTGTTGGGCAAAGAAGAGTACGGAGATGAAAACGTCATGGGAGCCGTGCTGGCCTACGACAAGCAAGGCTTTCAGGTGAACTACCTGGGCAAAGACGTCAACATCGAGTTCACCCCGATGCGGTAATTCACGCACGGCTCGTATTTGGCGACTCCATCCTCTTGGATGGAGTCGCCCGATCTCGGGACACTGTGTCTTCAGTGCATGCTGCTGCCTGGTGTTGACGCCCCAGGCTTTTCTCCGACCACCGCCTTCGGGTGCCCTTTCGCACTGATTCGCTCACGAATCTTGTCATAGATTCCATTCGACAAGACCTTGCGAGCCTTCAAGTCATCAACGGACGTATAGGGCCGGCCCTCCACAATCTTCCTGGCGTAGGCGGTCCCGATTCCTGGAAGTGACTTCAGGTCCGTCAGTGTGGCCGAATTGATATCGATCAGCTTCGTGTCTCCGCTGCCTGCCCCCCCAGCCTTTGCGGCTTCCGATTGAGGCTGTGGCTTTGGTGCCGTGCCGGCCATGGCAGTCGAAGTCATTGCGAGTAGGGCAATCGACAGGACAAAGAATCGAACAGAGTAGATCATGGCATTCCTCCTCGATTGTAAGCACCGTGGAAAGTTGTGTGGATCTCAACCGTGCGCCTCGGTTGCAACTGATCCGTTTCGTGCCGGCACCGGAGTTATTGCCAGATCCGTTCCACTCTTGAAGGCAAGGAAAACCAATGATTGACCGCTGCACGTGAACCAAGTCGTATCTCGCAGGAGGAGGCTCGTATCGGGAGGGATACAGCCAAGGATCTGGCTCAATACAGATTGAGCGGAAGAAAATAGGACCAGTTACTGTACGGTCTCGCTGACGCGTAAGCCGTAGTTGATGAGGCTCTTGGCCATAACCCAACGACGGTTGGAGTTCATGATGACCAGCAGCAGATCGCTGCCGTTTTGGGAGACTTTGGCGATGAGACAGCGGCCGGCTTTCGATGTGAAACCAGTCTTGACCCCCTCGACACCGGGGATGCGGCCCAAGAGACGATTGGTGTTGTGCAGTAGATAGGGGCGGTGGCCGCTCACGGGCATGATGAGATCCCGCTCTTCCCGCACGAGCTCACGGAACACTGGATTCTGCATGGCGACTTCGCTGAGCTTGGCGAGATCCTCGGCCGTCGAATAGTGTTCAGGACCGTCGAATCCACAGCCGTTGCTGAAATGCGTATCGAGCAACCCCAACTGCGCGGCCTTGGCATTCATCATCTCAACAAATTGCTCTTCCGTGCCCCCCACATGTTCGACGGCAGCCAAACACGCATCATTGGCGGAGACGATCAACATCGCCTTTAAGAGGTCGTCCAGCCGAAACACTTCGCCCGTTCGCAGCCGGAGATGCGTCTTTGGCGCTCGCGCGGCGTTCTTGCTGATCGTGGCATGTTCATCCAACCGCCCGTATTCGAGAATGACCAGCGCTGACATAATTTTAGTCAAGCTGGCCGGAGACAGCCGCTTTTCGGACTCATGTTCATAGAGCACACGGCCGGACCGGAGTTCCTTCAACAGGACGCTGTTCGCCGGAACTTTTTTCCAGGGGAGCTCCTGTTGAGACGAGCTGACGGGATGAATCGCTGCTCGACTGTGACGGAGGTCCTTTGCGGACGCCGATGTCGGAAGTGACGTGATCATGTATAAGGACAACGCCGCGCTGAGGCCTATGATGCCGATGGACTGGCGAATTTTCCGATCCCTTCGACTGTTTCGGCCTCCATTCTGTTGTCCGACCATCATCCTGCCTTTCACAACGAATAGGTCTCCCGGACCTTTCCACCCTTCAGTCCGCTATCGATCACTTTGTGAAAAAATCGAAGGAGATCGGCGAGGTCGATCCAGAATCCACAGTTGAGGCAGCGGGCATGGATCCTCCGATTGAGGAGGGTATAATGCCGCTCGACCAGCATGAAGCCCTTGCACCTGAGGCACTGCATACATGTCCTGTTTCCACAGCCGTGTCAGCGAATGCGGTTCATCACCAGCGCCACACAGCCGGCCAGCAACCCCCCGCCGAACAGGGTCGTGCCGAAGTAGACGAATACGTTGGTATCTCCGGCCGGCTGAGTCCCCTCCCATAGATCACGCACCCCACCCTGGACCATCAAGACTGCGAGGGTCAGCAGCGAACCCAGGACAAACCACCATGCAAAAGATCGGAACGCCATGACTGGCTCAACAACACACGCTCGGACCGGCCTGTCGGTCACTCTAGCGAAGGGCCGCCAGGCTGTCAAGAATGAGGCTATTTCCTCGCCCGCATGATTCGTGCCGACCACCAGCCTTGTGAGGCGACGGTGTGTCGTGAGACTGCTCTATTCCATCGCGGCCTTCTGCCCCTGCTTCAATCCGCGATGGAGAAAGATCGAGACGCTGCCGCTTCCATTATCGGCAATGGCCAAACCCGGCTCTTCCGTTCCTGTTGTTGTGGCACGAAAGGATAACAGGGCAAACGGACCCGCCTTGGTCCGGTAATTCTTGGGCGGATAGTGGAAGGTGCCGTCACCCTTTCCGAACAAGATCGACAGGTCGTTGGATTGCAGATTCACAATGGCGACATCCATGAGGCGGTCGCCATTAAAATCACGCGCGAGGCCGAAGTTGGGGCCCGCGTTGGCCCCGGAGTCCTTGCCAGGCTTGAATGTTGCGTCGCCGTTGCCGAGTAGGATCGTGAAACTGTCCCGTTCGCCGTTGATGACCAGCAAATCGGTGTGTCGATCACTGTTGAAGTCCGAGAAACTGACGCCCAGCGGCCGCTTCCCCGCCGAATAGTCCTTGGGGCGGCGAAATGTCCCGTCGCCGTTCCCCTGCCAAATCGACACCGCATTGGACATGGGTCCCCCGTTGGTCACGACCAAATCCAATTTCCCATCGCCGTCCAAATCGGACAAGGCCACACAGGTCGGCGTATCACCGTATTCGTATTGTGCCCCATGCCGGAATTCTCCGGTCCCAGTGCCGAGAAAGATCTTGACCTTGTCATTCCGGAGCGCTACGACGAGATCCAGATGCCGATCGCCGTTTACGTCATCAGTTGCCAACGACACCGGCGTTCGAAAGACCGGATAGTGCGGCCCTTCTTCGAACTTTCCATTGCCACGGCCGAGCAACACCGCGATCTCGTCCCCGCCGGAACAGGCCAAGGCGACATCGGCATGCTCGTCATGATTGAAATCGCCCATCGCGAGGGCCCGAGGCTCCTGACATACCTGCAGCTGCACGTG
>Ga0335070_10007520_pt1 | contig 12776 bp, 10 predicted proteins | sample Lox_Sample_13_FD_206722 | JGI IMG/M metagenome (GOLD analysis project Ga0335070, IMG submission 206722) | Soil microbial communities from Loxahatchee National Wildlife Refuge, Florida, United States - Lox_Sample_1.3 | ecosystem: Environmental > Terrestrial > Soil > Wetlands | place: USA...
CGACTCGAGTCCTAATGTCTTTTTCAGTGATGTTCGTCACCGTGTTTCCAAAGGAATCAACGTGAATCACTTCGCCCACAACCTTGTTCTTGTCCCTGAAGACTCCGGCAAACCTTGGAACAGCCATCTTTCGTGTCTGAGGACCAAGATCCGACGGCTTGATTCCGTTGGCCAAGTGCGCTGCAACAGGAGCGAAGACGTCTCGGCCATGGAAAGTGTTGGAAACACTCGGCAGCATAAACTTGCGAGTCTTAATCGCGTGAACGCTTTCTATTCCTTCCTTTCGAGCTGCCAGAGCGAGCAGCCCATTGTCCGGACCAACACAGAAGCCGCGTGCGGTTTCTATGCACAATCCTCGTCTTCTTGTTCCCACTCCAGGATCTACAACAGCGACGTTAATCGTGCCTTTCGGAAAAAACCGCGATGCCGACGCCAGAACGTAGGCGCCCATTCTAATGTTGAATTTGTCAACCTCATGTGAGATATCGATGATATCCGCGTTCGGACATATTCCTAAGATCACTCCTTTCATTTCCGCAACGTACGAATCCTTCAAACCAAAATCAGTCAACAGAGTGATCAAAGGACGAGCCATGTAACTTTTCTATGAACTATACAGAATATTAAGTTTCCATGCCTGAGTGAAAGACAATGCTAAGCGCGCACACCAAAGTTTGTGCAAAACTAGTTTTGGGTTATCTTTCTCCTTTGAGCCAGCCCTTGATTCCAAGTTCCTTGACCGTTATGCTGACGGGCTCTGGTTCATAAAATCTGTATTTGCCGTTTTCATCAAGATAGGAAATTCTCGGTTTTAGCTGGAAAACGCCATGGTTCTTCGGTTTGAGGGTGATCTTTATCTCTTCTGGTTTAAGCGCATCAAGACGTTTTCCCTTCATGTTCAGGTAACTGTCTTCAACGCGGTAGATTTCGGGCTTGTCCACCAGTTCGAAACCTACAGGAATTATGTCTGAGAGTTTGACTAACACTGCTGGGCCTCTTCCAGCGTTCACAAGCTCTATTTCCAGTCTAAGATCTTCACCGACTGTCAGCTCTTTTTGATGAACTATCAGGTTTGCCTGCACATCTGCGTGCTCAAACCTCTCTGAACCAACGGCTTCTTCACTGGTCGGTGTCGGCGCCGTGAGGACTCTTGTCGTGGAAACGATTGAAGGAGCATGCAACACTTCAGTCAGAGAAGTGGCAAGCTCTCTTTCCTCTCTTGCCTTCTCAAGGATTTTCAAAACTTGTTCTCTTTTTTCAGGGTGTTCCGCCTTCGTGAAAGAACCCGCTGACGTCTGCAAGACTTTTTCAACCATTGCGTACAGCTTGGCTTTTTTGTCAGGGTCACTTTCCCTTTCAGCGTCGTCCATGTATGCGTATGCATCAAACAGCAGTTTTGTAGCTTTAGCGTATTCCGAAGCGTTCAGGAAGTCAGCTCTGACATAATAGTTGGATGCGCTTGCCAAGTGCTGACCAGCCGCGACATGCATCGCCGGATCCCTCGTGTCAACGTATTTTGTTCCAGCCTCAAGAGCTTTGCAAAAGTGACTGTGTCCAAGCACCTGCATCTTTGTTCTCTCGTTTGGACAGAAATCTTTGGCTCTTTCGAAAAGCTCCGATGCCTCAGCATACAGTGAGGGTGAAACTTCAGCTTCGGCTAAGGTCATTTTCTGCCAAGCCCGAGAAAGGTCCATCGTGAATTTGATTTCCCTTCGTTCTTGCTCAGACTCCACCGATTGGCCTATCTTCTCAAAAGTCTCAGCTGCTGAACCGTATTTTTCTGAACTGGAGTAATGGTCTCCTTCTTTATCCATTTTTTTGGCCTGCTCAAGGGCGATTCTTGCCGCGCAATACTCTTGCCTCACGCTTGTTGCTTTGACCATGCTATTTGCCATTCGTTTTTCGTCTGCGTCTTCAATCTTGCTGAGCTCGTTCTGGATGGACTTCTTGGTTTCGTCAAAAAGCTTAACGGCTTCCTTGAAGGCTTGGATGGCTTCTTCGCACTGTTCTTTTCTGCTTAAGTCTTCCGCGTATTCGACGCTGGCCCAAGCGCAATAGTTGGGCGCCAGATAACTCCACTTTTTCAGCGATCTGTGCAAGTCAGCAGCTTTCTCAAAATGCTCCTTTGCCAAACCATACTCCTGTCTCTCATGATGATGTCTTGCCTTCTCAATCTCACTCCAAGCCTGCATGTAGACTGCGTGATCCAGATAGAAGTCCTTAAGCTGGTGAGTTTTTTCGGCGGCGCTTCTATAACCGCTCGATGCGAGTTCAAAGCTTTCCGAAGCCTTCAGATGCTCACCCAAGATGTCATACGTTCTTGCCGCTTTCCAATGGCACTCCGCTACGGAGCTCATTCGATCAAGCTTCTCACCGTAACTGGCTGCTTCTTCAAAAGCTTCTATAGCCTTTTTCAGATGATCTCTGTTATTGGTGAGATCGTAAACGCGATTCAGAAGAAGGCCAAGCTTATATTGACTATATCCCAGGGGTCCGAATGACCCGGTTGACCCCCGTTTCTCAATCGAGACTATGCCTTCAGCAAGAAGTCTGGTGCAATCTTCGAGGGCAGTGATGGCTTCGAGGAGCATTTTCCTTTTTGCATCAGAATCCGGGGCCAACTCGGCGAGTTGTGCTTTTATTTCTCCGATGCCACCCTGCGCGATTCCACGCTCCCAATACATAGAAGGCCCGACCCGTTCAATGACTCTTAACACTTCGTTCCTGTGCTGCAGAGCGTCTTCCAAGAGCTTGTTTTTCACTTCAGAGTTCGTTTCTATAAATGCTGACGATGTGAGAATTCTACCCATGACATGATGCGCGTACCACACGGCATCTGGATATCTGGACTTCTCGGCTCGACTTAATAGGTCCGGCGCTGCTTCTGCGGCTTTCCTGAGTAGCTCCCGTCTCTTATCCATGTCAGTTTCACTGTCAGATACCGCAACACAATACTCTGCATCTGGTGATTCCACCCACAGAAAACCGTAGCCCGGGCTTATGAATGACACCTTCGAATATTGATGCCTAGCCTCCGCTGCGTATTGCATGGCTTTTTCTCCGAGTTTCACTCTTTCGTCTGGGTCATAGACGAAATAACTGCTCCAACCCGTGTGATATGCCAGCATGTCTAGTGCCCGTCCGACGATGAAGACATCCTTTGTTTTCTTTCCATACTCCAGTGCTTTCTCATAGACTTTCAGAGCTTCGTCTGTGCCTTCACTGAATTCCAGACTTAACCCTATCAGAATGGATGGTACCTCGAGCACCGCTGCTTCTTCAGAAAGCTCATTAGCCTTCTGCCAGTAGCCTCTAGCTTTCTCAACAATTTTCTCCCGCTCGTCCAGATTGAGGAAAATATAGCCCAGCGCATAGAGGTAATCCGCGGTTTTCACGTATGCCCTTGCGAGCTCGATATCGTCTTGAAATGTGGAAAGCGATTTGATTGCCTGCTCCCCGTACCTAGCTGCATCTCTTACTATTTTGTCTCTAATCTGCCCATCCCACTCAAGGCAGAAGCTGAAATCAATGCTTTTTGAGAACTGGTTGAAGGTCTTCCCATATTCTAACTTGTCTCCAGTCTTCTCGAAGGCTTTCAGAACCTCGCTTGCCAATGTCCGGCACTCGTCAATGAGCTTCTTCTTTTCATGCGCTTCCGCTGCAAGCCAATAACCAATGAAAGCAATCATGGCATCGGAACGCAATGTTCTCGGGGCCTTCACTGCTTCACTTAGCCCATCACAGCATCCCTTGGTCTTCTCATAAGCAGTAACAGCCTGATGCATCCTCTCTCTAAACTCATCATTGGTTTCAGCCTGAAACGCAAAACGGTAGAAAACATAACCCAACCGCTCATAAGCTGCACCTTTACCCGAACAATCATCTTCAGACAGCAGGCTCAGTGCTTTCTCATACAGTCTGGCAGCTCCAAGCCAATCACAATTCTTCTCCAACTGTTCTGCCTGATGCAGAATCTCCTCCACACTTGACGCCTCTGATAACAGTAAGCCAATAGAAGGTTAAGAACAAGTATCTGAAAAGCCTTTTCATGATGACATTTTCAACGGTTACCTGCAGATATTTGGCTTTGCTGGGGTTTTTGCGACGTAGATTTCTGCAAACTATCTAGAGAACAACATTCTGCAACTAGCGCGCGCTGTTGTCACAAAAAAAAGGTTTAGGGTTTTTTGTTCATCTCGTGGCGTATCCACCAGATGATCCCTATTGCAGCAGGAATTGCGAAGATGGCAACTGTCCAGACAAGTATTGTTATCATTGAACCCACGACATAGTCCACTTTAAAACTTGCGATAGCTACATTCCAGTTTCCGTCAACGTAGACTTTGATGGCGAAAGCGATGAAAAGCAATGGCGATACCACTCCTCCTGCCGTACCTGACCGCGAACGTTTCCCAAAGAGATCATACTCTTTCTTTTCTTCAGCTGGCAGCCTCTTCCACCATTGCCAACCCAATATGGCACCGATAGCTACAGGAATTCCGATAAGGACAAGCTCCCAAAAGATGGTATACAGAATAAAGCTCACCAAATTGCCCATTGTCCACAAGTTCAGAACTGCTGGTACCAGACCCGTTGATTGAGCGTTTCCCACGAACCAGACAAAGACATAGACCGCACCTACGAACGCCAAAACAGCTGACACTACAAATATGGCAAATATGCTCCAGTGTTTTCTTAAGAACATCGTCCAAGCAGAACCTTTTTCAACTTCAATTTCCTCAGTCATTGAATCCACCTCCTTCCAAACGTTTCCAACTACTCAGAATCATTGTTGTTCATCTCCTAGCTCTCTGTCATCTTTCCTTGCTCAGGTTGTGTAGAAGGTGGAATGTATGCGTTTTGCTGTGGATTGTACGGTTGCTGTTGTTTAGGTTTCATTGCGAAGAATCCTATTGTAGCATATATCCAAGCGATAAATATCAGTACTAATCCGACAAGAACGATTGTCAGTATAGCTCCCCACCAGAGCAGTTTGCCAGCAGTGGTAAACGATGCTTCTCCTGATTTCTGTGCAAGTGTATTGAAGGTTCTTCTTAAGTGTGATGTTGCAAGTACATAGAACACGAAAGCAACGATAAGCCCTGCGAAGAAAGTTATTAAGCCGACTCCGAAGGCTGCTGTGGGTACGAAGCCTGTTTTAAATGTAAAACCTGTTGCGGACCCGATACCAACTATTAATGCTGCAATGGCAACTCCAGCCGCTACCAAAGCTATTATGTAGAATTTCACACCAGTGAGCGAGTTTTTGTAGATTTCTTCATCTTGGTAGTAGTTTGAAAGTTCTTTCACACCCCTGAGGAACAGGACTACACCGATTATGCCTAATATCCAGCCAGCGTAAGGAACAAGGCTCAGCAAAAGGAGTATTGCACCTTCGCCGGCCAGAGTCTTGCTGTATTCGAGACTTACATTCATTTTTTTTCCTCCATTTTTTTGGAGACACACTGAGCGCACGAAGGATATAGCCCTAACATTTAGAAAAACAACTCTAAAACAGCCCTAACAATTAGAGTGCTAACTCTAAGAGTTAGAGTCACAAGCAAAAAACTTTGTTGGAGCTAAAATATGCAAAAAATGGCAGGTATAGAGCTTTATTTATCTTCACCGGTGCAACTTAGCAAGAGCAGGGTTGGCGTTGTCGAAGTCACGTGGGATAAGTGCTGATATTCAGTCTCCAAGAACCAGATTACTGTATCTTATTTATTCTGCCCCTAATAGTAGAATTAAAGCTGCGCCCGGGACAAAATCAAGTATCAGTTCTGCCCTGGGCTACAAGTCTGATGGGCATTTTCACTATGATTGGAATTACTTAACAAATGCAGGTATGATAGAGGAAAAACAGGGCTACTATCTTGTGACTGATACGGGAAAGAAGGAATTTGCTTTGTATTCAACAGCTGCCATGAGTAACACGATAATGGTTGTTATGGGGGTTGCAATGGTTTTTTTCACCATTGGACTTAACTTTAGAATTTTACCAAGAGAGAGTGTAGCGTTTTTCGGGATCGCGTTAATTTCTATTGGGTCCTTGTTCTTAATTATAAGCGGAAGAAACAAGCCCAAACTCCCACCTGAAGCTAAGGCTTTGGTAAGAGAATTAAATCGACACTAAATTGTTGCGGCTGCTTGATATCGTAGAAGATTGAGTAGCGCGCGCTAACGAACGCCAAGAAAGACAAGAGAATTTCCAACTTGTTGGAAGACAGGAAAGAGCCTTCACAGAGAATAGACATGATTCTCCTTATGATAGAAAAGTATATTGCGAAACAATATCCTGTAGAAGAAATATGATAAGGGTAGCACGCGCTGAAGGAAAAGCACTGATGTTGGCGCACGCGTTATATGTGTTTGCCGAAGTTGATGACCACCGTGTTTATGTCTCTCATGTCAACGTGCCCGTTGTGGTCCACATCGGCGCGTGGATTCCATCTAGGCGTGTCGGGGAAGGAGTTGAAGGCCTGCACTGCGAGGTTGACGTCCTTCATGTTGATGACGCCGTCGTAGTTCACGTCTCCTTGGAAGTTGTAGTCATAATAAGCGATGACTGGCGTGAATGGAATATCGTCGAGAGAATACTGTTTCTCAAGAAATGTGCCAAATCCGCCACCTTCAAAAAAAGAGACGTTACTTTCGCCAATTGCTTTCTTGATCCTGAATTCTACTTGTCCAAGCACTCCGCTTCCGCTGAATTGGAACTCACTTCGTCCGACACATGCTCCAAACCAGCCGCCATATGCCTGATCGAACCATCTGGAAGTGACAGGTTTCAATTCAGCGAAGACAAAATCTGATGGATAGGTCAAGTTCACGAATTCCAGCAGGCTGGTATCGTACTGCAAAGCAATTTGATAGCAGAAAAGGCTCGCTACGTTGGCGATTGTTATGCTGACGTTGAAGGTGTCGCCCATGCTCTTGTTCTGCGAAGTGTAGCTGAACCATTGGTTCCCCGTGACCGGGTTAACGATCTTCACGTATGTCGGTTCATCTGCATCCGCTTTGCGACTGCCAATAACGATCGTCATAGACAGCATGACGCAGAGAAGCAAGAGTCCAATTCTCAGTCGCACACGAACCCCTATACAATACCAGATCACTAGGCAAGTATAAGCCTTTATGGAACAGTCCTCTAGCGCGCTTGAGCAAGAAGCACGCGTAGACAAGCATATGAGTTGAAAAATGGCAGTTCTAACCTGTGGTAGACAGTGAACCTGCGAGAACACGCTAAGGCGCTAATGGGGTTATCGCTCGTATTGATAATTGCATCAGCGTTCTCCGCGTGGTATTTCTTCTTCAATCAACCCTCATACCCAAACAGGTCTTTCTTATGGAAACAAACAAACGTCTACGGTTTCGACAACTTCGGAACCGCGACCTATAAGGACGACGTCCTCTATGCTCCCTCAAAAGGAGACAACAGAGTCTACGCCTTAAACGCAACCGACGGCACGATCATCTGGAGCAGCCAAGTGAGACAATGCGACGGATCACCATACATTGACACATCCGTGATTTACGTCGGCGAATGCGATGGCCCAAACGGGGAACCCACCCCTGCGCCTAAAGCCATGGCGATAAACCGAAGCTCAGGAGAACTGATCTGGTCCTACACCGAACCCAACGATACCCCATGGGTAGGTTCGCCCGTGGTTAACGACGAATTCGTCTATTACACGACCCTGGGAACAGGAATCTACGCGTTAAACAAAATAAACGGAAACCCTATCTGGCATCAGAACATAGGGAAAGTAGTCTGCTCCGTAGCCTACGACAACGGACTCGTCTTCGTCTCAGCCAACAGTCCCTCCGGACAATACGCGTTCAACGCCACAACCGGAGAAAAAGTCTGGCACGAAAACTATGGTTCATCCTGGGACTCCTCACCCGTAATCTACAACGGCATGGTCATCCAAGTCGCAGGAGACCTATCAAGAAACAACGTTTCAACGTACGTCCTAAACGAAACAACTGGAAACCTGATAATCACATTCAGTCAAAGAGGCGGACAGAGCACTCCACTCGTCAACGATGACAAGATCTACATTCCCAGTCGAGATTGCCAAATCTACGCCTACAACCTCCTAACAGGGACAGAGTTATGGCACACAGGCAAACTGACAGTAAACAGCCCCACATACCTTCACAGCCCAGAACTAAGCTACTCCAGCCCAGCTCTGGCAAACGGAACAATCTACTACGAATCACTCGACGGAATATTCTACGCAATGGACCAAACCACAGGAAGAATCCTCTGGGCGCGTCAACTCGGAAACCCAACGAGCATACCATACTTCGGATTCGGAAGCCCCAGCATTGGCAACGGATGCGTCTACATCACAAACGACCAAGCACTATACGCCTTCCAAATAAACAACGCCAACACCGAATGGCCAATGTTCTGCCAAAACAACTTACACCAAAGCTACGCAAACTGACGCGCGCACCAGAGAACACATGCACTATCCGCAAGAGATTATGAAGAAAGTTGGTGGAGCCCAGCGTCAGAAAACCAATCCCCATTCAGACTCAAGGAAAATGTTGACCGAAATTGCATAGCGCGCGCTTAGCAGGTCACACACCTGCCTCGCACGTCGACACGCGGACTGGAACAAAAAACGTTAATTCCCCAAAAGACAAGAAACAGAAGAGAGCGTCTGGCCTAACCATGAAAAGAACGATAAACCAGATACTGCACAGCAAGGCAACGCTGGAAGGCGCGGGCGTCAGACTCAAACGCGCATTCGGCTACAACGAGGTCCCCTTGTTCGACCCGTTCCTACTCTTGGATCACTTCGGCTCCCGAAACCCAGAGGACTACGTCAAAGGGTTTCCTTGGCATCCTCACAGGGGCATCGAAACCGTCACCTACATGCTCAACGGAGAAGTCGAACACGGCGACAATATAGGCAACAGCGGAGTCATCAATTCCGGCGACATCCAATGGATGACCTCCGGATCAGGAATAATCCATCAAGAAATGCCCAGAAGATATCAAGGGCTAATGCAAGGATTCCAACTCTGGGTAAACCTCCCCGCAAAGAAAAAGATGACAGCTCCAAAGTACCGCGGAATCACAAAAGAACTCCTACCCACAGTGGAAAAAGAAGGAACCAAAATCAAGGTCATAGCAGGAACAATCGACGAAACACAGGGGCCAATCAGAGACCTCGCGGTCAACGTCGAGTACTTTGACGTGCAACTGACCCCAGGGAAAACATTCGAACACAAAACCGACAGAAACTGGAAAGCGTTCGCCTACGTGATCGAAGGCTCAGCCCACACCGATGACAAACCCATCGAACCCCAAAACTGTGCCCTATTCAGCGAGGGCGACACCGTCCGAATAGAAGCAGACAACAATCTTCGCTTCCTGTTCGCATCAGGCAAACCCTTAAACGAGCCCGTCGCATGGGGAGGACCAATCGTCATGAACACCCAGGAACAATTAGCGAACGCCTTCCAAGAATTAGACGATGGAACTTTCATCAAACCCAGAACAAAAGCAAAACCATCAAGAGACTTCTATCAAACCTGAACCACTCACAGAGCCACTTTGAAACCATCTCCCACGCCACCCAACCCGATCAAAACCGAAGCCAAACAAGCGCTTATTTGGATCCTAATGTAAGTGGATGATAGATACTGTTTAAGTGATAAAAATTCTATATGCTATGTGTATCTTCTGAAACTTTGAGTCTCTAGGTTGACATAAGTAAACTATCGAAAAAATGATCTTAAAGCCCTTTGCGCGCGAATTGGCTTCCGATGACCACTCTTATTAAAGTGAAATGCCAAAGGGATTAGATAGGAAAACGTCGTGTCTAGGAGCATGTTTCGTTTCCGCCAAGCAAGTGTGAGAACGGTGATTCTTCTCAGCCCCGTAATGATTCTTGTTGGCGTTCTACTTCTCTACCTTGGGTGGTTCACGTCAGTTCTTCGTACTGAACTGGGACTGGGTTTGCTTCCAAATGCACATATCGTTGGATTTGGTCTGACCCTGATACTCATGGGGGTATTGTTTCCGATAGTCCGCATACTGCAAGAACGCCATCGTAGATTGAAACGTGCTCAGCGCGCGCCTAAAACAATAACCTAGGTTTTGTCTATACTAAAGAGTATGTAATGCGTAAAGAAAATTCTAAAGCATAGAACAGAAAAAGACGCTTATAGAGAATATCTTGCTTTACATTCGGCCTTCTTTCACTCATTTGCGATCATCTTTTCGGCGTTCGCGCTAATTCGAAGAAATCACAGCAATTTTGCAAGATCGTGCCCCCGATTTGTAAATGCTTCGCTTTTCTTTTGGAAGTTTTTTGGGAAACAGTTGACCCATTCTCGATAGGACATCCTAGTCGTCAATTCGGTTGTCCCGAGGGCTGAGGCGATTTCTCTTTGAGTTTTTGTATTAACTGTGTTGAGCGAGAGTTGATAGAATAGTCCAGACAGCACTCTCTTTGAGCTTTTTCCACTGAAAAACATCGGCGTTTCTTTGAAGACTGATTGAATTATCTTTGAAGACTCGGAAGCGATATCTTCCGCAATCATAGGTTGATTTAACCAGACTGCGTTTGCAGCTTCAAATACCTGTTTTGAGGATAATCGTTTTGGGAGCTCATTTTTCGTCTTCTTCATATGGTTGATTCACTGAAGTAGAATATTTAATAGGGAAGTCCACAGAGGTTTACAATGTACTGCATTGTAAGCTAAGTGATTAAAAATGAGCACTAGGAAGAAGACCGTTTTAAGAACAATCCGTCTTCCGCAGGAAATGGACCGCCAACTGCAAGAAGATGCGGAAGCAAACGGCATGACCGTTAATGGTTTGATGAATAGAATCTTGAGGAAGTACATAAAGTGGGATACTCATATCGAGAAACTCAAGTTCGTCTCCATTACAAACGAGACCCTCAAATTTCTCCTTGAAGCGTGTAGTGATAACGAGATTGAACGAATCGCAACCGACATTGGATGCAAAACAATTGAAAGTATAACCCTTTTCTGGTTTCACAAGCTGAATCTTGAAACAGCTCTCAAAACCGCTTCAATCTATGGTAGGTACAGTGGGCTTCTAACGAGTGAAATCAAGGTTGATGAAGGCAATTATACAATCATTTTTCATCATGAGCTCGGAGACAAGTGGTCTCTCTTCTTGAAGTGTGCTATCAATCAATTCGTCAAGACCACCCTCGGGATTGTGCCCCAGATACAAATCTCTAACAACGTGGTACTCGTTAGTTTCCATTCACCATTGTCAAGGGGCAAGAACCTTCATTATCTAAAAAGCGCCGACAGTTAACAGACCTCACCCAAGCGCCGAAGAGTTAACAGAACCCTAGATTGAACTGTATCATACAGTAATCTTGAACTAATCCTTCAATAGAAGACAAACTAGAGGTTCAAGAATGAAAAGTCAACCATCCATCAATGCCCTTATCTGCCGCCTTTTTTCCTTGTTGACTTTCACTTGTTTGTCCAGCGAGTCTAGCGCACGCTAAGGTTTTGGCGTTTTCCAAGTGAAAAGTGCCCAATCCTCCTTCGCCTAGACTCGCTACCGCGTCCGCAGAGTACCAAAAGGTATGAATCAACGGGTCGCTCGTTCGGTTGGAAGATGACCGAGTTTGCCAAGACTTCTCGCCTTCATAGACATCTTCGTAGAATCACCAGAAATGGACAACGTAGTGGCAGCTCTTTCCAAGTTTGACAATCTCGAAGAACTTTTCGAAGTAACGGGCGAGTTTGACATCGTGACCCTGTTTTCAGCGTCCGACATCGAGGAGTTCAGGGACATCCTCAAAAACAGGGTGATGAAGATCAAAGGCGTCAAGAGCACCGTAAGCTCCATCGTTGCCCGCGGCGGTCAAGGACGAAAACTCTCCATTTGAGAAATCCCAAAACCAATTCTGACAAGACCACAAGTGTCCTATGCTTTGTCATCCAAGTCACACAGGGCATATTTGGATCCTAATATTCACGATACATTGAAACGAGGAGGGGGAGGTACACAATAAGCTTTTTTTCAGCCATTAAACCTAAGCCCTAACGATTTTGAACCCCGCAGCCCTGCGAAGCCTGTTCATAACAGCCAACCCCAACCCCTCCATCGGAAACGCTTCAGCAACGATCACGTCCACTCCTTCCGAGTCAAACTCCCTCAGAAGCCCGAACAAGTTGTGCGCCACCGCCGCCAGATCACTCCTGCTTCCAACCGACCTCACAACATCCGCACCGTAGCACTCCACGGTCTCATCGGTGCAGAGCACACCCACACGCTTTCCAACGCGACCATAAAACTCCACCAACTCCCTGATCCGCAGAGTCACAGCCGGTAACCGACCCTCAACCAGCACAACATCAGCCTTAGGAGCATAATGCCTATGCTTAACCCCGGGCGACCGCGCCGTCCCACACGGCAAATCCTCCTCAGCCGTCACCGCAGAGTTCAGCTCCACCTCCCCCAGCCTCCTCTTCAACAACTCAAAAGACGTCCCACCGGGCCGCAAAACCTGCGGCGGATCAACAGTCAAATCCAAAACCGTCGACTCCACCCCGATCCGCGTCGGACCAGCATCCAAAACGGCATCAATCCTGCCGTCAAGATCCTGCAACACGTGCGCTGCCATCGTCGGACTGGGTCTCCCCGAAAGATTCGCGCTCGGAGCCGAAACAGGACAACCACTCGCCCTGATCAGCGCCAACGCAACTTTATGCCTCGGCATCCTCACGGCGATAGTGTCCAAACCCGCCACTGTAACGTCAGG